>Ga0256406_1000917_pt1 | contig 50239 bp, 49 predicted proteins | sample RumenRJG_03DNA_FD_185986 | JGI IMG/M metagenome (GOLD analysis project Ga0256406, IMG submission 185986) | Bovine rumen microbial communities from Lethbridge, Alberta, Canada - RJG_03 | ecosystem: Host-associated > Mammals > Digestive system > Stomach > Rumen | place: Canada: Alberta | collected...
GGAAGAGGATCGACGCCTACATAGAGCGCCACAACACGACCAGGATCAAACGGTCGCTCGGCTCGATGAGCCCGCTACAATACCGACGGAGCCTGGGGCTGGCGGCCTAGGCGAGGAGGTACGGAAAGGCGGTACCACCCCCAATCCGCAACTCAGAGGTTATCAAACACATGCTCAACGCCTACCTCAGATGGTACGGGGATGTCAGGATGAAAAGCGACCTTGGATTACAGGAGCCCCATGCAGTACCGCAGGGACTTGGGCCTGCTAGCGGCGTAGGATGGATTCGGTCCAAGATCACCACTGCAGCACCTAGCCGTTGGCGGCGGCAATATTAGACAACGAGAAGGCCCCGGGATCTTCATCCCGGCGCCTTCTATCAAATTCAACGGTATCGTTGCGCAATATTGTGCGTTGTCTTTCGAGCTCCTGGGAGATGAGCATTGCGGGGCAGGGAAGCCCTCTTCTTGCTGGGAATCTAGATAACTTGCGGCTTGGTAGGGACCTTCCTAGTAGTTGCCGTTCAGGCATGAGTACCCCATTGGCACATTACAGTTGGCGCTTCACTACTAGAACTATCTAAACCAAGTAGACCCAAATAGTGCCCACGCCTTTGGGAAAACTGCTTCTCCGATTCGAAATCCGCTGCGCTCAAGTGGTCTCAGCTGGCCAATAGGCCTTCGTACAACGCGCCGCCGTATTTCCCAAACAGCAGGTAGGCGTCTTGAATCCTTAGTCTCTGTCTGTCCAGAATCTCAAGCTCTTTGTCGAGGTCGAAGGCCTTGATAATTATTTGCATGGTAAGCCCATTGGCGGACGAGGCGATCTGACTCGACCCAGCCACAAGAGTCTGCGGCAAATCGTGCATGCCGGAGCCGTGAAGCTTCCGGAAATGCGTCGCATCGGCGTCTTTGTACAAGTCCTTATCAACAATATCGCGCAATTGCTTCCCGAGGGGGAGAGCTGGCACATGTCGTCGTCATCGCATTAAACCAGCTGCATCTACTCTTTCTAAGATACGAGTGGTCGCCCTCGGCGATTGTCGCGAGCTTGACACACCCGCGAACAAGCCGGTCTTTGAACACGCTGGGCAGATCGCGCGTCGATGTTTACCAAGAATTGGCCCTCGTGGTCACGATAATTGAGCAGTTCGACCACGAGGGTCGTGTCCCTGGACACGGTGAGATGATATTCGGTCAATGAAGGCCGCCGAGCGCCCGGCCGCCTCGGCCGCCTTGCGGCTCTGCTCCTCCGTGCAACTCGGACTTCGCGGACAGCCTCCAGGCTTTAGATGGCAGCTACTTCAGGTGCTGCGCCGGACTTAAACCCATCCACCGGTCATTTGCGACCGTTCGCGGCGCTGCAAACAGAAATGTCCTCTTTGTCTTGTAATTGTTATATCACGTCATATAATCTGTAATGACATTATTACAACGGATAACAAAGTTTGGAGTCCCGATATGCAGGTAGTTCTGGCATCGCACGGTCGTCTTGCTGAGGGAATGAAAGATACCCTTGGTATCATTTTGGGGGAGTTGCCGGACCTAACGACGCTCTGCGCATACGTTGACCCGGACGTCACCTTAGCCCAACAGGTCAAAGACGTGCTGGCGCGTAAAGTTCCCGGCGAGGAGATGCTCGTCGTTACCGATCTCTTTGGCGGCAGCGTGAACAACGAGTTCATGGCCGCCCTTGCCGAGAATGACTTTACGCTCATCTGCGGTATGAACATGCCCCTGCTCGTCGAGATTCTCTCTGACGCAAATCCCGACCCCGCAGCCGTAAGGGCGGCAGTCGACTCTTGCAAGGACTCCATAATGGTCTGCAACGACCTGCTCGATGCCGGCCAGGACTGTGGCGAGGATTTCTGACATGGATGTCCAGTCCCTTTACCCGATGAACATCTCGTTCAGGTATTTCGGCCTCGAGAAGTTCTTTGAGTCCTGCGCCAAAACAGGTCTGCATAATGCAGAGATCTGGCTTTGTCCCCAGCACTTTCTTATCAACGGGCAGTTCTCGGAGGACCCTTCAAAGCTCAAGGCTCTCATGCGTGAGTACGGAGTTCAGATCAAGTGCCTCTGTGGCGAGCAGAACAATCCAAAGCCCAACAACATGGCGGCTCGCGGCGAACTCCTCGTTGGCAATACGCGCTCCTACTTCCGCAGGGTGATTGATCTTGCTGAGGCCATTGGCTGCCCGAAGGTTCTTGTGACCCCCGGCTGGAATTACTTTGACGAGAAGGTCGATGAAGCGCGCGTACGAAGCATCGACATGCTGAGAGAGCTCTCGGTCTACGCGCATGCTCGGGGGGTCACTCTCGTGCTTGAGAGCATCTGGAGTAAATCCTCCCAGATCGCGCCAACGATAGCGCAGATTGCCAACATCAAGGATGCAGTGAATAGCGACAGCCTGAAGCTCACTCTTGACCTTGGCGCCATGAGCGACGCGGGCGAGACTGTCGACGATTGGTTCAGCGCGTTCGGCAGCGACATCGCGCACTGCCATTTCGTGGACGGTACTCCTACGGGACATATGCCTTGGGGCCACGGCAACCTGGACATGCGAGGCATTCTCGCTTCATTCAAGAAAGCCGGTTACAAAGGGGGCTTCTCGCTTGAGTACGTGCACCCAATGAGCTTCCAAGATCCGGCAGGGTATCTAGCCGAGACAAAAGCCCTGTTCGAGAAGTGCCTTCAAACGATTTAGTCAGGCGTGCATCAACCAAGGAAAGGAAAAATGATGATCAAGCTATGCAGGGTGGACCACAGGCTGCTCCACGGCCAGGTCGCATTCTCCTGGAGCCATGCCCTGGGAGCCGATGCCATTCTTATCGTCTCTGACGAAGTGGCATCCAACGAGGTCCGCATGAAGACGATGCGACTGGCAAAGCCGGTGGGCATAAAGCTGGTTATCAAGGGCGTCGACGACTCCATCAAGGCAATAAAAAGCGGCGTGACCGACAAATATCGCCTGCTCATCGTTACCGGCAGCATTGCGGATGCCGAGAGGCTGGTCCGCGAGTGTGGCATTTCCTCGCTGAATCTGGGCGGCACCGTAAAGAGCTCCGAGACGACCCGCAGCTTCGGCAGTGCGGTCCATCTAACCGATGAAGAGGTAGAGGTCGTCCGCGGCCTCGTCCGCGATGGCGTGGAAGTCGAGGTGAGGCAGGTAGCAAAGGACAAGAAGGTCGTTCTTTCCGAGAAGGACCTCTGATTGTGACGGACAGTAAGTTGAAGGAGGGACAATGGCTTTTCAAGCGTTTCTTATCGCTCTGATTATCTTTGTGGGAAAGGCCGACTACTTCGTCGGCACGGCAATGTTGGGCAGACCCTTGGTCCTTGGCATGCTCGTCGGCATTGCGCTGGGCGACGTGTCTCAGGGAGTGATCATCGGCTTCCAGCTGGAGCTCGTCTTTATGGGCATGCAGGCTATCGGCGCATCCATTCCGCCTGACATGATCGTCGGCTCGGTGCTGGGCACCGCCTTTGCCATCAGCACGGGCAACGGCATCGACACGGCGGTCACCATCGCGATGCCTGCTGCGATTCTCTCTGCCTTTGTGGTGAACCTCTTCTATGGCGTGATTACCCCGCTTATGGCTCGAACGGCAGACAAGTTTGCCGCCGAGGACAATGATAAGGGCATCTCCGCGGTGTTTCTTGCCAGCGGTTTTCTCTTTGACGTGACTTTTGGTGTCATTGGTTTTGTGGCGTTCATGTTTGGCGGCGACGCGGTATCCGCCTTTGTCGCTTCGATTCCGGCGTGGCTCACCGCTGGCATCACCATCGCGACCGGCATTCTCCCTGCACTCGGCTTTGCCCAGCTTGTGACCATGATTGCCTCTAAGGAGACCGCGGTCTTCCTCCTGCTGGGCTTTGTCCTCGCGGCGTATCTTGGCGTTCCGGTCCTGGGCATTGTTTGTTTCGCGGTTGTGATAGTCGGGATTCTCTTTATGGCACACATCTTTATGCCCAGCCAGGGCTCGGCTTTGATGACGGAAGGCGAGGACGACAATGAGTTCTAGCGATGCAACGAAGAAGCTTGGCAAGAAGGAACTCCGGAGCCTCTTCCTCAGGTCCTTCTCGACGTCTCACGCATGGCACTTCGAGCGCCAGCAGCACATGGCCTTCTGCTGGTCGATGATCCCTGCGATCAAGAAGCTCTATGACCGGCCCGAGGACAGGATTGCCGCCTATCAGCGTCACCTCGAGTTCTACAACTGCCACACGACCATGCAACCCCTCATCGGCGGTATCGTCTGCGCCATGGAGGAGGAGAACGCCAACAACGAGGAGTTCGACACCTCCTCGATCAGCTCAATGAAGGTCGCCCTCATGGGACCCCTTGCGGGCATCGGCGACTCCCTCATCGGCGGTACCCTGCGCATCATCGCCACCGGCATCGCGGGCGGTCTGTGCATGGCGGGTTCTCCCCTCGGCCCGCTTCTGTTTCTGCTTCTCTTCAACGCGGTCAACATTGCTCTGCGCTACCTTGGCGTGAAGTATGGCTACGGCCTGGGCGAGAATATCATCTCCAAGGTTTCCGATCCCAGCACCATGCAGAAGCTTACCTGCGCGCTCTCCATCGTCGGTCTCATGGTCATAGGCGGCATGATTGCGACGAACGTCGCCATCACGACTCCCGTCGCCTTTGATATCAGCGGCACCGCGTTCTCGCTTCAGGACACGCTCGACTCCATCTTCCCGAAGCTCCTTCCGGTGGCGGCGTTCGGCATCCTGTATGCCCTCAACAAGAAGGGCGTGAACGTCCTCGCGCAAATCATCGCAATTATGGTCCTTGGCGTCGCGCTTGGGGCCGTCGGAATCCTCGGTTAGGAGAATCTAGTGCTTGAATTCTGTCTCGATACCGGCGACTTTGAAATGGTGAAGACCGCCAGTAGCATCTATCCTGTCAACTGCTTCAGCATGAACCCCTCCATTGCCGTCAACTGCCTCAAGGGCACCGGCAAGTCGTTCGTGCAGAATGCGCTGGACATCCGTGGCGTCATCGGTGAGGAAACCCCTTTCTTCCTTGAGGCCATGGGAGACACTGCAGAGGAGCTCGTGGAGGACGCCAAGGCAATGGTCAAGGCTGTTCCGGGCAACACCTTTGTGAAGATTCCGGCATGTCCGGAGGGTTTCAAGGCAATTCGCGAGCTCAAGAACGCCGGCATTGCCACCTCTTGCACTGCCGTCTACACCTTCAACCAGGCGATGCTCGCGGCCATGGCGGGCGCCTCATACGTTGCCGTCTACGTGAGCAGGCTCGACAAGAACGGCGGTGACGGCATCGAGGTCGTGCGCCGCATCAAGCAGGCCTTCGTTGCCCACAACATCGACTGCGTGGTCAGCGCGGCCTCCCTCAAGACTCCGCTCTCGCTCCAAGAGGCCATCGAGGCCGGTGCCGATAACGTCACCGTTGACCTTGAGATGCTTGAGGCCCTGGCGGTCCACCCCATGACCGAGGGCACGCTTAAGACCTTCAAGTCTGATTGGGAAGGCCTGTTCGGCGAGGGCGTCCGCATCGTCGACATGGTCGCTTAGGATTTCCACCGTCAAGCAAGGGATATGAACGGCCCCGCCGGAGACGGTGGGGCCGTTTGGTTGGGAGCAAGCCGCGGGTCTGGTAACCGGGCCAGAAGAAAGGGGCGCGAAATGAGAGCTTGGTGTTCTGTTGGCCACTATCTGCAGGGCGTTGATGTTATTGGGCGAGTAGGCCGATATGCGTCGATGTTTGGCAAAAACCACCTGTTCCTTGTGGACAGCTTCGTGTGCCAGATGCTGGGGGAGGGGCTCTATGGTGCCTACCCCTCTTTGGATGGGTGCACGTATCGGACCCTGACATTTGAGGGCGAGATAAGCCGCAAGAGCATATCAAGGCTTGTCAACGAAACTGGGGGTGAGTTTGACGTCATCGTTGCCGTAGGTGGCGGGAAAGTCATCGACGTGGCCAAAATGGTTGCCGCTCAAAGTGGCGCCGCGCTCGTCGTGTGCCCGACGATTGCGGCGACGGACGCTCCCACGAGCGCCATGTCCATCCTCTATAGCGATGAAGGGGAGATGAACGAGATTGTCCTCCATGTGAAGAATCCCGATCTCGTTCTGGTGGACTCCAGGGTCATCGCAAACGCCCCAACGAGATTTCTCTCGGCGGGGATAGGGGATGCCCTCTCGACCTACTATGAGGGCGAGTCCAACTGGAAGACTGGTCATGCCAACTACGTTTGGTGCCAAAGCGAGCAGGCGGTTGGCACTGCGGCGGGTCGCGCAGTTGCTCGCGCGTGCATGGAAACGCTCGAGAGGGATGGTCGCGCTGCCGTCAAGGCATGTGAGCAGAGCGCTGTTACGCCGGCGCTTGAGAACGTGATTGAGGCAAACATCCTCATGAGCGGCATTGGTTTCGAGAACGTCGGATGCTCTCTTGCCCACGGTCTGGGCAACGCGATGACGGTGCTCCCCGACGGCGAGAAATCCATGCATGGCGAGAGGGTGGGTTTCTCGACGCTGAGCCTCATGGTTGCCGAGGACTACCCGAGTGAGGAAGTCGAGCGAGTGGCGCGCTTCTGCAGGGACTGCGGCGTTCCGACAACCTTCTCGGAGCTCTCGCTTGCACCTAGCGATGACGACCTTCGCAAGGTTGCGCAGGCGGCAATGCAGGCCGAGTCTTGGGGCGCGAGTCCCGTGAGACTCTGCGACGCGGAAGTCGTGGACATTCTCAAGGCAACTGACGCCCTTGGGCGGAGGGTCGCGCAAGAGTGAGTAACGTCCCTCCTCGAGAAACAAAAAGCTGAGGGCCGCAAGCGGAGCTCGAACTCCGCTTGCGGCCTCTTTTACGTGCTTATGGTTCGGTAACGATTTTTCCCTCCGGCGAAATCACGAAGCGGAATGACGCTCTGTCTCCCCTGAGCAGGGATTTTGAATAGTGAAGGGGATTGCCCTCGCTGTCCTTGGTTATCTTGGATAGCACGTAGATGGGCGAACCGACGATGCAAGAGAGAAGCTTGGCCTCATCCTCGCGCGCGGTTGAAACGTCTATGACAAGCTCCTCGACCCCCAGCTGTATGCCGTAGTTTTCCGACAAGAGGTCATAGAGGCTCATATCCTCGCTTAGGTCGTCAAGAAAGCTCGGGAAAGACCTCTCTGAGACATAGACGGAGTCGAGCGCGATGGGGATGGAGTCTTCGAACACGAGCCTCTTTGCCATCAGAACGGTATCACCGACCTTTATGTCCAGTGCGTTTGCGAGGGCAGGGGTGGCTTCGAGGGAGGACCGCTCCAGGACCCGCCTATGGTTCTTGCCGCCAATATCGGAAAAGGCGTGGTAGCCAAAGTTGTTAGGCGATCCTTTTCGAATGACTCGCTTGGGGACGGAGACAAAGGAGCCCTTTCCGCGCAGTCGGTATATAAGACCCTCATCCACGAGATTCTGGATAGCTCTTCGGACGGTAATGCGGCTCACCGAATAGCGTTCGCAGAGCTCGAGCTCGGTCGGAATCTTCTCTCCTACGCCGAGCTCTCCGGAGATGATTTGCTGACGGAGATTGTTTTCTACCTGTGAGTAGAGCAGGTCGGGTCTTGCGTCGTTGTTAGATGCCATGACGTCTCCGATGACGTGAGTGGTGATAGTAAGGGCGTTCTAGGTAGCCCACTGTTTTCGTAAGTATATGATGACATAAGACTTTATATCGCCATAAAGATGACAGGAGATGGTCGCTGGATCGTAAGCGACGACCATAGCGGTGGTTTTTCCGATGGGGGAGTGCGGACAAATAGGTGGACCGAATAGGTCCGACTAGGAGTTCGCACCACCGTATGCGGTGTAGGTACAAGAAGAGTCCGCAGGTCCGCCTCTCGTCGTCCGTTGCGATATCGGCTGAAACGGTCCATCCCCCTTTGTCAATGACTTGTTGTTTAACCGATAAAAGTCAAATGACGGGGTGCGGGCTGTATTCCGCTATGCGGTTGTGAACTTACGAGAGAAAAATGCACTGCCCACCAATGAATAAACGACCATCCACACTAGATGAAAAGAGCCATCTCATAGCCCATATCTTCCAAATGCCGCTCCGCTTCACCAGGACTATGTCATGCCCACCCTCGATTAGTTGCGGTCCCTCAATCAGAAACGGCTCTCGAACGTTTGGGAGAAGCTTTGCGAGAGCCGAGCCGTCCTCTTGGTACATAACAAGAGCGCTCATTCCATAATCCCCTTCCAAAAGCTCAGCAGCTTGCAAATAATTATCCCATCTGCAAATTGTCTCCCGGGCAACAAGGGAATTGAGTTCGTTGAGGTCCAGGGGCCGTCTACTAAGCGCCTCTTTAAATCGTAAAACAGTGGCGGCTATCTCTAAATCATCGCGCGAAGCCTGATGAACGATTTTCTCAGCGTCCTCATCCCCAAGATCCCTACCGCGAAGATTTCGCCAAAATGGCGAGTTCTCAACCTGGCGGCAAGCGCCTTTTGATTCAAACGATACGGTTGCCGATGCCTCTTCTTTCCTTGATAGCGGCTTGATTCCAGCACTATGAAGAAACTCGGAGAACTGCAGTAAAACATACTCTCTCCCCGCGATATACGGGGCCAGGGCAACTAGCCTCATACGCTCAGGAACAGAGACGAGGTTCTCGGCCCGCGTTATATCCGCGTGCATCAGCACTCCGTACATTACATCTTCGACGTTTGCAAAGGCACCATCGACAACCTTGCCGTCCCCAAAGGCAAACTCGACAGATTGGCTATTAAGGGCATCAAGACTATCCAGCAAGGGTTCGATCACATCCTTACTAGTAGCGAAGTCCTGGTCTGCAGACTTGAGCAATCCCCTAAGAAACAAGTCCTTCCCGCGCACAAAATATTTGCGCTGCAGCATAAGACGCACTGAGACCGCAGCAAACGCTTCATCCCCAAGCTCAAGCTCACCTATTTTCGAGAAGCAACGGGAATCGAAACGAGCCAGCCTCTCATCAAGTGGAAGGATGCTGACAAGTCTCTTATAAGCATCAATCGTGTATAGATATAACTCATACGCAATACTATTGTCCAAAGCCGCCGTACCCCTCATTCACGGTTGACAAGTCGATAATCCAGCTATCTCGTTTCAACGTCATTGGCCGCGCATATCAGATCGCACAGTTCGCCTACTTTTTTCATTGCATCGCTAAGCGGAGAAAACCCAAACCTACCGGCGGTCCTTGCAATCTTGATTTTGCTGGGCTGGCTCGTTTTGCCCTTAAACGTAAAGCTCAGCGGGCAAATAAATCTATCACCAAGGGAATGCTCCCATTTTTTATCCGGATAGCATTTCTTAATCGAGGCGACAAGCACATCCTCTGGAATATAGTTCTCAATTGTTGCACCCCAAGTAACCCACGACATTGCGCCGCTCTGTACGCACTCGTCAACAATGCGATGTTTGGTTGAACTAAGTCCCGAGTGAGAGGATTTCTTATCTGAGTCTATCAGCACGCAGAAATGAGTATTGATTCTAAAGAGGGCTATCAGCTCTGCGGGAACATCTCCGCAAGTGCTTGCGTCTAGTGCATTCAGCAACTTGCCACCGTAAATCATTACGCTGTAATGAATACCCTCTTCGAGCGAAATATTGTGCTCATCAGACCATCTCTTAATCCAATAAGTCAGGTAAATTCGATCTGAGGGCCCCTCAACCCACACTATAAAGCTCGCTTGCAACAAATCAGATGCTTTTACGTCCAGGTCATCGAGCAAATCGCGAGCGCAACCCAGACCATCAAGCTGCTTGCACCTAGAAACTCCGTTTGCCTTAGACACATGAGCGACCTGAACACCAGGATAGTTAATAACAGTTGGAGAATGCGTCGTGATAATAAATCGGTTTGAATCGTCCTCGAGAAGGTATTTCATGAACCTAGCCTGAAGAGCTGGATGCAGATGAATCTCTGGCTCTTCAATACAGATAATTCTGTTGTCGTTGCAAGCAATAATAGATGCGAGTATTACAAGCTCCGTGACCCCTGTACCCAAAGAGTCAAGTGGTAGATAGCCGGCATCGGAAGTCTTAAGAGATATCTCGTGGCTTTCATGCGAGACAAGCAGGGAGGTACAAGGGTCGTTCATGACGTCGCGCACGAATCCTTGTAGCTTATTCAACCGCTCTTCTGCCCGAGTATGATTTGAACGCTCCGGATTGAACAAGCGAAGCAAAGCTGTTGGGAGGCTGTGTTTAGTCAAGCCCAGATTTAGGTTTTGAGCATGGATTTCTTTCGGGTCCGCGCACGGAACTTCTTCGGGTTTCGTCACGGACCCGCCAGGCCTTCTTATCTTCCCGACTTCCCGAGCATCAGGCTCTCCTCGAGCCAGTGGCTGGGGCCTCCGAACTCGACGAGCCTGCCATGGTGCACGACGCGGTCGACGATCGCGGCAGCCAGCTTGTCGTCGGCGAACACCGTGCCCCACCTGCCGGACTCGACATTGGTGGTGAATATGACGCTCCTCCTCTCGTAGCTCTCGGAGATCACCTGGTATAGGAGCCTTGCGCCGTCCACATCGAAGGGGACGTAGCCGAACTCGTCCAGGACGAGGAGCCTTGCCCTGGCGATATCCGCGAACAGCCTGTCGAGCGTCCCCTCGCGCTTGGCCTTGCCCAGCCGCGGCACCAGCTGCGCGGTCTGGAAGAACCCCGTGGGGTAGCCCGCGGACGTCGCGGCGATCCCGAGCGCGGTGGCCATGTGGGTCTTCCCGCGTCCCGTCTGGCCGCAGGACGCGAGGTCCTCGGCGTCGCGCACGAACGCCAGCGAGCACATCTCGTCGCGCCCCCAGCCGTCGGGGAAGGCCACGTTCGACCAGTCGAACCCGCCGAGCGCCTTGGGCACGGGGAACCTCACCTGCCGCAGCAGCCGCGCCCGCTTCGCCCCGTCGCGGTGCGCGGCCTCCGACCCGAGCATCGCCGTGCATGCCGCCACCTGCCCCGGCGTGTTGAAGTCAAGATAGATTTCACCAGACTAGACGGCGAACTGCCCCCATCCGCACCAACGTACATTCGCCAGTCCCGTCACCGCGGGGCGCCGGAATCGGCGACCACTGCCGGCGAGGCCCTGTCCTGCGGCGCGAGGTCCTTGGTCCTGTAGGACCTCCCCGTTATGCGTATCAGGTGGCAGTGGTGGCAGAGCCTATCCGCTATCGCCGACGCCACGACCGGGTCCTCGAAGACTATCGCCCACGACCCCATCCCCACGTTGGTCGTCACGATGGTCGACCTCCTCTCGTACCTCCTCGAGATCAGCTGGAACAGCAGGCCCGCGCCCTGCTTGTCCACGTCCAGGTAGCCCACCTCGTCGACGATGAGCAGCGACAGGTGGGCGTAGAAGCGCAGCCGCCTCTCAGCTGGCCCTTGCCCGCAGCGTGCGCGAGGTCCGAGACGAGGCGCCGGCAGTCGGTGAAGTAGGTGAGCTTGCGGGCGCGGATCGCCTCGACCCCCAGCGCCACGGCGATGTGGGTCTTGCCCACGCCGGGGCTGCCGACGAGCAAAGAGGGTCAGGCGCTCGCTGGGCTCGATGAGCCCCTTGGCATACAGGCAAGGCCTGTAGGTCATCGCGTCTCTCGTTCACCTCGATAGTCCTCCTAACGCCGGCGCTGTGTTTGATAGCGTCTTATTTGCGGGTTTGAGCGTTGGAAAGTTTCGGGTCTGAGCACGAAAAAAATGCTGGTTCGTGCATGGGCACGCCGACCATCCCGCGATTGGCCCAACATGTCGTTGCTTCGGTCTGCGACGTGAGGAGGGCCAGAGGGGAAATGATCGGCGTGGACAAGATAGGGGACATGCGCAGGAGGGCGCGGCGTGGCGAGCCGATTGCGGCGATCGCGAGGGCGGCCGGCGTCTCGGAGCCGACAGCCAGGAAGTACGCGAGGATGGAGGACCTGTCGCCCGAGCCCCCGAGGAGGAGGAAGCCCGGGAGCGAGGTGCTCGCCCCCTGCGAGGGGATAACAGGTCTTGGCCCGGTGACCGTCTGCGTCACTTCTTAGTGAACATCAACACAGGGAGCGCGGCCTCACCCGCTCGATGTCCAGGAAGGGCAGGTGCGCGGACAACGCCGCGATGGAGGGGTTCTTCGGGAGGCTGAAGAACGAGCTCTTCCACGGCAGGGACTGGTCGGGGGTCTCGGCGGAGGAGCTCGCGCGGAGGCTGGACCGGTGGATGGGGTGGTACCGCTCGGGCAGGCAATGTGGCCGGTCGGCTATTGGCAAAGTGTGAAACAAATTCATCATTTTTTACTAAGCGGACTGTGTGAACTGTATTCTCTCGTGTGTACCCATTTCAATTTCTTGTCTTTAGGCGGTATGCATGAAGGGGCTCTTGCATCGTCTGATTGAATTCGCTCCTCGGGCTACGGCTTCCGAGCGTATCCTCATTGATTGGTTTCAGACCCACGATCGCTCGTGTGTAAGGATGTCGGCCCGCAGTATTGCGGCAGCTTCTGGCGTTTCCTCCTCGACTTTGGTTCGCCTTGTTAGAAAGCTTGGCTTTGAGGGTCTCAGGGACTTCCAGCTTGCCCTCATGGCCGATATTGCCTCCTCAGACACCTCTTCTGAGATTCGTTCAAATGGGGTTTCTTCCGGTGATTCTACGCAGGACATTATTGACAAGGTTACCAACACGAATGCAACCTCCCTCTCGTTGACTCGCGCTATGCTCGACCCCCAAACCATTGATGCCGTTGTAGGATGCATGGGCTCGGCTAAACGCATTGCATTATTTGGTGTCGGCGCCTCTCTGTTGGTAGCCCAAGATTTGCAGTTGAAACTCCTTCGCATTGATCTTCCTTGCATTCTGTGTGAAGACTTTCATTCTCAGGTCGTGTATGCCCGCAATCTTACCGAGCGAGATTTGGCCATCTTCGTCAGCTATTCGGGGTCAACTTCTGAGATTGTTTCATGTGCGAGGTTTGCCCGTGAACATCAATGTAAGATTGTTGCAATTACTTGTGGCTCCTTCGATTCGCCACTCTCCAAGCTCTCTGACTACGTTCTTGGCGTTGCCGCATCGGAACTTCTTGTGAGAGCCGGCGCCATGTCTTCGAGAATCGCGCAGCTTGATATAGCTGACATTCTCTTCGCCACGTATGTCAGCCGTAACTATGAAGCCTGCATGAGACATCTTTCAACTACCCTCATTCGTAAGCCTGGCACTGCCGGATTGGTCAAGAGCTCGTCACGCAGAAAGGCGGATTCTCATGGTTGATCTCTCATCTCTCGCAACCGAGGCAAGAAACCCTAGGACGATGAACTTGGATCAGATGACTCCTCAAGAGATTGTGGACGTTATGAACTCCGAGGATGCGAATGTAGTTGCCGCGGTTCACTCTCAGAGGCAAAGAATTTCCTTGGCAGTTTCATGGGCTGCTGAGGCCCTTCGTGCCGGTGGTCGGATTCTTTACGTTGGGGCTGGGACCTCGGGACGCTTGGGTGTTCTCGATGCGGTTGAGTGCCCTCCCACCTTTGGCGTCTCTCCAAATGTCATTATGGCCCTTATCGCTGGTGGTAACGGTGCCTTCGTTAAGGCAAAAGAGGGTTCGGAGGACAGCATCGAGCTTGGTGCGGAGGACCTCCGCAACCTCTCGCTATGCAGCGAGGACTTTGTCATTGGCCTTGCGGCGAGCGGACGCACGCCCTACGTGATCGGCGCTCTTCGCTACGCACGCGAGGTTGGTGCACGCACAGCCGCCATTGCCTGCAATGCTAATTCGGCCATTGGCGGCGAGGCGGAACTTGCCATCGAGCCGGTGACGGGCCCGGAGGTGCTCACGGGCTCAACCCGGCTCAAGGCTGGTACGGCCGAGAAGATGATACTCAACATGATTTCTACTGGTGCTATGGCGCTTAATGGCAAGGTTTACGAAAACCTCATGGTAGATGTGAAGCAATCCAACGAGAAGCTTGTCCAGCGAGCCCAGAACATCACGATGGCAGCCACGGGATGCAACCGTGAGCAGGCTGTAAGAGCGCTGGAGGATTCGCATGGATCCGCAAAAGTGGCCATCGTGATGCTGCTTGCGGGGGTCGATGCCGCCGAGGCACGTGCGAGACTCCAGGAGGCAAACGGTTACGTGCGCGCAGCCGTGGGATAGCACCGCTGCTCCACCGCTGACCTTTTTTGCTAGACCATTCGCGCAATCTGTGCATGTCCACGCAATTTGGAAAGAGGTGGTTTCTTATACTTCAAAAAGCTAACATGCTAACATTCAAACTTTACGTAAGAGAGGAGAGGTATCCATGGTTATTGAAAACTATTCTCAGAAATTTGAGTCCCAGACTATCGACCTCTGGAATCGGTGCTGCACCTTTGATCCGATTGACGTTTGGAAGTTTCGTCGACAGGCTCTATTCGATGATAACTTCGATCCGTCGTTGGCTTGGATAGCCCGAGAGGGAGACAAGCTCCTCGCCTTTGCGTATGGGACAAAGAGGAGATTCCCGTATCTTGAGCGCGGTCTGGAGCCAGAGCGCGGTTGGATCAATGTGATCTTCGTTGATCCAGCGGAGCGTGGACAGGGCATCGGGGGCAGTCTCCTAGAGCGGATTGAGGGACAACTCTCCGAGATGGGGGCAAAGAACGTCACGCTCGGTGCATACTCGCCCAGCTACTTCTTTGCGGGGATTGATTCGGATAACTACCCAGAGGCAGTGTCATTCTTCGAGGCACATGGCTACAAGGGTGGAGACAAGCACTACTCCATGGGTAAGAACCTGCATGGCTTTAGGGTCCCAGAGTGCACAAGAGAGAAGCGGGCACAACTTGAGAAGATCGGGTATCGCTTTGTGCCCTTCAACTACTCTTACGCTCTGGAGACCCTTGATTTTCTCCACCGCGAGCTGGGCGCCGGTTGGAAGCGTAATGCGCTTATCAGCATGAGGGAGGGAACGGCAGAGGACAGGATGCTTCTTGTGCTCGATCCTACCGAGTCTATCTGTGGGTGGTGTATGCGAGGGATTGACGGCAATGAGATGCGCTTCGGTCCCGTCGGCATCGCCGAGAAGGAGCGCAATCGGGGTCTCGGATCGGTCCTGCTCGACCTCTATTGCTTCGAGATGGCTCGACGCGGCATCTACCGCATGTACTTCATTACTACCGATGAGGCTGGAAGGCGCTATTACGCCCGTCACGGACTCGAGGTCATTCGTAGCTTTACCGACTACAGGAAGGACTTGTAATGACGTGCAAAAGGGTCATTTCGATTGGGGCTCACAGTCTGGACCCAGAGTTGCTCGGGGGGCCGCTCCTTATTAAGTACTCCAAGGCAGGTGCAAAGGTCACATGCGCTAATACCGTCATGGGCCGCTTGGAGGGCAACCATTCGCAGGAAGAAAAGGACGCATACCTCGAACAGGTGAAGGAAGAGGCGAGGCTGGCTGCCGCCGACCTAGGTGGAGATACCAAATGGCTTGGTTACGAGGGCTCGAATATGCCCTCGACGGAGCAGTTCGCCGCAAGGCTCAAGACATGGTTTGAGGAAGAGGGCGCTGATCTGGTCATCACGCACTGGCGCGGCTCCATGCATCCCCGTCACATTGCTACTCACGATGCCGTGACCGAGGCGGTGAAGGCGATGAGACGTGAGGGATCGAGCATTCGGCTTATCTACGGCATGACGTTCGAGGACCTGGTTGGATATACGCCGCAGGCCTACTTCGTGCTCTCGGACGACGAGGTGGACCAGTGGATGAAGGCCCTAAACGAGTATGCGATTTTCCGTGGGGAGGTGAATGACTTCCCCTATAACCGCTACTATCCGACGAACCTCAAGGTAAGGCAGGTTGAGTCTGGTTCGGCTGGTCCCACCGTCTGTTATATGTACGCGAGCCTCATTGAGAATCAGCTCTGGTAGGCAAAGGCGCGCGATCTACGCAGGCAGGAAGGATAAAGACTATGGGAAAGACGTATGTACGTGTGGATGATCGTCTTATCCACGGCCAAACGATTGTTGCGTGGGCGCCGACGCTTGGATTGGAGGAGATTATCGGCGTCGATGACGTGAGTGCTTCGAATCCAACCCTTCGCAGCATTCTCACCATGGGAGTGCCAAAGCAGTATGAGGCGCACATTGTTACGACGGAAGAGGCGATCGAGCTTCTTAAGAACGATGACGGCAAGACCCGCCTTGTCATCGTCAAAGTCCCACATAAGCTGACGGAGCTCAAGGATGCAATACGCGGATGCGAGCACGTCTATCTGGGGAACATGGCCAAGCGCCAGGACACCAACCATCAGGTGACGGGGGCGACTGGGATTTTCTATCTGAGCGATCAGGATATAAGCGAGCTCTCTGGTCTGGCATCAGAAGGATTCGATATCACGTTCCAGCAAGTCCCCTCTTCATCCTCGACAACATGGGAGGACTTTACCAAAACGGTGTGAGGCACGTTCACGATGGAGAGCGTTTCCTGGGGCATTGAGGTACATGGAGGTGGTAGTGACATGTCCGTTCTACAGATGTTTCTAATCGCATTGTTCATTTACCTTGGTTCTATCGGCTCGATTGTGGGTAACACGATTGGCTGGTACACGCTTGGCAGACCTCTTGTGGCATCTTTCGTTGTGGGGCTCATATTCGGTGACGTCCAAGACGCAATGATCGTCGGCATCCCTCTGCAGGTGATGTATCTCGGCAACGTGACGCCCGGAGGTGCCGTTGCGTGGGACCTCTCGTACGCGACCTATATCGGTACTACAGGGGCCCTTCTATTTGGCCAGGGCATGGATGCCACAGCCCTTATCGGCGTGGCTACCGTGTTCGCGGGTATTGGAGGGCTTGTTGGCCAGCTTGTGTGGAACGTCACGTATGCGCTGAACATTCCACTCAACCGCGTTGCCGCAAAATATGCTGAGGCTGGAGACACCAAGCGCATGTACGTGCCTAACGTCGTGCTTGGACAGACCATTGGCTTCATCGGTAGGTTTGTACCCGCGATGCTCATCCTTGGCGGTATGACGGCTGCCAGCACGCAGGCTGACTTCGCGAGTTTCATCCCGCCCTACATAACGACGTGCCTCACGATCTTCGGTGGCATGATGGCTGCCCTCGGAATGGGCATCCTGCTCTCGTTCCTCCTGAAGAAGAAGTGGTACGTTGTCATCTTCCTTGCCGGCTTCATCCTGGTCACCTACTTCAAGCTCTCGATGATGGGATGCGCGGTTGTCGCCACGATTCTCGCGGTCACCTACTACGAGGTTTCCGCGAAGCCGACCCAGTCTGAGAAGGAGGCCTAGCCATGAGCGAGGAGATTCAGACGTCCGAGGAAGCCGCTGGATACCGTACGATTCACCCTAAGACGCTCAAGCGCGCATTTTGGAACTGGTTCTTCTGGAATGGCTGCTCGCAGCAGGCAGAGTCCATGCAGGGCATGGCATTCGCTCAGTCGATGGCACCAATCATCGACGACCTGTACGAATCCAAGGAGGACAAGGCCGCCGCGCTCAAGCGCCACGTGTCGCTCTTTAATACCGAGCCCCAGGTCGGGTCCATCTGCAACGGCATCGTGAGCGGCCTTGAGGAGGCCAACGCCAACGGAGCCTGCACGCCCGAGGTGATCGAGTCTGTCAAGGTCGCCCTTATCGGCCCCACCTCGGCGATTGGTGACTCCCTCTGGGTGGGTACGATCATCCCCATCCTTCTCACCATCTGCATGACCATCTCCCAGTCTGGGGTCAGCTGGCTTGGGCCCATCGTGTATATGGTTGTCTACCCCGTTGGCACGGCTATCGTCAGTTGGAAGCTCTTCCAGCTTGGCTACAAGGGTGGCCTTGAGGGAATGCAGTCACTGATGGCTTCGGGCAAGCTCGATCGCCTGACGAATGCGATGGTTCTCATGGGTCTCATCGTGGTGGGTGCGCTCACGGCGTCCTACGTGACCTGCACCATCCCCTTCGGCATCGTGGGCGATGTCTTTGACGCCACGACCGGCGCCACAACGCAGACGGTCATCTTCGACACCAACACGATGCTCGACGGCTTCTTCCCCAAGCTGCTGCCGCTTCTGCTCACGCTTTGGATCTATCACCTCTATACGCACAAGAAGTGGTCGCCGCTTGCGATCATGGGCCTCATTCTCGTCCTGGCAATCGTCCTTACCGCAATCCAGTATCTGACCGGCTATGCAAACGTCCAGGCCGTTGCGGCAGCTGCGGCTGCGGCTGCGGCATAGTGTGTCAGAGTTCGTAGCAGTTTGCATTATCTTGTAGTAGTTTGCCCCCAGAGGGCCCGGACGCTTCGCCCGGGCCCTTTTGGAGAGGAGGATTGCCGTGGACGAGGGACTCGTAAGCTGGCTCATCCTAGTTCCCGTTGCCGTTGCTACCTTGCTTCTCGTCCTGGCACGGCTGAGGGCAAGGGCGCTTGGAGAACTCAGAAATGTCCTGTATGCGCGCAAAGACCTCGCGCTCTACCTGCGGCTGCTGGACAACCCGCACCTCAGGATTCTGTTCTCTCGACAGTCCCTGCAGGCGCTGCGAGTCGAGGGGATGAAGTACGCAGAGGGACATTCCTTTCCCCGCAGGGACGGTGCTGGTAGGCACAAGTTTCGTTCGTAGACATTTTTGATTTCTTTGGTCGATGTGCTTGCCATCCGCTTTTTCAAGTGGGAATCATTGAAGTTACAGAGACCTTGAATCACATTGCAACGGGAGGAATCTTGATGATGTCCGACGGGAGTGTGGGTGATGCCTATCTCGCGAAGTATCTCCGCATCGAGTCTGACATCCTGTCGGACATTCGCTCCGGGAAGCTGAAGCCTGGCGACAAGCTGCCTGGTCAGTCCGAGATGAGGCGCAAGTACGGGGTCTCTGCCATCACTGTAAGGAAGGCCTTCGCGGATCTCATCAGCGATGGCTGCCTTGTAGGCGTGAGAGGTTCGGGCACGTATGTCGCCAAGCAGCCTATGGTCCGCGGGCTCACGTCCATATCATTTTCTCAGGAGCTTCGCGACCAGGGGTATGAGCTTGGACTTGTCGTCGATTCCATCACAAGTGTTGAGAATGCTGCCATTTCGAAGCGCCTGGGGGTTGACGACGCGGCGATGCTGACGCGCGTGGCGCGCACTCGTCTGGCCGATGGTGAGCCAGTGGCATATCAGGTTTCTTACATGCCGGCTGCGCTGCTATCCGCTAAGCAGGCAGAGGGAATCAGAGAGGATGAATCTTTTTACAAGACGCTCGCTCGTTGCCGCATCTATCCTCGGCTTGTTAATGAGAACTACTCGGTTCGCTGCGTTGATGATCAAAATGCCTGCGCGGCTCTCGGTGTGGAACCAGGATATCCGAGCTTCTTCGTTCGTAGGACGACATATGACGAGAACAACTCAGTAATCGAGTACGCGGAATCCTACTTCAACAAGGACTGGTATTCAGTCACAGTGAACATTCGAGCGTAGTGGGTGCGTCTGAGGACAATAACGCTTGCCGTGCATGTTTCTTGTTGCTCACATCCGCTCCCTAGCCCGCCTGCGATTGTGTTCTTTTGTAAAGTTTGTCTAACAGCCTAGATTACGGATGATGCTGCTGCGCCTACGTTGAGATGCGTTAGCTCGCGTCGGCCATTATGGCGAATCCTCAGAGCAAGTGCAACGACTGGCGGTGGTAGACCTCCCAGGGCACTTCCACTTGAGACGCTTGCGTGGTCTCCGGCTGAGTGAATCGTATGCCTCCTGCACCTCGCTGTCGCTGACATCGTCGAGACTCTCGCCCTTCGGGAACCAGTCCCTGAGAAGGCCATTGGTGTTCTCGTTGGTGCCCCGCTCCCATGGATGGTGGGGATGGCAGGAGTAGACCGGCGCTCCCAGCGCCTCCTGGAGGCCCTCTGCATCCGAGAGCTCCTTGCCCCTGTCGAGAGTGACGGTATGGACGGCCTCTCCCTCGAGCGCCCTCTCTGTGACCTCGTTGACCTCGGCATGGGCCTTCCTGGCGGCCTTGCCGCCGACAAGGCATCCGCTCATCCTGTCGACCTGGGTGACGAGGCATGCGCCGCCCCGCCTGCCAGCGACCGTATTGCCTTCCCAGTCGCCTGTCCGGCTCCTGGACGATGTCTCTTCCGGCCTCTCGGAGATGCCATGGGTCATGCGCACCTTGCCCCCGCGCTCCTGGTCTCCCTTCCCGTGCCTGCGCTTTCCATGGTGCCTGAGCGGCCTTGCGGCCTTCCTGTGCCCCGGAAGCCCGCAGTCTGGGGATCCCGACCCCACGGCACGGTAGATGGCGGAATCGCTCGCGGCGAGGTCGGGCCGCTCCTCCGAGATGCGGCCCGATGTCTCCTCCGGGGGCCAGCGCCCGTCCCGCATGGGCCTCACGATCGGCGAGCGCCTCTCGGGTTCGTCCACGGCTGCGTTTGATAGCCTCGAACTTGCGGGTTTAAGCGCGGAAGAGTTTCGGATCTGAGCATGAAAAATGTTTCAGATCTGGGCATGCGGCCAGGCCGACCACCATCGGCCCCTACGCTCCCGGGTGTCTCTGTCGTCCTCCTTTAGGACTCCGTTTATTCAGATTCCACATGCCTCCCGAATTCGAGTACGTAGCTATTATTCTGTTATGCGGCAGTAAGTAGGGCGACATGGGCAAGAAGGTAAAAACGAGCAGTTTGGTGGCGCTCGACTTTGCCTGAAGCAGAAAGGCCGTGGAGTGGACGCCTGAAGTATCAGGAGGCGAAGGTTGCTAACGATGGACAAGTTCAAGAGAAGGCCGAGCATTATTGTCGGGGGGCATGCAGACTCTCGATCTGAGTCAGACGTACCTCTTGTTTGCGGCCTACATGATGCCCGTGCGGTGAGTCACATGACTTCGGTTGCAGACGGCAGGTTTATGCGCTGACGGTTGAGGTGTACGACAGAGGGAAAACGTTCGCGTAAGAGGGGGTGGCACATTGGGTAGCTTTTCACCGAAGGCATCGGCCGAGGCCAATGGAATAAAGATTGAGAATACCTTCAATATTGATGGGGACATCGCCAAAGAATGGCTTTCGAACAAGCTTGGCCCCAAAGAAGCTCTTCCGATGAACTTTATCGCCAGAACGAGAAGGTCTCTAAACGCTACCAAGTACGAGACCGATATCGCAGGGGCTAGAAGAGTCCGTACGCAATCCATTTGTGACTCGTTTTTACATTACAAGCAAACTATGCCGTCACTGAGCGACAACCAGGCATTCTTCCTTGCAAGCGGTTACATGCTAACGCCTCCCGAAGCTGACAACGTAACAAAAGTGCTCTCTGATGCCGCGGAATCTGTGTCGTCAGACGTTGATCCTGATGTTCTGGATGATCAGTTCAAGGACGAGTTCATCAAAGGGTCTGCCTGTGCATACGATGAAGAGGTCAAAGCTCTTTGGGTTAAGCTCTTAAGCAGCGAGCTGACTAAGCCGGGATCCTTCTCAAAACGAACCCTTGCTGTACTCCAGGATATGTCAAGGGAGGATGCAGATGCCCTCCAAGCACTGTGCTCATGTTCAGTGTTTATGGATAGGAGAAATCCTACTCCTGTTCTTACTGAACTCGATGAGGGCGGCTGGACATACAATCATGGGAGCATAAGCGTCGACCAGTTAAACCTCATGACCTCCTTGGGTCTAGTTGACACGAGCATGCACATTAACTACGGTGTGCCTGCAAAGTCGGGGCTGAATGTGTTTACGGAAAACCTCGCGTTTCTCCTTACGAACGATTCCGACGAGATGAAACAAGTAAACTTTGGAAGTGCTATCTATACACCCGTTGGAAGGCAGTTGGCGCAACTGTGTTCGCTAGGTATTGCGCCTAAGCTGCCTGATCTTGTAGCGGAAGTGGGCAAAAAGTTCGAAATGTCTTGTGAGCTGATGCCTTTTCATTTCTCATAGCCCATATGGCACTTCCCCGCATTAACGGAAGCGCACCGTTATCGTCGAAAGTGAGTATTAGCCCGTACTGGCACTGCGGTTGTCGCGCCTCGGCACCAGCCGGCCGATAGCAGGTTATTGCCTTTCGGCACCGTCCATATTGCGCTTCGGCACCGCCTGCTGAAACCAGGCGGCGGGCCCCTCTTGCGGCTGATGGCTCCCTCCCGCCATGTCCCAACGAGGCGAAGGAGGAACGCATGGCAAGGAAGGCCAGGGCCAGGCCGATGCTGCGGCAGCTGGCCGCAGGGACATCCCGCAACGCGATAGCGAGATCGCTCGGGGTGTCGAAGCACAGCATCCAGGCTGTCGCCGAGGCGGCAGAGAGGGAGAAGGTCTCCTGGCGGGATGCGGAAGGCATGGAAGGGGGCGGACTCTATTCGAGGCTCTTCCCGGAGAAGGCCGATGCAGCCGAATGCGTCTACCCCGATCCTGACTGGGATGCGATCCACAGGGAGCTCAGGAGGACCGGCGTGACGCTCAGGCTGCTGCACGGCGAGTTTGCAGACGCCCTGAAGGCCGAAGGCAGGCCATGGATGTCCTATGACCGGTTCTGCAAGCGATATGCGGAATATGCCGAGCGGCGCAATGTCGTGAGCAGGGTCGGCCTCAAGGCGGGAAGGACGCTCGAGGTCGACTGGGCGGGGCCCACGATGCAGCTCGTGGACCCCATGTCAGGCGAGGTGTCGAAGGTGTACCTCTTCGTGGCCGCCCTGCCATTCAGCAGATACTCCCATGTCGAGCCGACGCTGGACATGAAGCAGGATGCATGGCTGCGCTGTCATGTGCATGCCTTCGCCTTCTTCGGGGGATGCACGCCAATCATCGTCCCCGACAACCTGCTCACGGGCGTGAAGAAGCATCCGAAGGAGGGCGAGGTCGTCCTCAACGAGGCATGCCGCGAGCTTGCGGCGCACTATGGGGCAGCCGTCCTCCCTGCCCGCGTGAGGCATCCGCGCTCGAGATCCGGAGGGGATCCGAGAGGCTCTCGACGCACGCGCTCGTGCCTCCATGCGCGAGGGACCGCTATTCCACGCATGGGGAGGGCATGCCGGACGGGAAGGCCTGGCAGGAATGGGGTGCGGACGGGATCCGCAGATGGGCGGACCGCATCGGCCCCGGCTGCCGGGCAGTGGCGGAGCGCGTATTCCAGTCCCATGCATTCGAGGAGCAGGCATTCAATGCATGCCTCGCAGTGCTGAGGCTCTCGCGCAGGTACGGCGGCGCACGGCTCGAGAGGGCATGCGGGATGGCGCTCGCATCCGGCAGGAGATCGCCGCGCTACCGCGACATGGAGCCGATCCTGAAGTCAGGGCAGGATTCGGCAGCCGCGCAGCAGCCGGTGCATGAAGGGGGAGGATGCCTCCGCGGGGAGGCCTGGTACGTAAGGGGACGATGCACGATGAACATCGGACGGGACTCGCAGGAAGATGAGGGACATGGGAGCGGACGAGCTGCTCGATGCGCTCCTTGCCCAGGACGATGCGGCATGCATGGGGATTCCGTTCGAGCAGAGGATCCAGATGGCGGTCGACGAGGCGCATGCAGGATATGTCGCCGACAGGATCCGCAATCTCGTGAAGGGGGCGAACCTCAGGTATCCGTAGGCGGACGTGCGCCGCATCGACTATGCGTGAACTCGCCGCCATTGTCGGTGAGCACAAGCGAGAAGACGCGCCTCAAGGCCTCCTCGGACCCCAGGGCATCCCGGACGAGGCCGAGGCCATGGAGGACCGAGGGGGAGGTCTGGTTCCTGATGGGAAGCGCCAGCTGGAGGCCGGAGGGCCTGTTGTAGAGCGTGAGCAGGCATTGGGTGTCCGTCTTCCTCCCCTCGACGGTGTCCATCTCCCAGGCGCTCTCGCGCACGTCCCCCGGCAGCCTCAGGAACTCGTCGTGCGACCTTCTCGGGGAGTGCCTGGCGGGGCGTCTGGGAAGCGAGTGGTGGCGGGGCTTGTAGGAGACCTTCCTCCTCGGGTCCATGTTGCTCATGCCGGCGTACCCCCTGTCGACCCAGCCGTAGATGGTGGACTTCGGGAGCCCGAGCTCCGGATGGGTGTGGACGATCTGCTCGGGCGAGATGCCGCGCGAGAGGCAGTCCCTGATGACGCGGACCTTCTCCTCGAACTCCCGCTCGTCCTCGTCCACGCCGAGCCTGGCCTCGCTCGGGGTCGAGTCCGCCGCCCTCTGGGCCATCGAAGCCCGGTAGTAGACCTTCGGCCTGATGGGGCAGCCGTAGCCGCCACGCCTCTTGCAGCCGTTGCAGCGCCTGGGCCACTTTCCGAGACGCGCGCAGACCTCCTCCAGGTCCCTTGGGGCCGGGTCTCCGTAGCGTGCCCTGGGCGAGGTCACGAGGCGGTGGCGCATGGCCTCGTCGTGGACGGTCGAGGCGGGCCTGCCGACTTCGTCAGCGATCTTCCTGATCGACAGGTTGCGGTCGAGGCCCCCCTCGATGGACCTCCTGTCAGACTTGGCGAGGCGCGAGTACGTCCCCCCGCCCCCCTTCTGCCTGCTTGGCCTCTTTGCCAACTATGGTCATCCCTTTCCGGCGATGTCTCAAGGCGGCGTCATTGCCGCCCCGATGTCACTGGTGTCCACAACACAGCCGTACTAGTTCGGATGACTTTGAGAAGCGTTCGGGTAAAGTCTGAATTCGAGGTCAGCGTTTTGCGCTGACGGCGGTGACCCTGGGCAAGGTCATTACATCTCTCGCGGTGATAAAATGTTACGTAGTGTCATATCTTTCGGAAGTGATTTCCTTTGGATACGCACCAGTTGTAACTGCCCTTTTCCGAAAGGTAGCCTCGCATGGCCGAAGATCCCGCCGCATTAAGAAGGTTCACGCTTAAGCAAGACGGTAAGCTCGCCTCTCTTGACGGGCATAAGCCTGACGAGGACTGCAAGTTCCTTAGGAACATTCTGGCAAGCGCTCACCTCAACATGATGTTCGGCTCCGCCTTTTCCATCGGTGTCGTTCCGACCCTTGAGATGCGAGAGTCGTGGTTCTGTGCTGTTGAATCGAAGATTTCCGGCTGCCAAGATGAGCCGGTGTGGGGCGACGCTCTTCGCATGCTGAAGGCTGAGTACTTTCGCTCCGTCATGCTTCCCCTTGACGGTGAGGATCCTACGGACGGTCAGGTCGCTGCGATTAAAGCGTTTCTCGGTCTCGTTCGGGATCGCGGAACGACAACCATCCCGAAGCGGATCAACCTCTTTACTACCAACTACGACCCGCTCATCGAGAGGTCTCTCGAGAAAGCCCTCGTTTCCTACAACGATGGCTTCGTTGGCAGGGAGCATCCCGTTTTCGATTCATCCGCCTACAGCAGGCTCCAATACGAGCAGTCTCTTTTCATGGAGTACACGTCACAGGTGGTCACCGCAAATGTGATGAAGCCACACGGGTCGCTTACCTGGAGGCGCGCTGAGAATGCAGTGGAGTACTCAAGCGCGGATGAGACACTGAAGACGTGCTTGGACGGGTGCGATGGCATCGTTGATTTGCCCGTCTTGGATGACGTGAGAGAACTTGTTAGGCATGAGTGCGACGATCGGGGCCTTGCCCAGCTTGAGGATGCCGCTCGTGCGCTCAGCCCTGCCGACGCTGCGCTTCTCGCTCGCTTCGGGGACCGGTACGACTCGACTCTCTGCATCGTGAACCCGACCAAGAGGAAGTTCGAGGAGACCCTTCTCGAGCGGTCGTACTACGACCTTCTTCGTATCTACGCCAACGAGCTCGATAGGAACAACGCCCTTCTTCTCGTCTTCGGGTTCTCTTTTGCCGACGAGCACATTCGCGACCTCACCGTGAGGGCAGCCAAGTCAAACCCGAAGCTCATAGTCTTGATCTCGTGCTACTCGACTGACGCTGCCGGGGACTTCGAACGGCTCTTTAAGGGCTGCGAAAACGTCATCCTTCTAGTTCCTGAGGATGGAGAGTGCCTCGGGCTCGATGTCTTCGCGAAAGGTCTGGCATGGCTTTCAAGGTAACGGATGAGCTTGTCGTCGGCGAGGTGTCCGAAGTCCACGGAGCCAAGCTGAAGGTCCACGTCTACGGCGAGGCAAACGAGGCACACATCTTCTATTACGGCGATCTCGTCAAGGGCGTTTCCGTCGGGGGCTACCTCAAGATCCCCTGCGGGTATGACAGCGTCATCGGAATAATCGAGGGTGACTACCAGGAGGAGAGCGGATTCACCCGCAACGATACATCCTCTCGCGTTGTCCCCGGCAACTGCATCGAGCGATTCGTTGACGTCTCCGTCTTCGGCGTGATGAGTGAGGGTGGTTTCGACAGGGGCATCTCCGCGCTCCCCCTTGTGAAATCGAAGGTCTATCTTCTCTCACCCGACGAGCTAGGAATCATCAACTCTCCCGTCGCACCGGAAGAGCCGGTTTTCCCTGTCGGCGCACTTGCCGGCCATAGCGGAACCTCAGTGCGCCTTCCTGCCAACGCGCTGTTCGCCAGCCACATCGGCGTCTTCGGCAACACGGGCTCCGGGAAGTCGAACACGCTGTGCAAGATTTACAGCGACTGCTTCGAGATGATTGACCGTGGCGCCGGGCTGAGAAACATCAAGAGCAAGTTCGTGTTCATCGACTTCAACGGCGAGTACGTTGGCGACGAGACCCTTACGACCTCAAAGATCGTTTATCAGTTGAACACTAGGGCAAAGGGCGACAAAGTCCCCGTGCCTAAGGACTTCTACTCCGACCTCGACATATGGTCGATTCTCACCAAGGCGACAGAGAAGACCCAGAGGCCATTTCTGTCTCGGTGCATAAGGAAGGCCGATATTGTGCGCGGCAAGGGAAATCCCTCGGCATATCTTAAAGGCATCCTCGTGACTTTTCTAAAGGGCTACTGTGGCAACGCTCTTTTATTCGGGGATCAGAAGGCGGATTTAGTTAGGTTGATTTCCCTCGCGCTTAATCAGAAGACCTACAAAGATGCCGGCGATACCGCTGCTGATTCTTTGGAGACGCTTCAAGTCTTCCCCCAAAGTCCTCCCATTGTGAGGAACACTGATAATAACGCCTACCTAAACACTGAGGCCGATACGTTCAATGTGTTCGCAGGGTGCCTCAATCTCGACTTTGACTTCAAGGGTCTGGTAGTGGACACCCCAAGGCTCCTGGCCTTCATTGCCTTACTCCGTTATCTGGAGCAATGGCGTGGGGGGCGAATCGTTCGTGAGCATATCGCGCCGTGGGTCAACAGGTATATCGCTGAGCTTCAGGACTCCTCTAAGCTGTATGAGGTGGGCTCCGGCAACATGCTCGGAGAGATCAAACAGCCCGTCGCCGTATTTTCGCTCCTTAAGGTCAATCAGGATCAGAAGCGGATAATCCCTCTCATCATTGCGAAATACCTCTACGAGGAGCAGAAGAGGCGAGGCCAGGATGACCCCGATTCGAGCGTCCACCTCATTATCGACGAGGCTCACAACATCCTGTCCTACTCCTCGCAGCGCGAGAGTGAGAGTTGGAGGGACTACCGGCTGGAGACCTTTGAGGAAATCGTCAAGGAGGGTCGCAAGTTCGGCATGTACCTCACGGTGTGCAGCCAGCGCCCCGCCGACATATCACCGACGATTCTCTCGCAGATGCACAACTACTTCATCCATAGGCTCGTGAACGACGAGGATCTGAGGGCTATTGCGAAGTCGGTGTCGTTCATCGACGGTGCTTCCATGAGCATGATTCCCGTGCTGCCGCAAGGATGCTGTATCGTAAGCGGGACGGCGGCGACGCATCCCGCACGGGTGCAGGTTGAAAGGCTGGAGTACAAGAAACAGCCAAGGAGCTACGACCGAGAGCTCGCTACTACGTGGCGACTTTAGTGACACGATTCCGTTTGATAAGCTGGTGATTACCAGCGGTTGATTCCGATTCCCATCCGAACACATCGCTTCAGTCTGCGTTCCGACAGCTATCCGCACGTCCCCGAGTGGTCGCATGGGTAACCGAGCCGCAGGTCGCGGTGTCATTCGCTGCGTTCCGTTGGGTTCCGGACGCAAGGCTCCGCCACCCCGCGCGGGTGGTTCCGACACTCACCCGTACGGGTCGCTCAAGTGCCACCCTTGCCCTCGCGACTACCTACTGCCCTAGGCCCCGCCGCCCCTCGCGCGCTCCAGGCACCTCGGTGTCAGGTCGAGCCCGTCCACTGCGATCGCCCGGACACCCAACGCGTCGAGCAGCGCCTCGCCACGGGACCCGAAGGCGTTCAGGAACGCCTCGCGCGGGGTCAGCCACGCCAACTTCCCGCGCGGCTCCGAGTTGACCTCGCTCATCGCGAGGGCGCGGTCCGCTCGGGTGAGCCCGTCGAAGGGGCGCCCGCCCTTCGGCAGGATCTTCCGCAGCTCGGAGTGGTTCCGCCTGCACCCGCCCTTCTGGTCCGGGCGGTGCGGGTCGCAGTAGTAGAGGCGCACATATCCAACTTCAAGGCCTACGCGCTCAGCACCTTCCACGGGCTGTCGCGGTGAGGCTGCAGGGCGTGTGCGACGAGTTCAGCTGGAGATACTGCCACGGGGGGCGGCCCCGGCATCTGCCCTCGCCGCCGACGCGGCCGCCGCGCCGCACGTCCCGAGGGCGGAGCTGGAGGCGTCCTTCGCCGAGCAGCCCCGCGTCGCGGCGCCGAGGGCCCACACGGGCGCGAGGGTCAGGCAGGGCGAGCGGGTCGAGACACTGCCGCGGGAGGCCGGGCCGGGGGACGGCCTGCTCGGCATGCTCGACGGGGCGTTCGGGCGCCCGGAGGGGTGAGCCGGTTATGCGCGAGCTTGGGGGCCATGATTGCTAAATCGTCTCGGATTGTTACGGATCACAATACTCCGAGTCAATATTCATGGCTCTTCGGGGGTTTGTGTGGGCTGAAAACCCGTCGGGCATGGCAATCTAGCAGCGGCGATGGCGCTCCGGTAACCTGATTTTTCGACCAAGAAGAAAACAGGGACGGAAGGGGCCGCCGCCGCATGCTGAAGAGTGTACTAAAGGGGACCCTCGGGCTGGGCGCAGCCGTCGTCGAGGGCGCCCGAATCGAGGGGGACTCCATAATCGTGTCAGCCAGGCCCAGGAAGGCGGCGCCGAGGTGCCCCGTGTGCGGGAGGCGCTGCGACGGCTACGACGCGCTGCCCGCCAGGAGGTGGAGGGCGCCCTGTTGATGTTCACTGGAAAGTGACGCAGATGGTCATCGGGCAGCGAGCGCCGTGGTCATCAGGAATTGAGCAGATTGGTCGAGGAATGGCCGTGCCCCAGGCGTCAGGGGCACGGCCAGAACTATGTTTTCCTTCCGGGCGGGGACTTTGGCAAGAGCCGTCCGGAAGGAGGAAGGGAGTATGACCGTGTCCCTTGGCAATCGCCCTCCCGGGCTCCCGCGGGCATCAGGGGTGACGACGAGGATTGCGTCGGCAAAGTTGGCGTAAGCGCAAGAGTTCCCCGTAGGTCGCGGTGGCCGCCGCCCTTGGATCTGAGATAGCGACAAATCGGATTCGAGGTAGGGACGATGACCGCAAATGCAAGGTCTGCCAGAGGTGCCGTTACACCGACTTTCTAGACACCATCTAAATCTTTCAAGGGAATGTGCCATCGGTCGGTTACGTACACCGACCATTTCTTGCCGCTCATGTCTGTGTGTTCTGGATTATCTGCAATGTAGATATACTTTGCTCAGTTTTATATACTAAATAATATATATAGGAGCAGGAAATGCTCACTCTATATAACAAGACAGGCATTACTACGCAGAAGCTCGCAAGAGTTTTATGCTCTGTTCAGTTGGGAAACAAGATTCCAACTGTTTCCCAATTGAGTGAGATGTGCTCTTCCTCTAGGGGGAATGTTCAGAAGGCCCTCTCTATTCTCAAGGATTCTGGTGCGATATCTCTTGAAGCGCACGGGAAGTATGGGACCAACTTGATTTCGGTCAACTACAGGGAGTTGGCAAGAATCTGCGGGATAAAGCAGCTTCTCGGTATGATGCCCCTTCCATATACAAAGCGGTATGAGGGTCTGGCAACCAGTCTATATACGCTAATAAACGGCACGGAATTCAAGGGTTTCATTTCTTTCTCGCGTGGATCAGAGTCAAGGGTAAACAGCATGATGTCCGGCTACTGCAATTACTGCGTAATGAGTCGTTTGGCCTTTGATGACTATGCGGAAATGGGAATTCCACTGGTAAAAGTTATCGATTGCGGCGCGGAGACATACGTAGGAAAACACGTCCTTATTACGCGAAATGACTGGACGAAAAACTGGGATGGAATGAAAGTTGGGGTCGACGAATCCTCTGCTGACCAGAGGAACCTGACGATGGAATACTTCAAAGGGGTGGATGCCGAGCTTGTTCCCCTTCAGTACACGCAAATCATTGACATGCTGAGAAATAACGAAATAGATGCTGGCATCTGGAACGTAGACGATTTGGATACTGTTACAGATCATCTGGCTACACATGATCTTGGGCCAGCTATGGCGCATCTTGGTGACACGAGCGCGGTAATTGCGGTGAAAGAGGACGATGCACTTTCAGCGCACTTGTTACGAGAGATTTTGGACGTCAATGTCCTTCGTGACATCCAACGGGAGGTGATGGCCGGAAGGATGATGGCCCGGTATTAGGAGCTTTGTATGGATCAAGAATTGGAGAGGCGAATAGATACTTTATATGACTTAGGGGTTATTGATTCGGAGGTGAGGGATGCTACCAAGGAGGCCGTCGAGCAGCTGGGGCAATTTGGATTCCCGGTCACAGAAGATGCATTAGGGATGCTCGCCACTCATCTGGCGATGTGCTTTGAGAGGGCGGAATGTAATGACATTGTGCCAACTATTGGAACCCAAATTAGGGACGAGATTTCAACGAACTCGCATTTCGAGGAAGCAGCACGTATTACAAAGCGTGTAATGGACGCTTCAAACTATGTGGTGCCAGATGCCGAGCGTTGGCTTGTAGCCGCCCATGTAGAAGCCCTAATTGAGAGGTTCGGAAGTAGAGTGGGGGATACAAGATGATTAAGTTTGCAGTCGGTGGCCAGATGAACAAGAAGGAAATCAAGCAGTATCTTGAGCAGAACGGGGGAGGGGACGTCGAATGCGCCATTTTTACTGATGCTGACGCAGCGCTGAAAGTAAAGTCTGGAGAGTACGACTATTACGTTGGCGCTTGTCAGAGTGGGGCGGGTGGTGCGCTTGCCATGGCGTATGGCATTCTCGGTAGGCCAAAATGTGCAACCCTCGGAATGGCCGGTATAGCCCCCAAACCCGAAAAGGTCCATGATGCATTTCAGCGTGGATGCGTAGCATTTGGCTTTACAAATGACCAAGTCGAAGCTGCCTGTTCGCTAGTTTTGAAAGAGGCGCTCCATAGATAGTTTTGTCTGGTTGCTTAAATACTAAATACAATATATTGAACTGTCGCGAGAAAAGAGTGATGATGGCAATTGAAATCAACTGGCTGAAATTCATCATCTTCGCAATTATGGGCGGATACGCGACGTTTCTGGCAAACAGATGCATTGCTGTATACCACGATGGACTGCGTCCAATAATGCCCGAGTTCATGTGTGGAGACATGAGTCGCAAAGAGATTGCGGGAATCACATTTGCAATCAGCATAGGATTCATAACGGGGTTCGCACTGCCCATTACATTGGCAACGGGAATCATCGTGGTTCATATCGTTCTGCTGGCAGCAGACATCTTCGGCATGTCTATTGAAAACACGCCGCTGTCTGTTGCTGTAGGAGCACTTTGGGGTGGGCTGTCGACCATCCTTCTTGACGGTATTACCGCATTCTTTGAGATGCTTCCAGTTAACTTCCTCGATGCCCTCTCGTCCGTTGGCGATCCCATTGTGTATGCCTTTGTTGCCTTTCCTGCAATTGCCGTTGCATACCAATTCGGTAAAAAGAAGGGGATGCTCGTCTTCATACTTTCATGGCTCTCGAGGGTGGCCATCGAAAAGATTAACCCAGTAGTAATTGCGGGCGAGGAAGTCTCTCTTTCTGCAGAGGGCATTTCAATGCTTGTGGGCATGATTGCGCTCATCATTATCGCCGCAAGCGACAAGTCGCGCGGCGAGGGCGTTGCAAGCAGCCTTTTCCTCGACAACGCTAATCGAATCAAGAAGAACGCAAAGTACATTGTCCCAATGGGTGCCATTATTTGCGTAGCCGCAAACTTCCAGTGGATCGCTGGCGAGCCAATCGCCGCGGCTGTTCTTGCTAGCGGTGATGTGACTTCCGCAGCAATCGTTGCTTTCGTTCAGGCGGCGGCCTTCCTTCCGCTTGTTATTACCACCTCCCTTGTGTCTGGAGTCTATGCCACGAATGGTTGGTGTGACTGGATTGAGGGCTTGGGGTACCTCTCGCCCAACCCCGTGGTGGCTGGGGCAATCGGTGCAGGTGCAATGGGCTTCGAGGTATTTAGCGTCGACAAGGTCGGGTCTTTCCTTAACAGGTTCCCTGCTCTAAAGATGTCAGGAGACAACATTAGGACTGCAATGACCGATATCCTCGACATCGCCCTTCTCGTTGGCGGTGTAAACGCCGGAAGCACAATCTGGGGAGGGACTGGTTTGTTTATGGTTGTTGGCCTCTACATTCTGAATGAGGTCGCCGGTAGGCCAGTTATCAAAATGGCGGCTGCCCCGCTTGCGGCAATTGTCGTTGGCCTTTTGGCAAACCTTGCAGCTGTTATTGGGTTTTTCCCAGGCATGTAGTTCGATTTTTGACGACTAGGTGACTTCAAGGAGAGACGAAGTGTTTCTCAATAGCTTGCTCGAAGAAAATGCTGCCCTTGCAGATGTTGCTCTGCAATTAATCGGCGAGGGCGCAATTCTCCCCGATACCTATGTGCTCGATCTAGACATGATTCGTGAGAATGCCGGCAAGATTGCTGCCGAAGCCAATACGTATGAGTTGAAGTCGTATTTCATGCTCAAACAGCTGGGAAGGAACCCCCTTGTTGCGAATTCCCTGGCGGACATGGGCTTCTGTGGTGCGGTGTGTGTCGATTATCGAGAAGCCCTAGTGATGGCTCGGGCCAACGTTCCCATTGGACACGTTGGACATCTTGTGCAACTGCCTCGCAATGCCATTGAAAGAGTGTTGAGAGCACATCCAGATGTCGTGACGGTCTACTCAGTAGAGAAGGCTGCGGAGCTTAGCGATGCAGCTGAGTCTTTGGGGGTAAGACAGAAGGTCTTGCTAAGGGTGAGGGCGGAGTCAGACACTACCTACCCGGGACAATCGGCAGGATTCCCCCTTGCTGACTTGGAGAAGACCGTAACCCAACTTGAGCGGATGCCTGGAATCAGGATAGCTGGTGCATGCTCTTTTCCCTGCTTTTTGTACGACAAGTCCGTTGGTGACTTCGTTAAGCAGCCGAATGCCGAAACGGTTGTTGCCGCAGTCCATGTGCTTAGGGATAGAGGCTATGACGAGCTGCAGCTCAATATGCCTTCTGGCAACTGTGTCCATGAGCTTGGGATGGTTGCAAGAGCAGGTGGAACGCATGTAGAGCCTGGGCACGGACTATCCGGGACAACTCCATATCACGCTGATCACAATGCCGCGGAGAAGCCCGCATACGTTTACGTTACTGAGGTTAGCCATAAAACAGATAACAAATCATATTGCTATGGAGGCGGGTATTACCGCCGTGGTCATCTGGAGTACGCGGCAGTAGGAAACAGTTTGGGCTCAATCAAAAAATGCAAGGTGTCCACGCCTCTTGACGAGAGTATCGATTATCACTTGGAGCTTGAAGGACAATTTCCTGTTAGCTCATGCGTCCTGATGTGTTTTCGTACGCAAATGTTTGTAACTAGAAGCTCCGTGGCTGTTGTAAAAGGCATTCAATCTGGGAAGCCAGAGCTGTGTGGAATCTGGTCTCCTCTGGGCGACAGAATTTCTTGATGCAATGGCAATTATGTATCTCAAAGTGCGGAGGCACTGATGGGAAACTTTGTCGTTATCGTTCTCGATGGGTTTGGCATTGGCCAAATGCCAGATGTCCCCAATGATCGCCCCCTGGACGTAGGGGCAAATACATGTAAGCACATCTTCGAAGTTGTTCCGGGCTTGGTGCTACCAAATCTGCAAAGGTTGGGTCTTGCAAACGCGCTTGGTATGGAATTCAACAGGCTCAGGTTCAGTGAAAATGCAACATTTGGGCGATGTGCACTCATGCATTATGGAGCAGATACCTTTTATGGGCATCAAGAGATTATGGGTACCAAGCCATGCAAGCCAACAGCGGAAATGATTCAACCTTACTTGGAATCCATTTCTCGTGAACTTTCAAACAATGGCTTTTCGACACGTCCTTACTACGTTGACGACGGGAGAAGTCTGCTAGTCGTAAACGATGCAGTGACAGTGGCAGATAACGTAGAGTGCGATCCGGGACAGGCGTGGAACGTAACGGGTGCACTGGATGACATCAGCTTTGAGGACGAACTGAAAATCGGAAAAATAGTCCGAGACCTATCGACAGTTGCAAGAGTAATTGTATTTGGTGGATATGGGGTTCATCTCAATAACCTGCTGAACGCAGTAGAGGTTCATGGGGATTATGTTGGCGTAAATGCACCGAAGTCCGGCGTATATCTCCATGACTACCATTGCATCCACATGGGCTATGGGATTAACGAAATGAGACAAGTCCCGTTTATTTTGGGTAGCCACAACATTGGCGTACATCTGCTCGGAAAGGTTGCCGATGTATGTGCAAATAGTTTCGGTGAGAGCGAATCCATCGTTGATACCGAAACCGTGCTGTCTCGTACGAACGAAGTTCTCCTCAACTCAAGCGGTTCACTTATCTGCGCAAACGTTCAGGAGACCGATTTGTGCGGTCATCGACAAGACGTCAAGTCCTATGCGGATATCCTTCGAATAGCTGATGAAGGAATTGGCAGAATAATCAGTAACATAAGGCATGGGGACATATTGATTGTTATGGCCGACCATGGAAACGATCCTACGATTGGTCATTCTCGCCATACACGAGAATACGTCCCACTGCTTATTGAGCATTCTGGAAACTATAGGGGGGACATAGGCATTCGTCGTACCGAATCGGATGTTGCCGCTACGGTAGCAGAATATTTCGGAGTATCCTCTCCCGAGAACGGCTCAAGCTTCTTGAAGTTGTTGTATAGGTAGAGAAGAGCAAGTGTGATATAAGTCTTTCCTGCGTACGGTTATGACTGGCCATGCGCAGGAAAGATTGTGGTTCCGCTCATCTTTTCTCGTTGAGTAATCGTCCTTTCCCATATTGCCGGTAGCGCAAATCGATGCCTCTCCCAATAGCATCCGTTATTACCCATCGGCGCCGCCTATATGGCTCATTGATATCAGCAGATGGAGCGGTCAAAGTCTCACCAGATATGGTAGGGTTCTGCCATGACACACTACCAGCGGCTCTTCGACATCGCCGCTGACAATTACGGCATCGTTTAGGCCAAGGAGAAGGGCATCTCCGACGCTCCTGCCGGAGTCGTCTCATGCCAAATCGCCTGGAAGATGCCGTCCGCGAGGCCCGACGCCAGGGCTACTTAACGGAAGGGGAGGAGAGGGCGCTGCTGGCAGAACTCAGCTGAAAGTGAAACCATTCGACATCTCAATTACGGCCAGATCTCAAACCATCAGGAGGAATCCTACGAACAATTCCAAATACACATATTGGCTCCCTGATGGCCCCGACAATAAGCGGCGCGACTACACGACAGACACGAACTCAGTAATCATTGTTGGTGCCAACGGTACCGGCAAGTCCAAGCTCGGTGCTTGGATGGAAATGCAAGACAGTGATAATGTCCATCGCATTGGCGCACAACGAGACATCAACATCTCCGAGCATATCCAACAGAAAAGCTATTCAGAAGCCTCGGAGATGCTGTTGTATGGGAATTCGGGCGGGGACCTAAGGAAGGGCTATCGGTGGGGGTGGAGCCCGGAGGAATACACCATTAGGCTACTTAAGGACTTCGACGATACGCTCGCGGCACTAATCGCGCTCCACAACGACCAGAACCAAAAGTTTGTCGAAGAGTGCCGGGAGCAAGAGAACCATGGAGGACTGCCACCCCACACCCGGAAAACATCGCTCGAAAATGTCCTAGACATCTGGGACAGCATCTTCCCAGCTCGAGAGCTTCTTTATAGTGATGGCCAGTTCTCGGCCAAGGTTAAGAAATCCGGCGCTGTTTATCCCGCTCGTGAGATGAGCGACGGCGAGAGGTCCGTCCTTTACCTTGCTGCTCAAGTCCTTTCGATCCCAACGGATGACAAGAGACGCCTTCTCATAATGGATGAGCCCGAGGTCCATCTCAACCGTTCCCTTCTAAACTCATTGTGGAGCAAGCTGGAGGCAGCGCGCCTCGACTGCCTATTCATCTACATTACCCACGACGTGGACTTCGTCACGTCCCATACCGCATCAGATAAGGTCTGGGTGCGCGACTACGACGGAAAGAACTGGGATATCGAACTACTGAAGGATGACGAGGGCCTGCCCGAAGGTCTGCTCATAAGACTTTTAGGCAATCGCAGGCCGATTCTGTTCGTCGAAGGCGATCGTACAGGGCTCGACTATGCTATCTACTCGGCTACCTATCCTGACTGGCAGGTGGTTCCCGTCGGTGGATGCACGCAGGTCATAGAGAGCGTCAAGGCGTTTCGCGCAAACCCCCAGATGGATAGTTACAAGGCGCATGGGATCATCGACCGAGACTATCGCTCTGATAGTCAGCTCGCCGCATTCGAAAAGGAGGGCATCCACCATCTCGAAGTAGCGGAGGTAGAGAACATCCTTCTCACGGAGCCCGTGATGCGGGTGCTCGCCGAACGATTCTCACCAGAAGCGGATGCTGAGACAATCGTATCCAAGGTGAAGAATCACATCATAGAGAAGCGCTTTGCCCCTCGACTCAAGAAGCATGAGGAGGACGCTCTGCGACTACGTCTGAAAAATGAACTTGTCGGCATCGATCTCTCGACAATCGCAATCTCCAGCGCCGCCTCCGATGCGCGTGCGCTTGTGGACAAGATTGATTTAGACACCATGGCATCTGCCATCAAGAAGGATTTCGAATCCGCAGCGCAGGGTAACGACTATGAGAGGGTACTTGTCTACCTCAACGACAAGAGCGTGGTGAAAAGCATCGGCCATTTCTTCGGGGTGGATGATAAGAAGTATGTCGAGAAGGCTATTGCCTTGCTTAGCACAGATGGCGGCAGTAGCCTGCTGGATGCCATACGCCCGTACATACCGCGCTTACCGACACAGGAGGTTGCCAAAGTGCCCGCTACAGACATGGTTGGAGCTGCTCAGTCGGCCGTATAACCTACCGACAAGAACGTCAAGCCTTTCGTGGAGGAATCACGCCCATGACCGACACCAAGCCCACAAACGAGGACAACCTTGCCCTGCTCGACGCGCTCATCAATGGTTGGGAGAACGAGGTCGTGGAGTTCAAGGAGGCGGGCCGGGACTTCGACACCGACAGGATTGGCCGCTACGTCTGTGCGCTCAGTAACGAGGCTAACCTCGGCGGAGCCCCTGCGGGCTGGCTCGTCTTCGGCGTGAGGAACAAGACGCACTCGGTGGTCGGCACTGACTATCGGAGTGACCCCGCCAGACTCAACGGCATCAAGGCGCAGGTTGCCGATGGCACGGAGCCCACCCTCACGTTCAGGAGCGTCCGGATCGTCGACCACTCGGGCTGCCGTGTGGTCCTCTTCGAGGTGCCGCCCGCTCTACAGGGCATGCCTATCGCGTGGAAGGGACACTACTACGCACGCGCCGGAGAGTCGCTGAAGCCGCTCACTATTGACAAACTCGCTGCCATCAGGCGCGAGGACTCCGCCACGGACTGGACGGCCCAGCCGGTACCCGGCGCTGAGATGTCGGACCTCTCGCCCGAGGCCATGCGCGTGGCGCGCGAGGCATTCGCCTAGCGAAACAGTGCTCGCGTCACGAGGGAGGAGGCCGAGTCCTGGTCCGACGAGCAGTTTCTGCGCCACGCTGGACTGCCCGACAGGCGTGGCCTCAATAGATCGGCAGTACTGCTTTTGGGGAAGCCGGAGTCAGTCTGGCTGCTCAACCCTCTCATGGCCGAGCTTACTTGGAGGCTCGTTGGCCAGGAGGAGGCATACGAGCACTTCACCATCCCCTTCGTACTTGCCACCACGGCTCTTTATTCCCGCATCCGCAACATGAAGATGCAGCTCTTGCCGCCCGATGAACTCGTGCGGCGCGAGGTAGAGAAGTACGACCAGAAGAGCGTTCTCGAGGCCATGCACAACTGCATCGCCCATCAAGACTATTCCCGGGCTTCCCGCGTGAGCGTTACCGAGTATCCCGACAGGCTGGAGTTCGTGAGCGTGGGCTCCTTCTATGAGGGGGAGCCCGAGGAGTATGCCGTGGAAGGCCATGTGCCCCGGCGCTACCGCAATCCCGCGCTCGTGCAGGCCATGACCCAGCTCAACATGATTGATCACCTTGGCTACGGCATCGAGCGCATGAACCACTCGCAGGCCAGCCGCTATCTGCCGCTTCCCGACTAAGACCTCTCGAACCCATGCGAGGTCAGGCTGACATTTATGGAAGCGTTGTAGACGAGTCCTACACGCGCATGCTCATGGCGCGCTCCGACCTGCCTTTCGAGGACGTGCTCGCGCTTGACCGCGTGCAGAAGAGCCGGCCCATATCCGATGCCGCCCTACGCCGTCTGCGCCGCAAGGGCCTTGTGGAGGGTCGCAAGCTCCACCTGCGTGTCGCTGCCTCGGTCGCCGAGGCCACGGGCACCGAGGCCTCCTACGTCGAGAAACGCGGGAGGAGCGAAGAGTACTGCATGGCGCTCGTCACCGACCTCATAAGGCAGCGCGGCTCCGCCACTCGTGCTGAGATTAATGAGGCCGTCTACCCGGCTCTCCCCGCCGACCTTAGCGCCGAGCAGAGGTACGACAAGGTGGGCAACCTCCTGCGCAAGATGAGGAAGGACGGGGCTATCTCCTTCGACCGCCCAGCGTCTCGCTGGGACCTCGTGTAAACCCTGTCCGATTTACGCGGATTTACGCGGTGTTTTACGCCGAGAAATAGAACTCGGAGTTGAGTCTCCGCAGGTCAAGGTACTGTGTGGGGGTGTCCGGTTTGCGCACGATGACACGCGCGTGTTTCGCGGCGTTACCGCTCGGGGGCAGTCCGCGAGGCGCTCAACCTATCTCGGAGTCCCATTTCCCAGTCACTAGTCTAGGGACACTGCAGTGGAATGGGAAGGGCGCCATGCGTGTGGGGCCAGGACCTTCTCCGGCTATATTGACAATGAGCTTCTCGGCCTAGTAGCCAATCCCAAACACTGATCCTTCGTACCCCTTTGTCTCATCCTACTCGGATAAACATAACGGTGAGATTGAATTTCAAGCACCATTCCTGCTCGACGGTACTTTGGTACCATTTTGCCAAAGAAGGCATGAGGACGGATTAGAGAGATGTTCTTTATCTGTCTGGGTTCATTATTCAATCAGAGGGGAGTCCCTAATGTTTGGAAATGTTAGAAAGACTAGAAGCGACTGTACTGTCGGAACCTATGAAAAGAAGCATGGCTTGCCGACCGGAACGATTAGAAATCCAAATGGTCGGAAGGCTAGGAGTGACAAGAGCCTGAAAGCGTTGCGCAAGGAGACCGGAAAAGATTACCGATAGTAATACGCGTTCAGGGGAGTGTCGAAGGAGTTATGTACCAAGTTCCTGTTGATATTCTGCCTGGGTTTCATGTGGTCCTCGCTGAATCTTTCGTAGGCGGATGCTGACGCTGCGTCTACGGAGAGTGGTGCACAGTCGTGTTGACGGAAGCTTGGCCCACGGATATCGGATTGCCTTTGGGTGCACGGCTGACTGCTTGACTAGCATTCCTTCATAATATGCGGCTTGAGCTATCACAATCGCGGCTGGACACCTATTCAGTAGAGGCGATGTCGTGGGCCATGAAGCTGACCGGGGAACGGCTGAAAGGCAGGAGGCCGGGCTACCGCTTTCCGCCGTACTGGCTGGCGAGATTGGACTACGGCGTTAGCGTCGGAAGAGTTTGGCTACATTCAGTTGGGCGATACCAGCCGATTCTGGCCAATGCGCTGAAAGCCGATTGCCTAACTCATGCTGTTGCTACACTTCCTTGGGCTGCATCCCCCTGACCTTCGTCGCCTGCGGCACAGCAGCGACCGAGTAGGTTTCAAGTCAGCGGCTGCGGTGCTTCGCGCTGGGCATCACGAGAACCGAAGCCCTGCCGAACACCCTGTTGAGCGCGCAAAGCAGGGCATCGTCTCCCGCGAAGAGCTCGCCCCAGAAGCTTACCGCCACGTTGTGGGTTGCGTGACCGACTGAGCCTGTTGCACACGATAGAATATACGGAACAGACCGCGCAGCGAGATCTCGTGTATTCTTGAGTGCCAACGAGGTGGCCCATGGCAAGGGATTTGACCCGCTGTACCTTATTACTCTCGTCACCAGGTGATGCTGTGCCGTTCTGCGAGGTTGCCGACCGGGCGATGCAAGCAGTCAATAGATCGCTCTCAGACGCGACTGGTGTGGAACTCTACTCTACAGACTGGCGGCGCGACTCGCGTGCGGACAGCGGGGCCGAACCGCAGGCGCTACTCAATAGACAGATTGTTGATGACGCCGACATAGTGCTCGCCATCTTTTATAAAAGGTTCGGCAGCCCTACGAGGCAATACGGATCGGGTACCGAGGAGGAAATACGTCTTGGGCTGCAGCAAAAGAAGACGGTCCTTCTCTATATCTGGGAGCCACCCGAAGACTATGAGTCTGCCGAGCCCGAACAACTTGCATCCATCCAGCGACTAAAAGCTGACCTTGGCAAATCGGTTATGTATAAGTCATTCACGGATGAAAACGATCTTGAGGTAAAGACCAGGCATGATCTCACCGCCCTAATGCTCGACCTCGAAGGCGGTGGTAGGCCTTCGAAGCCCGTTTTATCAGTCAAGTGTATTGACGCGCCAGCAAACCTCTCCTCCAATCGCCTCCTAGTGCAGGAGGAACTCGCAAAGACAAGGCTTAGGGCAGATGCTTTTGACGATTCCGTGCGCAGGGCGTTTGAGAAAGTGGCTGCCAGTCCCGTGCGCAAGTTCGAATCGGTTGAGCCGGCGGATTCGGAACCCAAAGAGAATGTATTAGGGGATAACAACGCCTCAGGCGCATTCGCCTTGAGGATTTTCAACGAACAGTACCCGGGCGTCGTTGCGGCAACCTCGCAGATGTACCAGATGCAGAAGTCGCTTCGCGATTCCGCCATGTGGGGGATGGCACAGCCAAAGCCGGTTAAGTTTGGGGAAGAAGAGACGACCCTGGTTTTCGAGCAACTTTCCGAGTTGGGCATTGAGCCTCCGGAAGACCTCTTTTACGTGGGCAAACTGGGCGCCGTCCCGTCGTTCGCATCCATCAACGGGCAAAGCCACACCCTAGCAGGCACGGATGATGAGAAAGCAAAGTACAGAGCCCTGCAGGACCTTGTGAGGGAATGCTTACTGAGAAAGGATTATTGGGAATTCCGCAACTCCTTTGTTGGCATCGATGGCGTCGCACTTGTCTTGGCTAACGATGGCGGCCAACCGGCCTCCCATGTGTGCGTCGAGATGTTCATCCCAACAGATGCCTTCGTACCTCACCGCTGGGCGCCGGTTCCATCCGGCTATTTTATTGGCCACTTCCTGGACGAGGCCGATGACCTCGGACGGTTCGCGAGGCATCTCTATTCCATCGGGGAATCACCAGCCTATCGCTCCTATGACACTTCTAAAGTCATGTATGAGTCTGGTGGAAAGATTGCACCTCTCCATCAGCGGTTTAGCGACCCCATCTATGGAAAGCCTGAATTCGGTCAAGATGACTTCTCTGAGGAAGTCGATTTCCTCTTTAGTGACTACGAGATGGTCGAGGACCATGCAGGCGGTATGACCGTGGTCCGCCTTTCATTCAATCGCGTCCAGCAGAATGTTGCCTACTCCTTTCCGACGGTCCTGCTCATTCGCAATGGCTTCAATGGTCCCATTCGCTACCGCATTACTGCTGACGAGCTGCCAGCCATTGTCGATGGCGAGCTTTCGGTGAATGCCGAAAAGGAGAAGATTGCTACCATAGTGCGGAGAGTTCCTAATGGCAAAGATGAGGAGAGAATGCCAGCGGATAATCCCGATGCGAAGCACTGCCTCCACTCCAAGCCAATGCTCAGCGTTGCCGAGCAGATTGCGCATCTCAAGGCGAAAGGCGTTTCTTTTGATCTCTGTTCCGAGGATGAAGCCGCGTCCTATCTCACCGACAGGACCTACCTCTTTAAGGTGTCGGCGTACCGAGAACTCTTCGAGAAACACGTCGGCGGTGAGCGCGATGGGCAGTACGTGGGGCTTGACTTCGGTAATCTGCGTGAACTCGCATCGCTCGACCGCGACTTGCGCTATGCACTCTTGCCCATGACGCTTGACGTCGAGCACTATGCTCGCGTGAAGCTCGTGCGCGAGGCCACGACACGCGATGGTGAGGATGGCTACTCGATTGTTTCCGACTACATGGCCTCTCTCAATCACAACGAGCGTCGAAGGCGCGAGGGCGAAATAAATATGCTTAAACCCGACGCTTATTGTGGCGATCTGGTAGCGAAGTACCATCTTACTAATGACATGCCACTTTGGGTCTTCATGGAACTTGTGTCGTTCGGGAGCTTCATTAGTCTCTACCTCTTCTGCGCCAATCGCTGGAAAGATAGGGAGATGAAGGACGAACACTATCTCCTACGCCAGGCGAAGGCGTTTCGTAACGCCGCGGCCCACTCCTCAAACGTGATCAATGGCTTCGACAGGGCCGAGAGGACAGTGGCAACCAACGCACAGGTGAGCCGCGCCCTTGCAGAGGCGGGGATTTCCAAGCGTGTGCGCCAGTCGAAGATGCGGAACTCCCGTCTGCAGCAGATTGTCACGCTTCTCTTTCTTCACATGCGCATTGTTCCTAACGGCACGAGCAAGGAGAGAGCGAGAGATGATCTGCGAGAGCTTAGCGCAACAATGAGACGCGTTATGAGGAATATGCCAGACAACGATGTGGTACAGTCCTCCTTCGGGTTCCTTGTGTACCTATTTGAAAAATGGTTCTGATGATCTAAGATAGCCTCAGACAGAAAAACCTCTGGGTTTTGCGAGGCGGGGTCGCTTGAGCGGTTCCGCCTCGATTTTTGGTCTTGCTTCCTGCCTTCGCGAATGCAAAATATGGCTGTCGAAATTCTCTATTTCCTGTTCGCCGAGCCCATCTTTAATCGCGGTTGCATCGGTTGTTATCGAGGAATCGAATTATCAAGGATACTATGACCGCAGGCCTCATCAAGCAGGTCGACCCAGACGCTTCCCCTCGCAACATGCGATACGTTCCATACCGGGTCTAAAGTTGAACTTGAAGTATCGCCAAGTATCGCTAGGGGGATTGTTGGGATGCTCTGGGGGCATGTGGGCACGAGAAACCGCAGGTCTGCAGGCCGACTGCAGCCCCCCTTCTTCACTGTGCCTAAGTATCGCTAAGTATCGCTGGCTAAGAGGGGAGCGCTTCCGACGCGAACCCCCAGGTTTCTCGCGGATGCCAGAACCTGAAATAGTCAATGCGCTCGGAGCTTGAAGCTTTCGCTAGGAGATGGCATCAAAGTCCTTGGTGGGAATGGGAAAAGCTGGATATTGTTGCTGTAGTCATTTGTCTATTTGCTCAAGCGTACTTTAGTCAAGTGTGCTTGAGCAATATTTCGTTCGGTTGAGCTGCGCTTACTCGTGGGCGGCGTGCCGCCGCATCTCGAGCAGCTAGATGGATCGAAATCGACCGAGCTGAACCTCGCTAACCGTCTTTTCGGCTTGAGCAGGTATCTCTATGTCGAACTGGTAGAGTGCGGAATAAAGCGCTGGGCAGCCGAGAGAGTTGCATAGTGCGATTTGACGCCATCGGGGAGCGTCCCATCTCAAACGCCAGCTGTTTCAAGATGACACTTCTTTCAGCGATGAATTCAATGCGTTTTAGCGATATTTTTACCGAATTTCGAAAAAAATAGCTCAGAATACAATTCAAATAGTTCTTGAGGAGAAGGAGCGAGAACCATGCTACTCAATTACAGCTTCCAGAACTTTCGAAGCTACCGTGATGCGCAGCAATTCTCGATGGAGCGATCTAAATCGGCTCAGAAGCGTGACTCTGCAACATGGGGCCATAACAACGTATCCGTCGCAACGGGTGTCTACGGCGGAAATGCGTCCGGAAAAAGTGCTTTCCTCAACTCGATTCGATTTGTTGCAGGGTATATCGCGCGTGGCTTTAGCGGGAACATCGATTTGGCTGAGGAGCTAAGTCCATTCCTCCTTGATAACGACTCGCGTAATGATGCGACAAAGTTCTTGGTTGAGTTCATTGGCCCCAATGAGGGGCATTATCAATATGAGTTCGACGTCACGAGAGAGCGCGTCTACTACGAGGAGCTTAGGAAGTACAACGGCGCGCGCTCGTCCAGACTGTTCCGGCGCGAATTCTCAGCTAATCAGAGTGAGTATATGTACAGCTATGGCAGGGCTTTTAGGGGAAACAAAAGAATATACGAGGATATCACCCGCCCCGATGCTTTGATGCTTTCGGCACTTCACGCTGCAAACTGCGAACAGACCGAGGAAGCGTATCAAGAGTTTTCTGACAACTTTGGATTCTTTGAGGCCTCTGGCTACCGGCGAGAGCTGTCCCTCATCAAACAAGATCTGTCTGAGCGAACCGTAATGGGACGAGCGCTTCAAATGGTTATGGCGTCTTCCGGACTGGGAATTAACGTTATCGAGGCCAAGGACGCCATCGATTTGTTCTATGAGGCAAGCACATCAAAAGATGACTCTAGGGCCGGAGAGTACGAGAAACTCGCTTCGGGCCTAATCGCCCTTTCAAAACCCCACTTGTCACCCAAAGAGCGGGAAGAGCTCGTTCACAAGCTCATGACAAACACCTCGTCAGTCCACCCAGAGCTAGTTTTCTCCCATGCTGGTCGCAATGGTTACGTTGGCGAGTTCTCTGAAGCGGACGAGTCCAGAGGAACCCTAGCCGCGCTGGCATTCTTCTCAATGGCGCTGCGCACCTTGTCAAGGAGGTCCATTGTCATTGTCGACGAGATAGATACCAGCCTCCATCCCCTGTACGTCGAGGAACTCGTTCGCCTGTTTCTTGACCCCAAGACAAACCCTAACCAATCACAGCTCATTTTTACCACCCATGATGTCTCGCTGATTAGCCGCTCTATGGAAGGGCAGACGACCTTGGACCGCGACCAGATTTGGTTTGTCGAGAAAAATCCATCCGGCGAGTCGACTCTGTATCCGCTCTCCGAAATCAAGTCGCGCGCAGGCGAGAACTATGGGAAGAACTATCTGAATGGCATCTACGGGGCTGCCCCGCAGCCATCGTTCCACCAAGCGTTTGCAAGTGCCGTTGCCCTGGCCGCTGAGAGCGACGAGGCATCTAAGAGTTAGGTGGGGGTGAACTTCTGTCATGGCAGGCCGTTCGTCAAAACACACATCCCTCAAGAAAGGCCGACCTCGGGCAAATATCCGAAATCGCAAGAAACGTTGCCTAATCGTGAGCGGGGGAGAGGTAACTGAGGCGCGGTACTTCGAGGTCCTTAAAGCTCGCTATCAAAACCTAGTGTTCTGCGTGAAGTCGGATGTTGGAGCCCCCGATCAGCTTGCCGGCTATGCATCGGCAGTCGTTTCTGGTGGGGAGGGGGGTGCGGACGAAGACGGGTACGAAGCCATCTTCGTCGTGGTGGATGTTGACGAGTTCCGTGTTGAGCGATTTCAGATGGCCCAGAGAAAGTGCGACTTGGTAGGTGCGCTGCTCGTAATATCAAACCCTTGCTTTGAAGTTTGGCTCATTGATTATCGACAGGCTTGTCCCGACTCCTTTACCACTACAAAAGCCTGTGAGGGAAAAGCAGAGGCGTTGGGTCTTGTGGGCGGCCGACGTAACAAGGCGTTGTCCTCTTCCTTTGTTTGCGATGTTGCTGACGCCTTGGGAAATGCCATGTCAAATGCCGAGCGCCATAACACTGACGAGCGAAAGTCGAAGCGCGAGCGCCTGGACAGTCTCGACTTTGCACCATGGACTGACATGCCAGCACTCATCGATAGCCTCGATAGGTTGAACCAAGGTTAACCAAGCGAACCAGTAGTTTCCTGCGTGGGTTTTCGTGTAAATCGCTGGAGTCACTGAGAGTTTGGAGCAAGCACAGCTGGAGGATAAGTTGTGTATAGACGTTGCAAACCTGATTGTCCAAGCCATTATCGGGGTTGCTACTCTGGCTGGCGTGATGGTCTCCCTATATCAGGTACACCGTGAGAAGATCCTCCGGATGGAAGAGGAGAGGCGTAAACAGTCGACGCGGATATCTCTATGGTACGAGGAGCATCGAGATAGAACTGATTGGCCGAGGGATGACCGGTTCGTGTGGCGGGAAGTCGTGCTTCGGAATGCTAGCGAGTCGCCCGTCTACGATGTAATTGTCACATGCGTCGGAATTAGCGGTGCCGGTCCAGAGCCGAGAGGTGAGGACAACGGCCGCGACTTCCCCTATCGGACGTGTGTCGGCACGCTTCCGCCTGGAACTTGGTATGTATGGCTTCCAACCGGAGGTGCGGGCATGCACGTTCGTACGGCTCCCGAGGGCGCATTCACTGACGCGGGCGGGATATCGTGGGTTCGGCGCGGAAACGGCAAGCTGGAGGAGATAGGGTCCGAACCTGCGTCCTTTTATGAACTCGACCTTCCCCTGGAGTGGGGAGGGTGCAAGCGGTTTGACTAGCCAATTCAGGGGAGACCAAGTAATGGTAGTGGCTGAGATCCCCGTCATGAAACTAAGGCCCTCTGGCGGGCAGCGTGGGTTAGGCTCGGCAGAACTGGAAGCTCGGTCGGCTTACCACATTCATGGGAGGTCCCAGCCGAACTTTATTCTAACAGGGGCGGGGCTTGCCGTCCCGCCTGGCATAGCGATGTCGTGTTGGCGGGAATCTTCGGCTGGGCTACGGTTTTATCGGGGTGCCCCAAGTACAAACTGGCTTGACAATTGTTGAACCGCAGGTCAGCGAACTATCACTTCTGACATAGTATATAAGAGGTTGAATAAAACTGCTGCCAACCGGAACTGCGGTGGGGGATTGGGGTACCTGGCAGGGGTTTGCGCCCTCGCTGCAGGAATGCGCCTTCGGGCGAGAATTTGGCGCCCGAGAGCACGTTGTAGCGGCAAACACTGACGAAATGGGCCTTCGGGCGCCAAAACGGCGCCGGAAGTATGCATTATCGAAGCAATCACGTAGAAAAGGGCCTCTCGGGCGCCAGAAGGGTGCCGGAGCGGGAGTCCCGTACGTGCCTGGTGCAACGGGTTTCTCGCGCGATCGTTTTTCTCTGGTAGAAGTAGAGATTCGGCTGCAATGGCCTGGCCCCGTCCGTTGCCACTATCGTCGCGTCCGTTTTCCATGGTATCTGCGCTGGCTTGCTTTTGCCGGCTCGAGTCTCCCCGCGTCACGCGTATCATTGTGCGGTACACAATGATTGGCAATGCAAGGGAGAACTGTCTGCAATGAAGGGCATCATCCTGGCCGGCGGCTCGGGCACGCGCCTCTACCCGCTCACGAGCGTGACGAGCAAGCAGCTGCTGCCGGTCTACGACAAGCCGATGGTCTACTACCCGCTCTCCACGCTCATGCTCGCGGGGATACGCGACGTGCTCATCATCTCGACCCCGCAGGACACGCCCAACTTCGAACGCCTGCTGGGCGACGGCTCCCAGTTCGGCGTCTCCCTCTCCTACGCGGTGCAGCCCGAGCCCGACGGCCTGGCGCGCGCCTTCCACTACGGCAGGGGTTTCGTGGCGGGCGGCCCGTGCGCGCTGGTCCTGGGCGACAACATCTTCTACGGCAACGGCCTCTCGCGCCACCTGCGCCGCGCGGCCGCGAGCGCGAAGGCCGGGCGGGCGACGGTCTTCGGCTACCGCGTGGACGACCCGGAGCGCTTCGGCGTCGTCGAGTTCGACGCCGACTACAACGCGGTCTCGATCGAGGAGAAGCCGGCCCACCCCAAGTCGAGCTACGCCGTGACGGGCCTCTACTTCTACGACGAGCGCGTCACCGAGTACGCGGGGAGGGTCACGCCCTCGGCGCGCGGGGAGTACGAGATCACCGACCTCAACCGCATGTACCTCGAGGACGGCACGCTCGACGTGGTGACGCTGGGGCGCGGCTACGCATGGCTCGACACGGGCACCGTGGAGAGCCTCTTCGAGGCGGGACAGTTCGTGCGCACCGTCGAGGAGGCGCAGGACCTGCCCGTCTCGGTGCCGGAGGAGATCGCGTTCGAGAACGGCTGGATAGGCAGGGACGAGCTCCTCGGCGCGGCGGAGAGGTACGGGAAGTCCGCCTACGGCCAGCACCTCCGGGTCGTGGCCGAGGGCGGGATCGTGCCCGACGGAAGGACGGGGGAGTAGGGGCATGGCAGAGGACGCCTTCGAGCCGAGGGACATCATCGTCACCGGCGGCTGCGGCTTCATTGGGTCGAACTTCGTGCGCTGGGTGGCCGCCAACCACCCCGAGACGCACGTGACGGTGCTCGACAAGCTCACCTACGCGGGCAACCCCGAGAACATCGCGGGGCTGCCGGAGTCGCAGGTGGAGCTGGTGGTGGGGGACATATGCGACGCGGACCTGCTGGACCGCGTCGTCCCCGGCCACGACGCGATCGTGCACTACGCGGCGGAGTCCCACAACGACAACTCGATCGCGGACCCGGAGCCCTTCGTGCGCACCAACGTGGTGGGCACCTACCGCCTCCTGGAGGCGTGCCGCAGGTACGACGTGCGCTACCACCACGTCTCGACCGACGAGGTCTACGGCGACCTGGCGCTCGAAGAGCCCCGCCGCTTCGAGCCGGACGACCCGTACAGGCCCTCGAGCCCGTACTCCTCGACCAAGGCGTCCTCGGACCTGCTCGTGCGCGCGTGGCACCGCACCTACGGCGTGCGCGCCACGATATCGAACTGCTCCAACAACTACGGCCCCTACCAGCACGTCGAGAAGTTCATCCCGAGGCAGATCACGAACGTCCTCTGCGGCGCCCGCCCGAAGCTCTACGGCACGGGCGAGAACGTGCGCGACTGGATCCACACCGAGGACCACTCCCGCGCGGTCTGGGACATCCTCACGCGCGGCCGCATGGGCGAGACCTACCTCATAGGCGCCAACGGCGAGAGGTCGAACGTCGACGTCCTGCGCGAGATCCTGCGCCAGATGGGCCGCCCCGAGGACGACTTCGACTGGGTGCGCGACCGCCCCGGCCACGACCGCCGCTACGCGATCGACCCCACGAAGCTGGAGGAGGAGCTCGGCTGGAGGCCGCTGCACACGGACTTCTCGGAGGGCCTCGCGCAGACCATCGCGTGGTACCGGGAGCACGAGGACTGGTGGCGCCCCGCCAAGGAGGCCACCGAGGCCAAGTACGCGGCGCAGGGGCAGTAGGAGGTTAGCGTGTCCGACATCGAGTTCGAGAAGGACCTCAGGGTCGAGGAGACCGGCATCGAGGGGCTGAAGCTCGTGGAGCTCTCCGTCCACGGGGACTCCCGCGGATGGTTCAAGGAGAACTGGCAGCGGGCCAAGATGGTGGCCCTCGGGGTCCCCGACCTGCGCGTGGTCCAGAACAACGTCTCCTTCAACGCGGAGAGGGGCGTCACGCGCGGCATCCACGCGGAGCCCTGGGACAAGTTCGTGTCGGTCGCCACGGGCTCGGTCTTCGGCGCCTGGGTGGACCTCCGGCAGGGGAGCGAGACCTACGGCCGCGTCTACACCGCGACGCTCGACCCCTCGCGGGCCATCTACGTCCCCCGCGGCGTGGGCAACTCCTTCCAGGCGCTGGAGGACGGGACGGCCTACACCTACCTCGTGGACGCCCACTGGTCGGCGGAGCTGAAGAGGACCTACACGTTCGTCAACCTGGCGGACCCCGAGCTCGCCATCGACTGGCCGATCCCCCTCCCCGAGGCCACGCTCTCCGAGGCGGACCTCCACCACCCGGCGCTTGCGGACGTCGTCCCCATGGCGCCGAGGCGCACGCTCGTCACGGGCTGCAACGGCCAGCTGGGACGGGCCGTGCGGGCGCTCGCCGAGGAGAGGGGCGTCTCGGGCACCTTCGACTTCTGCGACATCGACACCTTCGACCTCTCCGACCCGGACGCCTACTCGCGGTACGACTGGGACCTCTACGGCACCGTGGTCAACTGCGGCGCCTACACGGCG
>Ga0256406_1000918_pt1 | contig 50134 bp, 39 predicted proteins | sample RumenRJG_03DNA_FD_185986 | JGI IMG/M metagenome (GOLD analysis project Ga0256406, IMG submission 185986) | Bovine rumen microbial communities from Lethbridge, Alberta, Canada - RJG_03 | ecosystem: Host-associated > Mammals > Digestive system > Stomach > Rumen | place: Canada: Alberta | collected...
CGATCCGGTGCAAAAAGGTCCTCCGCTACAGGGAGTCCCTCCATAAAATCGGATAGAACGGCCGCTTTTTTATGAAAACCGCCGATTTTCCCTATCTGGCATCACGCATGTGCAGATTAATGTTTAAAAATAAAGAAAAAAGTGAGGTCCTTTTCCGGCTTTTCATCGTCTTCTTCCTCTTCTCCAAAGGAAACAAACCTGCTATTTTGTTAGTTTTAACTAATTATAAGGAGAAAAGAGATGGATCAAGTCACGCTGAAGATCGACGGAATGCACTGCTCGATGTGCGAGTCCCATGTGAACGAGGCCATCGACAAGGCGATGCCGGGGAAGGCAAAGAAAATACGGTCCAGCCACCGAAAGGGGACGACGACCTTCCTCGTCGAGGCGGGAGAGGACATCAGCCCGGCCCTGGAGGCGCTAGCTCGGGAAGGCTATCGGGTTGAGTCGGTGGATCGGAGAGAGGAACAGAAGAGACCTCTCTTCTCCTTCCTCCAACGGAGATAGCCTCTCTTTCGGTTTGCTCTTCCGTGCTAAGATACTTCCGGAAAAAACAGCATGTCCATTCGCTATCATTCGGAGGAAGAGCGCCTTAAGGGCGAGGAGGCCTACCGGAAGCGGGAGAACGCCCGCAAGGCCCGCGATACCAAGGAGAACGTCTACGTCGAGACGTTCGCCTTTCTCGAGGGCGCCGACGAGGACATCGTCTCCTTCCTCTCCCTCGTTCCGAACAAGACGGACTACCTCCGGAAAGCTTTCCGGGACGAGGTCTACCAGGGAGAGTTCCTTTCCGTCCCACGGAAGAAGAACTACCGGGTGACGGTCCATTTCCGGAAAGGACAGGACGACGACATCGAGAGTCTCCTCAAGGAGACCCGAAACAAGCTCGCCTTCGCCCGGGAGAAAATCCGGGCGGAACGGAAGAAAGCCCAGGAGGGGCTTGTAGTGAACCCCCGGGAAGGAAAGAGAGAGGAAAGGAAGGAACTCGTCGTCCTCTTCGATCAGGACGGCACCTTGACGGACTCCGGACCGGGCATCCTCCGCTGCGCGGACGAGACCTTGAAGGAGTTTGGGATCGACGTAAAGCCGAAGGAAAGGCTCCGCGTCTTCGTCGGGCCTCCCTTACGGGATTCCTTCCGCCGCTTCGGGGTTCCTAGCGAGAAGATCGAGGAAGCGGTCGCCCGCTACCGGGCGAAATTCCAGGTCAAGGGAAAGTACGAGAACACGCCCTATCCGGACATCGAGGAACTGCTCTCGGATTTGAAAAAGAGAGGTATCCGTCTCTTTGTCGCCACCTCCAAGCCGACGAGCATCGCCGTCGACGTCCTAAAGCAGAACGGCCTGTTTCCTTACTTCGAAGGCGTCTACGGGGCTTCCCTGTCCGGAGACCACGACACTAAGCCGCTAATCGTACAGGACGCCTTGAAGGCCTTAGGGCCGGACGTGAAGGCGCTACTTGTCGGCGACACTGCCTTCGACGTCGTCGGGGCAAAGGAGAACCAGATCGGTTCCGTCGCCGTCGCCTGGGGCTACGGAAGCAAGGAGAGCTTAGAGGAAGCCAAGCCGGACTACCTCGTCTCGACGATGGACGAACTTCACGCCCTTCTTCTCCGTAAGCAGGAAGAGATAGAACACTAGAAATGCCGTCCCACGAGAAGACGGCATTTTTCTTTATGGAAATGAGGACGGCGGGCGACGTCGGAGGCGATAGACCCCCTTCTTGACGGCCTTAGCGCCCGCCGAATGGGCCTTCGGGTCCCCTGACCTCGGAAGGATGCCCTCGAGGGAAAACTCGCTCTTCGGGATGCTAGAAGCGACCGCTAGAGTCGTCGGTTCAGCCGTCTCCCGGTTGACCGTGGCCGCTCGGCGCTCCGGGCGACCGGAAAGACCAGGACGTTGTCGATCGGGTGCGGATTAAGGCGAAGGCCCAACCGGTGCCGGCTTCGCTTCCGGCATCGAAAAAAGGAGCCCCGAAGGGGAGCTCCTTAAGTGTCGTCAGGTCTACTTCGCTTCCGAAGCCGGGGCCTTCGCCGCGTTGTCGGCAATCGCCTTCTTCGAGAGGTCGCAGAGCTTCGTGAACTGCGCCGGGCTCGTGGCCGCCATCTCGCTGAGCATCTTGCGGTTCAGCTGGACGTTGGCAAGCTTCAGCCCGTACATGAACTGGTTGTAGGACATGCCGTTGAGCTTGGCACCCGCCGAGATACGACGAATCCAGAGCTTCCGGTAGTTCTGCTTCTTTTCCTTACGGCCGTTGAATCCGTACCATTCCGCACGGAGGACGGCTTCCTTGGCCGTCTTGTAGAGACGGCGATGTCCGCCGAAGTAACCTTCGGCCCGGTTCAGAATCTTCTTCCGGTTCGCATGACGGACCGTTCCACCCTTAACTCTCATGGGTCAATGCTCCTCTCGTTTACTTGGAGATCATCGACTTGATGATCTTCGTCTGCGTCGGCTTCAGATAGCGGGCCTTCCGGTTGTGCACGATGTTCTTGTGCTTCTTGTTGTGGGAAAGATGGCTCGTGTTCTGGTTCCACTTCTTCAGCTTTCCGTTGCTCGTCTCCCGGAACCGCTTGATTACGGCCCGCTTGCTCTTCATTTTCGGCATGTTGGTGTTCTCCTCCCTAGTTCTTCTTCGCCTTCGGACTGACCATCACGAAGTAGTCCCGACCCATCATCTCCGGAGCACGCTCCGGGGCCCCATGGTCCTGAAGCATCGCGAGGAACGTCTTCATCGTGCTTTCCACGATGTCCATCCGGGACATCATCCGTCCCTTGACGAAGACGGCAACCTTTACCTTCATTCCGTCATCCAGGAACTTGTTGGCGGCTTTGGCTTTCGTCTCCAGGTCATGCACGTCGGTCGTCGCCGTGAAACGGATCTCCTTCATGGTCGTCCGCTTCTGGTTCTTCTTCATGTCCTTGGCTTTCTTGTTCTGCTCGAACTTGTACTTGCCGAAGTCCACGATCTTGCAGACCGGCGGGTTCGCGTTGGGCGAGACACAGTATAAGTCCATGCCGTAGTCTAAGGACTTCTGCTGTGCCACCTTCAACGGAACGATGCCGAAGCTCTCTCCTTCGGGCCCGATCAGAAGAACCCGGGGAAAGTGGATCCGTTCGTTGACGAGATCCCGGTCATAGTTCGACCGCGGATGGACATAACCGGCCGGCTTAGGCGAATAATTACCCCTGAATATAGTGCGTATCCTCCTCCGACGAAAACGGGTAGCCGGAAGGGGCTACCCGTTTGTTTCTTTTTACAATCTACGCACGAAAGAGAAACTTCGTTCTCGCTGGTGCGTATCTCGTAGAAAGGCATTTGACCGATCGAAGCGTTAAGGTCCGATCCGGTGAGGGGGTTCCTCTTTCCTGACACGATTTTCGCAACGACCAATATACACGCTGTCCCTCTGGATGTCAACTTTTTTCGTCTGTCCTCATTCCTTACCTTCTTTTACCGGCCGTGATCACCGGTAAGCGAGCCGTCCGCAAGCGAAAACGGACGGACCATCGGAAGCGAAGGCAGGGGGGAGGAAAACGCAATTATGTAATACATAATTGGGGAAACTCGGTACCGCTTTCTTTTCCGGGAACACGAAAAGATTCTCAAATCAAAATCGTTTTTCCGCTATAATATCCGCGTTGATAGCAGAGCCGGCGATTCATATATCTCACCAATATGGGGTGAAGGTCTCTACGTCCCGCCGTAACATGGGACTCTATGAATCTCTAAAGCTCCACCAGTACCCTTTTTCTCTTTTCGTGGTTTAGAGATTTATAAAACCGAACCCCCTTGCGATGAGACCGGATCTCCGGGCTTCGCTCAACAAGGAGAAACCACATGAAAAAGGGTCTGGTTCTGACGCTCGCGACGTTATCCGTTCTGTCGATGGCCTCTTGCGGGGACAATTCTCTGTCCCCGGCGGTGAAGGTCGGCATCATTTCGGTTGGCGACAAGACGGAGACGTATTCGAAGGCACATCTCGACGGCATCGAGGAAGCGGCCAAGAAGCTCGGCGTCAGCGTCATCGAGAAGACCGGCATCCCCGAGTCGGACGCGGTCACGGACGCGGCGACCCAGATTTACAATCAGGGCGCTAAGCTTATCTTCACCAACTCCTACGGCCATCAGGACTACGCTTTCCAGTTTGCCAGGACCCACACGGACGCCACGGTCGTCGCCGACACCGGCGACTATGCCGCCATCTCCGGACTCTCGAACTATAAGAATGCCTTCACGGACATCTACCAGGCCCGTTACGTCTCCGGCTACGTCGGCGGCATGAAGCTTAAGGAGCTCGTCAACGGCAAGAAGCTTGCCGACAGCAACAAGGATGCGAACGGCAACTGGAAGATCGGCTATGTCGGCGCCTACAAGTACGCGGAAGTCATCTCCGGCATGACGGCGTTCTATCTTGGCGTCAAGGCTGGCTTCGGCGGGGAGAACGTCGCCATGAGCGTCCAGTACACCTCTTCCTGGTATGACCACGACGGCGAGAAGACGGCAGCTCAGACCCTGATCAACGCCGGCTGCGTCCTCATCGGACAGCACGCCGACTCCACCGGTGCTCCGGAGGCCTGCGAAGAGGCCCTCAGCGCGGGCAAGCAGGTCTTCTCCGTCGGCTACAACATCGACATGACCACCGCGGCTCCGAATGCGGCCCTCACGTCGGCGACTAACAACTGGGAGAAGTACTACGAGGAGGCCATCGGCGCCTATCTCAAGAACGAGTCGATTCCGGTCGACTGGGCCAAGGGCTACAACGATGACGCGGTCGCCATCACGGCCTTAGGAAAGAATGCCCCGGCCGGTGCCAAGGATAAGGTCGCGGAGCTGGAAAAGGCCATCAAGGACGGCACGCTCCACGTCTTCGACACCTCCAAGTTCACCGTCAGCAAGGAGCAGACCGGCGTCACCGTCGACGGCGACAAGCACGTCACCTCGGCCAAGGTCGATTTCTCCCACTACAACTTCGGCAGCGACGGCAAGGCGACGCTCGTCTTCCAGGGTGAGACGAAGGAGACGGTGAAGAAGGAGGGTTCGGCCTCCTTCATCGAGGAGTCCGTCCAGCGTTCCGCTCCTTACTTTGCCATCCGCATCGATGGCATCACGGACCTCAACTAATTCCTTCCTCGTCGGACGATACGGGTTTCTTCGGGGAGGGGGCTCGCCCCCTCCCGTTTATCGGTTTTAAAGGAGTCTTTATGGAAACTCTGATCCGGCTGTCGCACATTACGAAGAAGTTCGGACCCGTCGTGGCGAACCACGACGTCTCCCTCGACATACGGGAGGGGGAAATCCTCTCCCTCCTCGGGGAGAACGGAAGCGGTAAGACGACCTTGATGAACATGCTTTCGGGCCTTTACTATCCGGACTCGGGAACGATCTATGTCAAGGACAAGCCCGTGAACATCACCTCGCCGAAGGACGCTTTCGACCTCGGCATCGGCATGGTTCACCAGCACTTCAAGCTCGTCGACGTCTTCACCGCGAGCGAGAACATCATCCTCGGCCTGAAAGGATCCTTCTTCCTTAGCCGTAAGGCCGTGGACGAGCAGGTGAAGAAGATTCTCGACAAGTACGGCTTCCATCTCGACCTGAAAAAGAAGGTCTATGAGATGTCCGTCTCCGAGAAGCAGACGGTCGAGATCCTGAAACTTCTTTACCGGGGCGTCAACACCCTGATCCTGGACGAACCGACGGCCGTCCTGACGCCTCAGGAGACGGACCGCCTCTTCAACGTCCTTCGGGCGATGCGGAAGGACGGCAAAGCCGTCATCATCATCACCCACAAGCTTAACGAGGTCCTGGAGCTTTCCGACCGGGTGGCCATCCTCCGCCGGGGAGAGCTCGTCAAGATCATCCCGACCAAGGAAGCCAACGAGGAGATCCTGACGGATGCGATGGTCGGGCAGCACGTGGTGCTTCAGATTCGCCGTTCGGAGGTGAAGGACAAGAAGGAAGTCCTGACGGTCTCGAACCTCTCCTGCACGGCCGAGGACGGCGTGCGCTGCCTGAAGAACGCCTCCTTCTCCGTCTACGGAGGGGAGATCCTAGGCATCGCCGGCGTCTCCGGCGCCGGACAGAAGGTCCTTTTGGAAGCCATCACCGGCCTTCAGCACTGCGACCGGGGCTCCTCCATCGTCTTTACCGACCCTTCGACCGGAAAGAAGTCGGAGCTCGTCGGGAAGAATCCGAAGACCATCAAGAAGATGGGCATCCGTCTGGCCTTCGTGCCGGAGGACCGGCTTGGCATGGGCCTTGTCGGCGACATGGGCATGACGGACAACGTCCTGCTCCGTTCCTACGAGGAAGGATTCGGCGGAATCCTCCATACGTCCAAGCCGAAGAAGACCGCCGAGAGCATCAAGAAGAGCCTCGACGTCCAGACGCCGTCTCTCGACACGCCGGTGCGGAAGCTTTCGGGCGGCAACGTCCAGAAGGTGCTCGTCGGACGGGAGATCGCCTCCTCGCCGAAACTCCTTCTGACCGCCTATGCGACCCGGGGGTTAGACATCAACACTTCCTATGCCATCTACAACATCCTGACGGAGCAGAAGGAGAAGGGCGTCGCCGTCGTCTACGTCGGCGAGGACCTCGACGTCCTATTGGCCCTGACGGACCGGATTCTCGTCCTCTGCGACGGCGAGATCACCGGGATCCTGGATTCCCGGACGGCGGATAAGCGGGACATCGGCCGAAGGATGAGCAGCAAGGGAGGAAAGAACCGTGACTAAGACCAAGAAAGAACCTTTCTTACGTATCGTCCGACGCAACGACGTCAGCCAGGGGAAGAAGTTCCTCTTCAAACTCTACTGCGTCCTCGGCGCCGTCGTGATCTCCCTTCTCTTCCTCTGGGCGGCCGGAGGGAAGAATCCGTTCCTTGCCGTCCGATATATCTTTGAGGGGACGTTCTACCAGAACGACGACGGCGTTCTCGACACCAGCCGTATCTGGTCCTTCCTGAAGGAGGTCGTCCTTCTTCTTGCCGTCTCGGTCGCTCTGACGCCGGCCTATAAGATGAAGTTCTGGAACATCGGCGCCCAGGGACAGATTCTGGTCGGCGCTCTGGCCTACGCCTGCTTCATGACCTACCTTCCGCCCTATCTTCCGAACTGGGCCCTCATCCTCTTAGGCTTCGTCGCCGCCTTGCTTGCCGGCGGTCTCTGGGCCTATCTTCCGGCGATCTTCAAGGCTCGCTGGAACACCAACGAGACCCTCTTCACCCTCATGATGAACTACGTCGCCATCCTGCTCGTCAGCCTCTTTGTCAACCTCTGGCGGGGAAAGAAGTCGGCCCTCGGCATCATCAACGGCTTCAACAACGAAGGGTGGCTTTTCACCATCGACTACACGGTCCACGGGAACAGGGTGCAGAACGCCGTCCTCTTCCCGCTGATCCTCGTCTTCCTCCTCACCGTCCTTATGTTCCTCTACCTCAAGTTCACCAAGCACGGCTACGAGATCCAGGTCGTCGGCGACTCCGTCTCGACGGCCCGCTACACCGGCATCAACGTCCGCCACGTCATCCGCCGTACCCTCTTCCTCTCGGGCGCGCTCTGCGGCTTCGTCGGCTTCCTTTACGTCTCCAACTTCTCCCATACCCTCTCGACGACGCTCGACAACGGTTACGGCTTCACGGCGATCATCGTCTGCTGGCTTTCCGGCTTCAATCCCTTCGTCATGATCGGCTACTCCGCCCTCATCGTCTTCCTGAACAAGGGCGCGCTGAACCTCCAGGACTGCGGCTTCTCCGCCAACCTCAACAGCTACTCCGCCCAGTTCGTCATCTTCGTCATCATCCTCTCCCTGATGCTCGGCAACTTCTTCGCGGAGTACCGAATCCTCTTCCGTGGTTCGGCAAGGAAGCGTAGCCGCCTTCTGACCGAAGGGCTCGCCCTTCCGGCCGCAAAGGAGGACAAGTAACGATGAACAACATCGAATCGGTCATCCTAGGCTGGGTCGTGACGGCCGTCATGTACGGCACCATCTTCTCCTATGCCGCTTTAGGCGAGACCATCAACGAAAAGGCCGGACACCTGAACCTCGGCGTCCCGGGCATCATGTACCTCTCGGCCATCGTCTCCTTCCTCTCCGTCTTCCAGCTGGAGAAAATCGGCATCGCGCCGATCCTCTGCGTCCTGGTTTCCCTGCTCTCCGCCTTTTTGACCGGCGCCCTGCTCGGTCTTGTCTATGCTCTCTTCTGCGTCACCTTCCGCTGCAACCAGAACGTCACGGGCTTAGCCATCTCTTCCTTCGGCGTCGGCTTCGGGAAGTTCCTCTCGGCGCTCTCCTTCCAGGGCGGGGCCAAGCTCCCTCTGACCTCGGCCCTCTATAAGACCGGCATCGCCGGTCTCAACGCCGTTCCTTACGTCGGCCCGTGGCTCTTCAACTACGGCTTCCTCACCTACCTCGTTCTTCTCCTCCTGATTCTCGCGACCATCTTCTTCCGGAGGACGAGACCGGGCCTCAACCTCAAAGCCGTCGGCGAAAGCCCGGCGACGGCGGATGCCGCCGGCATCAACGTCACCCGGTACCGGTACGTTGCCACGCTGACGGGTTGCGGCCTCTGCGGCGTCGCTGGCCTCTCCTACGTCATGGACTTCTCCAACGGCACCTGGTCGACGAACAACAACATCGAGGCGCTCGGATGGCTGGCGGTGGCCCTAGTCATCTTCACCTCCTGGAAGCCGAAGCACCTGATCTGGGGCGCCCCGCTCTTCGGGTTCCTCTTCTGGGCCTATACCTATCTCCCGTCCCTCTTCAAGATGCCGGCCATCACCGGTCTTACGGAACTGCTCCAGATGATTCCTTACGTCGTGACGATCCTCATCCTCATCGTCAACTCTCTCCGGAAGAAGAAGGAGAACCAGCCGCCGGAAAGCCTTGGCTTGGCCTACTTCCGGGAAGACCGGTAATTCCTCAAAGAAAAGGGGCAGCCCGCTACCTTCCAAGGCGCGGACTGCCCTTTTGTCTCCCTTTCCTTATTACTCGTCGACGCCCACGAGCTTGACGTGGCTTCTTCCTTCCCGGTCTTTCGAGACGCAGAGCTGGGCGGGGAAGGTCTCCGCCAGCTGCGGGACGTGGGTGATGAGTCCGATCGAGGTGTCCTGCTCGCTCTGCAGGTCGTCGAGAACCGAAACGACGTTGGAAAGCGCCTGGTCGGTGTCGAGGGTACCGAAGCCTTCGTCGATGAAGAGGGCTTCGATCCGGTAGGCGCCCCGCTCCTCCCTCACGCAGTCGCTAAGCCCTAAAGCGAGGGAGAGAGAGGCCATGAAGATCTCGCCGCCGCTTAAGGTCTTGGCCTTCCGCCTCGTCCCGGAGACCTCGTCGACGACGTCGATGTCGAGGCCCTGCTTACCGGATCCGACGTCCTCGGAGACCGGATGCCGGAGCAAGGTGTAGCGGTGGGCGGTCATCTCGTAGAACCGGGTGCTCGCCTTCGCGAGGACCCGGTCAAGATAGTAGCCGAGGACGTAGTTCTCAAGGCTGACGCCCCGCTCGAGCCCGGAGGCCGATCCCTTCAGGGAGGCCTGGAAGACCCGGGCGAGGCGGCTTAGCATGTCGTTTCGCTTCCTTGCCTCCTCCAGCTTCGGAATCCGTTCCCGGAAGAAGAGAATCGACCGGTGCAGCGAGGAGAGGGAGGCGTAAAGAGACTTGCTTTCGGCCTCGAGGGCAAGACGCTCCTGCTCCTGCTTCCGCGTCGCTTCCTTTAGTTCTTCCGGACTCGGCCCGAGGTAGGAAGAGACCGTCTCTTGTAGGTGCTGGATCTCGCCCTGGAGGGCGCCGTTCTCCTCCTTCTGTTTCAGCCGTTCTTCCTCGTTCCTCTTCTTTCTCTGATCGTAGTCCTGAATCTCGGCTAAGAGACGTTCCCGTCTCTTCAAGGCCTCCTCCCTGCTGGGGTAAAGAAGCGACTTCCTTAGAACCTCTCCCTGCTTTCCAATCTCCTCCTTCCGGGCCGCGAGCGCCGTGAGGAGAGCGAGGTTCTTTGCCTGCTCTTCCTTTAGGGAACGGAGAAGGAGGAGGGCATTCTTCCCCTCTTCCCTCAGCTTCTCCTCCTCCTTCCGTAGGGCCCGATAGGCTTCCTTCTTCCGTTTTCTTTCCGCTTGCTCGGAAGAAAGCTTCTCCTTGGCTTCCTCGACCTGCCTTTCAAGAAGGGACAGGTCCATCTTCTCCGTCGGAAGAAAGACGGCCTGAGCCTGTTTCTCGATTTCCTTTCTCAGGGCCTGGCTTCTCTCGTCGAGGCGGGAGAAGGACTGCTCCTTTTCCTTTGCTTCCTCGTTCTTCTCGTCCTTCCGCTTCTGTTCCTTCCGGTAGGCGTCGCTGGAGACGGAGGAAGGAGAAAAAGAAGCCGGATGCGGATGCGACAGGGAGCCGCAGACGGGACAGGGTTCGTTGTCCTTTAGCTCCCTAGAAAGCTCGCCCCGGATCGAGGCGAAGTACCGGCTCTGGACGTCGAGGAAGAGGGCGTTCTCCTCACTGGCCTCCTTGGAAGCATGACTCGCTTCCTTCATCGCCTGTTCCCTCTTGCCCTCGTTTCGAAGGGCCTCCATCAAGGTCGAGGAGAGAAGGTCGAGCGGGGCCTGTTTCGACTCGAGGAGGGAAAGGGCGGCGGTGTTTTCCTCCTCCCCTTGAAGGAGGACATCGATTTCCTCTTCCCGCCGGTTCCGTTCTTCTTCCTTCTGGTTCTCGTCCTGAATCCGGGAGGCCAGGCTCTCTTTTTCCCTCTCGGCTCCCTTCTGCTCCGAAGAGAGATCCTCTTCCTTCCTTCGCATCTCTTCCAGCCGGTCGTAGTCCGGAAGCTTGTCCGACAGCCTGGCCAGCTCCTCGAGACGGTCTTTCTGGAGGACGCTCTCTTCCTCGAGCGCCTTCCTTTCCTTCGCTCGGCGTTCTCCTTCGGCATCGGAGGAGGCCTTCTTCCTTAAGGCGGTCTGAAGCTTCTTTGCGGCCTCGTCCCGCTGGGCGAGGAGCTCGGAAGCGGAAAGAAGCCGCCCCTTCTCTTCGTCGTTCTTCTTTTTCCTCTCCTCGACCCCGCTCAGCTTTTCTTCTTCCTCTTTCTCGTTCTCCTCGAGCGTCTGAAGCTGGAGGGAAGGAGCAACGATGCTCTCCGTCTCGACCGGTTTTTCAAACAGAGTGGAGGCGAAAACGTCATCCAGCTGACGGGAAAGGTCGGTGACGTCCTTCGTCGAGGCGATAAAGTCGCTGTTCACCCGGTCGCAAAGCTTCTGGTAGTTCTCCGTATGGAACAGGTTCCGGAGAATGGGCTCCCGGGCGCTCGTCTCCTCCGTGATGATCTTCGAGAAGTCGCCCTGGGCGAGAAGGACGACCTGCTTGAACTGGTCCACGTCGAGGCCGAGCAGGTTTCGTAAGGCCTCGTCGGCGGCCTTGACGGAGGAGAGGGGCGTCTTTCCCGGCTCGTCCAGGAACCGGAGCAGGACCTGCTCCGGCTGCTCGAGCGTGCCCTCGCCCCGCATCTTCTTCTTGATCTGCTTCGGGCTTCTTCGCACCTCGTAGCGGCGCCCCTTCTCCTCGAAGGTGAAGAGGACGTAGCATTCCACGTCCGGAGAAACGAACCTCGTCTTCAGCTCGTCGTTCCGAAAGGACGAGGAGGCTTCTCCGTAGAGGGCGAAGCAGATGGCGTCAAAGAGGGTCGTCTTTCCCGACCCGGTATCCCCGCTGATGAGATAGATGCCCTTTCTCGTGAGGGCCTCGAAATCGACCATCGTCTTGTCCGCATAGGACTCGAACGCCTGGAGCTCGAGCTGAATGGGTTTCATTTTTCTTCCTCCTCTTCCATCTCCCGGATGAGGGAGGTGAGGTAGGACTTCTCCTCCGGGGAGAGGTCCTTCCCGGTCTTCTGGCGGTAGAACGCCTCCAACGTCTCTAGCATCGTCCGCTTCGGAGAGAAGGAGGAATTCTCGGCCTGTGGAACGCGGGCGGCGGTTACCCGCTCCGCCCCGAGGAAGAACGGATACTTCCGGGTGAGCAGGGAAGGGAGGTTCTCCTGAACGCTCTCGTCCGTGATCCGGACGAACACGTAGTTCTCACTGTCGTTCGGCATCGAGAGAAGCTCCTCGATGCTTCCCTGGAGGACGCGCATCTTCCGCTTCGGCGTCAGAGGCAGGAATTCCTGGTGGTAGTCTCCTTTCCTTCCGAGCTCCACGTAGGAGAGATAGCGCTGGTTCGACTCCTCCGGATGGTACGGAAGCAAGGCGCCGGGATAGACGATCCGGTCCGTCACCTTGTAGGTCTTGTGGATATGGCCGAGGGCAACGTAGTCGAAGGCCTTCAGCCGGGACGGGGAAAGGTAGTCGCTCGCAGCGGAGGAGAGAAGCGGCTTAGTGTCGCTCGGGTCCCGGCTTGCTCCGGCGACGGCCTGATGGAGGAGAAGGACGTTCCGCTGGCTCTCGTCGACCTTCTCCCGATTTAAGATCATCCCCATCGCGTCGTCGAACGACGTGTCGAAGGTCAGTCCCTCGAGTCCGTAAGGCATCAGGCGGCTCGGCGAGAAGTAGGAAAGAAGGTAGAAGACGACCGGTCCGTACTCGTCCTCGAGGACGACCTGAGGAATTCTTCCCTGGTAAGGACCGGCGACGAAATAGCCGCCCTTCTCGAGGATGTGGCGGTGCTGGCTGACCCGCAGGGAGGAATCGTGGTTCCCGCTGATGGCGAGAACCTTGACGCCGCGGGAAAGGACGGCGTCGAGGAATCGGTCATAGAGGCTTAGGGCTTCTAAGGGCGGGGTCTGGCGGTCGAAGAGGTCTCCGGAAAGAAGAAGGACCTCCGGCTTTCTTGCGTCGATGAGCGGAAGGACCTGGGTAAAAAGCATCGCCTCCTGGTCCTCAATCAGGGAGTAGCCGGAGAGAATCTTGCCGAGGTGTAAATCCGAAAGATGGAAGAGTTTCATTCCGCTTGCCCCTCGAAGGCGACGTCGCAGTCGATGAGTATCTGCTTCAGTTCCTTGGCACTGAGCTCCTTCGGAACCGGGTAGAGAGGGTTTGCCTCCTTGGCGGCATGACGGCTTAAGGCATCCAGGTCCTCTCTCCGGATGACGTGGTCGAGCTTCTCCGGAATGCCGAGCTGGCGCTCGAAGCTCTTTAGCCAGGTCAAGAAGTCCTGGGCGAGCTCAGAATCGCTTCCCCGCTTTTCGGGACAGCGGATGGCCTCTAGCCGGGAGAGCTTCCGTTCGGCCTTCTTTCCGTAGGCTTTTAGCACCTTCGGCAGGATCAAAGCACAGAGAAAGCCGTGCGGGAGATGGTAGTAGCCGCCGATAGCATGGGCTAGGGCGTGGACGTAACCGACGTAGGCTCTCGTGAAGCTCAGTCCGGCTAGATAGGAGGCTTCTAACATCCTTGTGGCCGCTTCCTCGTCCTTCGGGTTCTCATAGAAAGGAAGGAGGTTCTCGAAGATGAGGCGGGCCGAAGTCAGGGCATCCTTCTCCGTCTTCTTCGTCGAGCTGTTTCCGAGGAAGGATTCGACGGCATGGGTCAGGGCATCGAGTCCGGAATAGGCAATCTGCTTCGGCGGAAGGGAGAGAAGAAGGGAACTATCGAAAAGGGCAAGCGCAGGAACCAGCTTCGGGTCGTTGATGGCATACTTGTCGCCGTTCTGCTCGTCGGTCACGACGGCGGCTAAGGTCGCTTCGCTTCCGGTTCCCGCCGTGGTTGGAATGGCGATCAGGGGAGGAAGAGGATGACGGATTTTCAGAACGCCTTTCATCTTCCTTAAGGGCACCTTCGGATTGGAGACTCTGGCACCAAGCGCCTTGGCAAGATCCAGAATGCTTCCTCCACCAAAGGCGACCAAGCTGTCGCATCCTTCCTTCTGATAAGCCTGATAAGCGTCCTCGACTTCCTTTATGGTCGGGTCTTCCTTACCCTTGGCGTAGACCGAATAGGAGACCTTTCCCTCGAACGCTTCCTGAAGAGGCTTCGTCCTTCCGGACGCATAGGCATGCTCCCCGACCACCAACAGCGGGTGGCTCGCCTTCCTCTTCTCGAGGAACGGGACGATCTGAGCAAAGGCGCCCTTTCCGTTCTCGACCGCCGGCTCCGGAATCTTGACGAAGTGCATGACGAAACGGAGTAGGCCCTGAAAGCAGCGACAATAAAAGACACTCAATGGGTTCATGAATCTGCCTTTCCTAGTACTTCTCTATTTTATGGCCTGTCCGGAGAGAAAAGAAGAGAAACAAAACTGCCTGCCCCGAAGGGCAGGCAGCCGTGTCGTTTCGTCTCGGATTAGTCGGCTGACGGGAAGAAGGTGACGGTCATGACGGCCGGGGCGAAGCCCATGTCATTTGTCTCCCCCTTGCGGACCTTGACGGTGACGTAGCCGTTCTTGACCTTCTTGGTGGTCACGAAGGTCTTTCCGTAGTAGCTGTTCGAATAGTCATAGACGAAGGACCAGCCGGCGCTCGACGGGAAGGCGGTTTCGGCTTCCGTGAAGATGGTATCGTTCCAGGCACCGCCCGTGACGGTTACCGTCGTATATCCCGAAGAGGTCGAATTGGTCGTCCTCGGATCCGACTTGCCGAGGTAGACGTACGGAACCGAGAACTCCTCACCCAAGGTCGCCGAGGAGAAGGATTTGTCGAAGACAGCCTTGGTCTTATCATCCCATTTCGCATTCTCAGCCGTCGGTGCGGAGAAGGTAGGAACGTAAGAGACATACATTCTGTTGCCGCTGCTGTTCGCCATGAAGAGTACGTACAGCGCACCACCCGTCACCGCCTTGCTGACCATGTACGTAGGACCATAGTAGCCTGTGTTGATGGTCATCGAAACGAGGCTGTAGCCTGCTTCAATGTAGGTCTTGTAGGCAGCATAGAGGTTGGCATCGCTGCGGGAACCACTGTAACTGGACTGGCTGCTATACACGTAAGCGTAAGGGAGGTTGTAAGTACTCGAAGAGGAGTAATAGCTTCCACTTCCGAGGTCGACGAACGGAAGATTCGCCACGTTGTCGGCACCGACGGCATCCGTGAAGTCGCTCTTTTCGTCGTCGTCCCAATCCGTCAGGGTCGTCGCCGTATCCTTCTTTGAGTAGTAGGCGTAGAGGACGGCCTTTCCGTTGGTGGAACTGTTGCTACGGATTACAACCCGGATCAGGCTGCCGTCGGCCAGCTGCTGAAGGGCGCCGAACACCTTGGAGTAGCTGCCCTGCTCAACTGTCGTTTCCCACTTCTTCTTTGTCGTCTTTCCGTCTGCGTCCGTGGTGACATCCGCGTCGAAAGCCTTCTGAGCGATGTCGATGATCCGATCATCCCAGAACCCACCCTCAATGGTTAGCTGTGCACTGCCTTGGGCGGTTTCCTTCGGGCTCTTCGTGCCGAGATAGACGTAAGGAAGAACGGTCAATCCGAGCTTCGTCGTCATGTCGGACTGGATGGTCGTGCTCCACTGCTTGTCGGCTGCTTCCGTCGGTTCCTCGAACTTCTCAAAGAAGGTCAGGGTCAGAATCGGAGTCCCGTTCGAATCCTTGGTGAACTCCACCTGCATCTTGTCGCCCGACGTCTTGTTCTCTCCGACGAGGTGAATCGTCTTGACGCCCTTGTCATCCGTCGTGTCGTCGCCTTGGACGAAGTTCCAGTCGGTGCTCGCCTTCATGTCGGCGGCGACGTCCGTGTAGAGGGAATCATTCCAAGTACCGCCCGTGATGACGACGCTGCTGTAGGAGGAACTGTATTGCGCATGCGGATACATCGTTCCGAGATACGTGTAGGGAATGGTGTAGCCGCTGAGGTTCGTGGTCATCACCGTCTTTACGTCATCTGGCCAGACCTTGTCGCTCGTTTCCGTCGGCTTCTTGAAGGTCTCGGCAAAATGGACCTTCATGCTGATCGAAGAATAGGTGCTTATATAGGTTGGAGCGTCGATGGAAATAGTCAGGGTACCATTGGAGACGGTCTTCGTGGCACTTAAGGCTTCGCCATACGGAGCCTTGGTAGTCGTGACGGTCCAGACCTTCTTGCCTTCGCTGTCCTGCTCCTTTTCTAGATCTGTCTTGATGTCCTCGACGACCTTCGGCGAGAGCTTGTTCGAACCGTCGAGGGAAAGAATGTGTCGAGAGTAGTCTACGCTCGTCGACGGATCTGCCTGTCCAAGGCTTGCAAGGAACGGAACCTCGTTTCCGCCGAGGGCGGCCTTGATGGAGGTCAGCGTGTCCGCCTCCCAGGCTGTTTCCGTCGGAAGGGTCGGAGCCTGCGTATAGTAAACTTCCAGTAGTGCATTGTCATCCCAGTACTTGTAGAGTTTCAAACGGAGGACGCTGCCATTGTCAAAAATCTTCCAGGCCGTGAGGCTGGGGGGGTTATAACCGAGGCTGGAGAGGGCTTTTCCCGAGAAGACATTCCATCCATCCGCTTCCAGCGCTGTCGTTGCCAAGCCGACAATCCGGTCGTCCCAGGCTCCACCCTTGATGTCGGTTTCCTGGGGATACGTATAGCCCAGCGTCGGATTCTTGGTTCCCATGTAGAAAACCGGGACGCTGTCTCCGCCGAAGTCGTTGGTGAAGTGATCCATGATTTCCGTTGGCCAGGCCGCCGGCACGTTCGCTGGGTTAAAGGCTTCCGTGTACGTCACTTCGATCACGGCAATCTTGTAGCTCCAGCCACTGGACTTCACGACGGCCGAGAGGGCGAAGTCCGTGAACTCTTTCGTGGCGGTAAGGGTCGTCGCATCGGCGGCAAGATCCGAAACCGTCCAGCCGTCGGCCGAAGCCGCAAAGGCCGTATGGGCTAAAGTCAGCACCTGGTCGTTCCAGACGCCGCCACTAATCTTCAGAATATTCGAAGATGAGTTGACCGATGCCGTCGGGGCAGCCGTTCCGAGGTAGACGTAAGGAAGGATGTGGCTGAATGTCTGGGTCATCAGGTCCGAGACGTCGGTCGGCCAGGCCGTCGCTGCCGTCGGGTCGAAGGGTTCGTCATAATAAATGTCGAGCTCTGCGCTTTCGCTGACGGTCTTCAGCTCAATCCGTAAGTGAAGGGCGTCGTTCTTCGCGTAATAGGCGCTGGAGGTCGTCTTGTCCGCATCCGTGGTCCAGCCTTCCGCTTCATAAGTGGTCTGAGCAGCCGTGACCATGGTCTGGTCGACGCTCTCGGCCATGCCGGTGACTGCGACATAAGGCTGAGAAACAACATATGAGGAAGAGGTCTTGTACTCGGCATCCAGAACCTTCTTACTTTGGCCGTCCGTCAGGTCGATGTACGGAACGAGGTTCCCGGCCAGATACTGCTTCATGACGTCGGCGACCGCCGTCGGCCACTGGCTGGAGCTAGAGACAAAGGAAGACGAGGACGAAGACGAAGAGGAGGAGACCGGCGTCTTCGGAGAACTACTGGAAGAAACGGGGGAAGGGGTGGAAGGCTTCGGGTTGCTTGAGACGGAAGGAAGAGGAGTCACCGAGTTGGTCGAAGAATGATCCGAGCTCGAGGTTTTGCCTCCTCCGCAATCCGTCAGGAGCAAGGCGATAACCGTCGTCAACAGCAAAGTCCTTTTCTGTTTCATAATCAATCCCTCCTTTGGGATGATTACAGAATAAAAAAGAATGGTCGAAATGGGTGCAAGGAATTTAAAGGCCGGAAAATGGGAAAAGAGGGTATTTTTTCCGTTCCAGGCGTGAGAAAAAGCAAGGCGAGGAGACTTTCCTTGAAACCCGAAATCTATCCTTTTTCTGGGCTTTTCCAGGTTTTTAAGGTAACCGGTTACGAAGGAATGAACGAAGGAAGCAGGGTTCGTCCGAAGGCTTTATTACGCTAAAATGTAAGCGGTTATCCGACAAGCCGGAAAGGAGCCTCTCTGGTCCGAAAAGAGAACGGGGAGTCCTTCTTCTTCCTGGACGGAAGAACCGGAGCCGGGAAGGAAAGAGTCCGCTGCGGGATCCCACCGAAGGCCGAGAGAATCCATGCTTTGCGTTGAATTCTTTCTCTACCAAGAGGAAGAAGGAGTCCCTTGTAGCTCCCTTTAGCTATTCATAAGGGACTTGTTCCTTTACCAAGGTAAGCGGTTTCCTTCACTTTTTGTTCGGCTTGAACGGAAAAACGACAAAAAAAGGCTTCCGGCTGTCAGCCGGCTTGGAAAAGGGGACGGCACAAAAACAGGGAAAGAGGTGCTTTTTTACTAAAAAAGAGGAAAAATCCTTCAAAACAGGGTAATCTTCTCTTCTCTTCTTTGGGCGGCAAAGGCCTAAGACAGATAAATGGAACCGGTTACACAGATTTTTTGAGCTCTTAACTTTAGCGGGATAAACTACAAAAAAAGCAAAAAAGTGGCCCGATTGCCTCTTTTTTTAAGGAATCCGCCCGTCTACCCGCTTTTCCTGAGTGATACGGTTTTTTTCGGAAACAGGTACGATTGAAGCAATGTTTACGGGCGTACTGGTCCTAGACAGAGAAAAGGAGGTTATGGATATGACCGATCAATTCCAGAAGTTTGAGAAGCGGCTCCAATGGGAACACCTGTGGAAGTCTCTCCTCTTCTCTTCCGCGGCCGGTCTCTTCGGCGCGGCAGTCTCCATCGCATCCTTCCATCTCGCCGGTGTCAGCATCACCCCGTGGGTCCATGTCGGAATCGGACTCGCTCTGGCTCTGCTGACCTTCTCCCTCTACTTCTTCTTAAGAAAGCCGAAGAAGCCGAAGATGGCGGCTCGCGTGGACAACACACTTGCTCTTCAGGAGAGGGTGCAGACCATGGTCGAGTACGAAGGGACGGACACGCTGCTCGCGAACAAGCAGCGTCAGGACACCCAGGAGAAGCTCTCCAAGAGGCCTGCCAAGGCTGTCCCGATGAAGCTCTTCTCGCTGTCGGTTCCGCTCTTTGCGGTCTCGGCGGCGCTCTTCACCGGTTCCTTCTTCGCTCCTTCCATTCCGAAGATTAGGGAAGACCAGCAGAAGGCGGACGACCACAAGAAGGACAATGACTATGTCCAGAGGATCGTCACCGTCGCCCAGCGGAAGATCCGGAACTCGAACGCCGAGGACGACTTCAAGGAGAAGCTGGAGGAAATCCTCCAGAACGCTCAGGACGAGCTGGCCGAGACCGTCGAGGTACCGGATCGTCAGGCCGTCGTCGACAAGTACAAGGCTAAGATTGACGCCTTAGTCACCGAGTACGTGACGTCGAACTCCTTCTCCACCGCCTTCACGGACACGGCCATCGACGCCGGTCTCCAGAACATTGCGGCGGGTATCCAGCTTGCCCATGACGGCATCGTGACGGCCGCACAGGGTTACTACGACTATACCTATAACACCACGGTCAAGGACGGCGACAAGAAGAAGGCGTCCGAAGGCCAGACGAACATCACGACCGGCGAGAACCAGGTCAAGGCCGGTAAGGCGAAGGTAGGGTTAGGCTACGATATCATCTTCTCCGAGAACGACGGCCTGAGCGATCAGAGCCTGATTGAAAGCCTGAACAAGATTGCCGGAGAGGTGAACGACAAGCTGACGCTGGTCGTCTGCCGGCCGGTGGATCCGATGAAGAAGGCCTTCACCGACTTCAGCGGAGAGTTCACGTCGATTGCCGGTAAGCTGACGGACGGCAGCTTCGACTCGGGGAAAGCCCTGAACGCCGTCAACAATGCCGTTGACACGGCGGACAAGGCCGTCTCGAAGGCGCTGGACTGGCAGTTAGCGGATGATGAGATTGCCGAATACGTGAAGGCCATCCTGGACGCCAGCGTTGATCCGAGCAAGAAGGATGGTCAGCAGGGCGAAGGCCAAGAAGGCCAGGAAGGGCAAGAAGGCCAGCAAGGCCAGGAAGGTCAGCAGGGTCAGCAAGGTCAGCAGGGTCAGCAAGGTCAGCAAGGTCAGCAAGGTCAGGAAGGTCAGGAAGGCCAGCAAGGTCAGCAAGGCCAGCAAGGCCAGCAGGGCCAGGGTCAGGAAGGCCAGCAGGGCGAAGGCCAGCAGGGCCAAGGCCAGAGTGGAGGCCAGGAAGGCCAGCAGGGCCAGCAGGGCTCTGGTGTCGGCCAGGGAGGTGGCAACACCAACTACCCGAGCAATGATCCGGTCTACACCGGCGATGGCAGCTCCTCTTACGGAGACGTCATCGACAACTACCACAACCCGACGGTGACGGATGCTAAGGGAAGCGGCGATTCCGACTTAGCCGGAGATGTCGACGACTACTTCGGGTCTCTCTACGGCAGTGGCGATGGTTCGACGAACCCGTAAGGCAAGCGCCTTACGGGTCGTCGTTTGTCGATAGGACCGTCTTCGGGACGTTGAAACGGGGGAGAAAGGAACCTCTTAAATCTTTTATGGAAAACGAACAGGCAATCCAGCAGTTCAGTGAGTCGGTGGCGAAGATCAAGGCGGAGCTTCATAAGGATATCGTCGGTCAGGACAACGTCATCAACAACGTCGTCATCGCCGTGATCGCCGGCGGCAACGTTCTTCTCGAAGGCGTCCCGGGAACCGGTAAGACGCGTCTCGTCCGTTCGCTCGGACGTACCCTCGACCTTCCGTTCTCCCGTATTCAGTTCACTCCGGACCTCATGCCAAACGACGTCACCGGTAGCAACATCATCCATAAGGATTCCGAGGGCAACCTCACCATGGAGTTCCAGAAGGGCCCGATCTTCGCTCAGATCATTCTGGCCGATGAAATCAACCGTGCGACTCCGAAGACCCAGTCCGCCATGCTTGAGGTTATGCAGGAGCACAAGGTCACCGTCAGCGGCAAGACCTACCTGATGCAGGAGCCGTTCTTCGTCCTCGCGACCGAGAACCCGATTGAGCAGGATGGTACGTATCCGCTTCCGGAAGCTCAGATGGACCGTTTCATGTTCAAGGAAATCATGACCTTCCCGACGGCGCAGGAACTGGGCGACATCGTCGACATGACCCAGGCGACCCAGGAAGAGCGGGCGACGAAGGTCGTCGACGGCCCGACCATTCTGGAAATGCGGAAGCTGGCCGAAGGCGTCCCGGTCGCGAAGGAAGTCCTTGCCTACGCTATGACGCTGGTCCACAGCACGCATCCGGAGCTGGACGATGCGGCCGACATCACGAAGAAGTACGTCCGTTACGGTGCCTCTCCGCGTGCCGCTCAGGCGCTCATCACCGGCGGTAAGATCCGCTCCCTGATGGACGGCCGGTACAACGTCTCCTATGACGACATCGATGCCCTGGCCTACCCGGTCTTACGGCACCGTGTCAAGATCAACTACAACGCCATCAACGACGGCCTCGATGTCGATAAGGTCGTCGGACTCCTGATTAAGGAAAACCGAAAGAAGAAGTAAAGCCATGAAACCTGTGATCGACGAAGCGTTCCTGCAGCAACTGGACCTGTTCTCCCTCTCCGTAAAGGATAACGTCGCCGGTCTTTTCGGTGGCAACCACAAGTCGAAGAAGTACGGCTCCTCCTGTGAGTTCGCGGATTACCGGGACTACATCGAAGGAGACGATGTCACAAAGATCGACTGGAACCTGTACGGGAAGTTCGAGAAGCTGTATCTGAAGCTGTTCCTGGACGAGCGGCAGATGCATACCCGTATCTACATCGACTGCTCGGACTCGATGTCCTACTACGGGAAGGGCGAGTACGGCCTGAAGCTGGCGGCCGCCTTCAGCTACCTTTCCGTGACGGACATGGACAAGGTGACGGTCTATGCGATTGAGGGCAACTATGCCCGTCCGGTCATTGAGAACATGGTCGGGAAGGATTCCTATCTGAGCTCCATCAGTGCCCTGAACGGGCTGAAGTTCCAGGGCCAGAGCCAGATTGCCGCGGCCATGGAGCGGAGCACCGTCGGATATGGCGACGGCCGGTCCATCCTCATCTCGGACTTCCTTACCGATGAGGACTTCCGGCATGCGATCGACCATCTGAGGGAGAAGCGGCGGGACGTCCTCGTCCTGCAGATTCTCTCCCAGGAGGAGATGCACCCGGTCTTACGGGGCAAGTACTTACTCCGGGATTCCGAGGATACCGACCGGACCTTCAAGGCCAACATCACGAGAGACCAGCTGCAGGCCTACCAGAAGGCCGTGGACTACGTGACGAAGGGACTAGAAAACTACTGTCGGGCGCGAGAGGCGGACTACATGCTCGTCTCGACCGCTGAGAACATGAAGGATGTGCTCTATCGTGGCCTCCTTCCGCGGGGGATTGTCGCATGAGTTTTACTTACCCATATGCGCTCCTCATCCTGATTGCGATTCCGATTCTCATCCTCATCTACATCCTCAAAAACAAATACCGGGAACAGACGACCTCCTCGACCTACCTGTGGGAGCTCTCCAACAAGTTCCTGAAGAAACGGAACCCGCTTCACCGGATGGAGCATCTCTTATCGCTGATTCTGCAGAGCTTGACCATCGCGGCCATGGCTTTTGCCTTGGCCAAGCCAACCTTCATCCAGAAGGGCAAGGCGGATGGCATCGCCTTCGTCCTCGACGGCTCGGCCTCGATGCAGATTGAGAAGGACGGGACGACCCGCTTCGACGAGGCGAAAGCGAAGATCAAGGAAGTCGAGAACAAGGCCCGGAACGGCTCCACGTTCTCCCTCATCCTTGCCGGGAACGAACCGGAGACGGTCTGTACCAGCATCTCGGACAAGCTTCAGTTTGAACGTTTCCTCGACCAGGTCGAGGTGAGCGACGAGGCGGCGGACGTCCAGTCGTCGATGGCTCTCGCCCAGCAGATGTTCACGGAAGGAAAGGCGAACGTTTGTTACGTCGCGTCGGATAAGACCTTCGCCGACGGCTCGACCAACGTCCAGTTCCTGAACGTCGGAGACGATGCCGTCAATAATGCGGTCACGAGCGTTTCCTCGGACTACGACACGACGAACCGGAAGCTGACGTTGAAGTGCTCGGTTCTCTCTTACGGACGGGATGCGAACCTTCAGGTCGACTTCCTCGTCACCAAGAGCGACGGCACCCAGCAGACCTTCCGGACGGATACCCTGCCCTGCAAGGCGGACGCCGAGTTCGACTACGAGTACACCCTTGACGACGACTCGAATTCCACCTTCAGCAGCCTCACCTCGATCGAGGCAAAGCTCGTCGACAATACGGATTCCTTGGCTCTGGACGATTCCCGCATCGTCTACGAGAACGCCTCGACCGGACGGAGCAAGGTCCTCTTAGTCTCCGACAAGCCGTTCTACCTCCAGGCGGCCCTGAAGGCGACGAAACTCACCTCGGTCCGTACCGTCTCGGCGTCGAGCTATACCCCTTCCTCCACGTCTTACGACATCACCATCTTCGACAACTACACGCCGGCGGAACTGCCGACCTCGGGTGCGGTCTGGCTCTTCAACCCCACGACGGACATCCCGGACTGTGGGTTCCGTTACCAGTATCCACAGACGGTCGACGGCGGCGTCTATCTGGACTATGCCCAGAACGACAACAGCCTCATCTACCAGCAGATGACCCGCTCCCTCAACACGGACAACACGAAGGACAATACCAAGAAGATCCTTGTCCACACCTACCAGCGTCTGCTGATGGAGGAGAGCTTCACCACCATCCTCACCTACAGCAACCTTCCGGTCGTCTTCGCCGGCAAGAACGCCGCCCACAACGGACAGCGGGAGGTCGTCTTCGCCTTCGACCTCCGGGAATCCAACCTTCCGCTTCTCTATGACTTCCCTGCCCTGGTCCGGAACTTCATCCAGTATTCCGATCCGCAGATCGTCTCCGAGTTCAGCTACACGGTCGGCGATAAGGCCCAGCTGAGCATCTCCGACAAAGCCCAGTCCATCGAAATTGTCAGTCCGGACGAGAAGAGCGACTACCTGGACCTCGGCGACAGCGAGGTCAGCACCCTCGAGCTCAGTGAAGTCGGCACGTATACGATCAACGTCGTCAACAACGACGGGACGACGAAGACGGCGAAGATCTTCGCCAGCTTCCCCAAGGAGGAAGGAAAACCGACGCCCAGCGAGGACAAAGCCCTCGTCCTGACTCCCGGGGCGAACACCAAAAAGGTGGACGGAATCTTCGATTCCATCCTGCCCTGGGTGATTGCCCTTGCGGTCTTGTTCATGGCGGACTGGATCCTTTACGCGTATGAACAATATTAATATCAAGAACCCTTGGCTTCTCTTCCTTATCCTTCCCCTCGTCGTGCTCAGCGTCGTCGGCTTCTTCCTGATTCCGAAGGGAAGGCGGAAGACGCCAAGGAACGTCATCAGCTTCGTGCTCCATCTGGTCATGAGTGTCGTGCTCGGCCTTTCTTTTGCCGACATCCGCTTCCTGAAGGCAAGTTCGAAGAGCGAGCTTTACGTCGTTGCCGACTTAAGCGACAGCTCGAAGGAGAACATCGCCAAGATCGACGGCCTGATCAAGGACATCCAGAACCAGACGAAGAACCAGGATACCAAGGTGGGTGTCGTCGGTTTCGCCAAGGATCCGGTCCTGCTTGTCAAGGCCGGCGGCTCCTTCACCTCGGTGGAGGACAGCCTGAAGAAGGTTGACGGGTTCGACGCCTCGGCGACGAACCTGGAGTCGGCCATCACCTACACGGACAGCCTCTACAGCAGTGACGTCCTGAAGCGGATGGTCATCGTCTCTGACGGCATGGAGACGGACGGCAAAGCCGTCCGCACCGTCGACCAGCTCCTCCAGGACAACGTCGAGGTCAACGCCATCTCCCTTTCGGCGCCGTCCTCGGACGAAGTCGCGGTCACGGGCATCGACACCAACACCAACTGCTTCGTCAACAAGGAGAACAACGTCAAGGTCTCCATCCAGTCCCGCCACGGCGGACACGCCAAGGTGGAGCTGATGGCGAACGCGGAGACCAAGGACAGCGTCTCGACCGACCTTTCTTCCGGCGTCAACATCGTCAACTTCACCACGAAGTCGGACAAGGCGGGGACCGTCGAGTACCAGGTGAAGGTCACGCCCGACGAGGAAAGCGCCGACACCTATGCCGAGAACAACGTGATGAGCTTCGAGCAGACCTATTCGGACAAGATGAAGATTCTCTTCATCGGCGCCTTGGATACGGACCTCGAGAACTTCAAGGCCCTCAACCTCTATGGCGAGAACACCGAGATCGTTCCCTACGTCGACACGACCACCGTTCCTTACAAGCTGGAAGACCTCGTCCAGTACGACGAGATCATCCTCTCCGATGTGGACCTGATGACGTTAGACCACTACGAGGAGTTCGTTACCTCTCTCATCACGGCCGTCAAGGTCTACGGCAAGACTCTGGAGACCTTCGGTTCGACCTACACCGGTCTCTCGGCTAACGAGTCCGTCAAGTCCTACAACGACATCCTGCCGATCCAGCACGAGGGATCCGGAACCAAGTCCATCATCCTTCTCATCGATAACTCGGCCTCCATGTCCACGGACAACCGTCTCTCGATGGCCAAGAAGGGCGCCATCGCCATCCTCGACCGCCTTGGCGAGGACGACAAGGTCGGCGTCCTGACCTTCTCGGACGAAGTCACCATCGTTCAGGCACTGACTTCGGTCAAGTATAAGGACAGCATCATCAAGAACATCAACAAGATCGAGCTCGGCGGCGGAACGTCCATGCTCCCGGGACTGAAGCAGGCTCAGAAGCAGCTGCTCGGCGCAGACTCCGAGTTCAAGAACGTCCTCGTCCTCTCCGACGGCGAGCCGTTCGAATCCGAGTCGGATCTGAAGAAGCAGGTCATCAAGATGTCGGCCGAAAACATCGCCTCCTCCTTCATCAACATCTCCAACGCCACCGGTTCGTCCCTGCTGAAGCACTTGGCCAAGGTCGGAAACGGAACCTACTACTACTGCCGGAACGCGAACAGCCTGGTCAACGTCATGCTGACCTCGGTGGCCGGCGACATCGCCAACACCAAGATTGAGAAAGACACGGAAATCAACATCAATGCGGCCTCCGATCCTTCCGTCGCCTCGCTCCGCGGCTTCCCGAACATCTCCGGATATAACTTCGGCCATGTCCGTTCGGCGGCGACGACCGTCCTGACGGTCCAGTACGAGAACGACACGACGACCGTCAGCGAAGAGGGCGGCACGGAACAGGGCATCGGCATCACCGTCGTCCCGCTCTATGCCTACTGGTCTTTCGGCGAAGGACAGGTCTCCTCGTTCACCTCTTCGCTCGATGACTGGACGTCTTCCTTCCGGGCCAGCGAGAACGGCCAGAAGTTCTTCAAGCAGGCCAGCGATGAGATGGCTCCGAGCAAGAGCAACAAGGACCTGCTCAGCGTTAGCTACGACCGTAACGGTGTGACGACGGACGTCCATGTCGCCAGCAACAACGGTGACGCGACGGCCCGGGTCTTCATCCAGGTTACGTCTCCGGACCAGTCGGAGGCCAAGTACGAGCTTCCTTACGACGGAGAGGCCTACTCGGTCACGGTAGCCACCCCGGTGAAGGGCGAGTACAAGATCCACATCTCCTACTCCGAGAACTACGGGACGTCGGAAGAGCCGAACTACGTCGAGACGCAGACGAAGGACGCTCCGCTCTTCTTCGACTACTCGAAGGAGTACGACAACTTCAGCACCAGCCAGAACACCACGTTAGCGACCCTGGTGAAGAAGATGAAGGGCAAGCTGACCCACGAGAAGGCGGACGAAAGCCTCTCCGACGAGTCCGTCAGCGTGACGACCTACGTCTCCACGATGTTCTTCTTCCTCATCCTCGCCGTCGTTCTCTACCTCGTCGACATCTTCGTCCGGAAGAGCGAGTTCAAGAAGAGGAAAGCAAGTCCGTCGACCCCTGCCCCTTCGGCACGGGCCTAGTCCGTCAAGAACGAAAGAACCTGGCCTCGCGGTCAGGTTCTTTTTGTTTCCTTGTCTTTTGCCGGAGACTCCTTCTCTTCCTTCCCGAGCCAGAGCGGAGGAATCCGGAATTCCTTCCTCGGCAGTCCGATCTCCTCCGGAAGGACGATTTCGTACTCGTTGAGGAACATCCTCGGCGCCTTGCTTCCGGCGTACTTCCGATCGCCGAGGAGCGTCAGGCCGAGCGTCCGGAAGGCCAGACGGATCTGGTTCCTTCTCCCGGTTTCGATCTGCACGTCGAAGGCGGTGCCCAGGGAGCTCTGCTGCCGGGCGGTCAGGTTCGTCACGGCTCTCTTCCCGAGCGTCCGGTCGGAGGTGACGTAGACGTTCCCGCTCCTCGGGTCGAAGGCGAGGTACTCGTCGACCCGGAAGGTCTTTCCGGCCGGCACCTTCTCCTTCACGACGGCTTCGTAACGGCGGAGGACGTTCCCGTCCTCGAAGGCTTTCTGGAGTCTTTCCTTGGTTCCGGGCGTCTTGGCGAAGAGGACGATCCCGGAGGTCTCCCGGTCGAGCCGGTGGACGATGAAGCAGCGCTGCCGCTTGTTGTTGAGGTAGTCCCGGACGTAATGGTAGAGCGTATGCCGGTCGTCCTTCTCCGTCGCCACGGTAAGAAGGCCCGCCTTCTTGGTGACGGCGAGGTATTCCCGGTCTTCGTAAAGAATGTCAAACGATCGTTTCATGGCGCTGTTATTGTAACGGATTCTTAGGAAAAGAGGGGAATTCTTTCTTCGGCCGATGAAAGCCAGCCGGACCGGCTGGAGAGAGGAGGGAACTCCTCCGTTTTTTTGCCCTTCCTCATAGGAAATCCGGCCCTTCTACGATATAATGGGATTCTAAGGGCAGAGGAAGGGCCCTTAGGAAATGAGCGAACTTACCGCCAAGTCGATTCACGTCCGGGACTATCCGAACTTCATTCTTCTCAACCATCCGTTACTGACCCACAAGATTTCCATCCTCCGCGACAAGAACACCGGGACGAACGAGTTCCGGAGAGTCGTGAAGGAAATCGCCTTGATGGAAGGATACGAAGCGCTTCGCGACCTGCCGGTCGAGGAAGTCGAGATCGAGACGCCGATCGAGAAGGCGAAGGTTCCGATGGTCTCCGGCAAGAAGCTCTGCTTTGTGCCGATCCTGAGAGCCGGACTCGGCATGGTCGACGGCATGATCGAACTGGTTCCGTCGGCGAAGGTCGGCCATATCGGCCTCTACCGGGACGAAGTGACCCACGAGCCGCACGAATACTACTGCAAGCTTCCTTATGACGTCGAGAGCCGGGAGATCTACATCGTCGACCCGATGCTGGCGACCGGCGGATCGGCCATCGATGCCGTCAAGATGCTCAAGTCTCACGGCTGCGACGAGAAGAAGATGCACTTCATCTGCATCATCGCGGCGCCGGAGGGCGTGAAGGCCTTCTGCGAGAAGTATCCGGACATCCCGCTCTACGCGGGGAACCTGGACCGCTGCCTCAACGAACGGGCGTACATCTGCCCGGGCCTGGGCGATGCCGGCGACCGGATCTTCGGAACCGTCAAGTAAAGACGCACGGCGCCCTCCGCTGTGGAGGACGCCTTTTTCGTTCCGACGAAAAAACGGCGTGTCGCCACGCCGTATTGCCTTTACTCGACCGAGACGAAGAAGGAATAGACGGGCTGACCGCCGTCCTCGACCTGGATCTCCAGGCGGTCGCCGTACGTGTCGTTCAGTAGACGCTCGATCTTCTCCTGCTCCGGCTTCGAGACGTCCTTGCCGCAGATGACGGTCACGATCTGGCTCTCGTCGTTGACCATCGACTTCACCAGCTCCCGGAGGGTGACGATCTTGTCCGAGTCGCAGACGATGATCTTCTTCCCCTGGATGCCCATGAACTGGCCCTCGCCGACATGAAGGCCGCCGATCGTGGTGTCCTTGATGGCGTAGGTGACTTCACCGCTCGTGACGGCGGCCAGGTTCTCCGTCATCGACTCGACGTTCTCCTCGACCGTGCCGGTCGGGTTGAAGACCATGCAGGCGACCAGCCCTTCCGGGATGGTCTTAGTCGGAATGACCTCGACGTGCTTGTCCGTGACTAGCTGTGAGGCCTGCTTCGCCGCCATGTAGATGTTCCCGTTGTTCGGGAAGAGGAAAATGTTCCTCGCATTAAGGCGTCCGATGGCTTCGACGAAGTCCTTCGTCGAGGGGTTCATCGTCTGTCCGCCCGAGACGAGCTCGTCGACGTTGAGGTCCTTGAAGAGGCGTTCGACCCCTTCTCCGGCAGCCACGGCGATGAGGCCGTACTCCTTCGGCCCGGCGCTCTGCTCCTTGACCTGCTTCTTCGTCTCCTCCTCGCTCAGGGTACGGCTCGCCGCCAAGGGGGCCGCAATCTTCCCGCCCTGAGGAGCGGCGGCGCTACTCTTTCCGGCATCCTCGAGGAGGATCTCCTCGTGCTGCTCGGACATGTTGTCGACCTTGATCATCTTGAACTCGCCGAACTGCTGGGCGTAGGTCAGGATGGAGCCCGGCTTCAGCGTGTGGATATGGACCTTGACCAGGTTGTCCGTGATGGCGATGACGATGGAGTTGCCATGGGCTTCCAGGACCGCCTTGAACCGTTTCTCGTTAAAGGACTTCTTCTCCGGGTCGGGCTTCTTCTCCGTCGGAAGCTCCAACAGGAACTGGGTGCAGTAGCCGAACTCCTCGTGCTCGAACTGGGCCTGGACCCGGCCTTGTGCCACAGCCTCCGGCTTTCCGGTCGAATACGGGATCGTGCTCTCGGTGACCGTCGGCATGTTCTTCTCGACGATTTCGTTGTGGAGCGCCTTCTGGAAGCCTTCGAGGATCTTGCAGAGGCCGGCTCCGCCGCTGTCGACGACGCCCACTTCCTTCAGGACCGGAAGCAGGTCCGGCGTCCGGGCGAGGGAAGCCATGGCCGCCTCGTAGAGGATGTCCATGCAGCGGTCGATCGGCATGTCCTTCTCAGCCTGGTCGAAGAGGGCCTGGCTCGCTTCCCGGATGACGGTGAGGATCGTTCCTTCCACCGGCCGCATGACGGCCTTGTAGGCGACTTCCTTGCCGTTAGCGAAGGCAGCGGCCAGGCCGACGGCGTCGACCTTCTCCTTTCCGGAAAGCGACTCCGCGAAGCCACGGAAAATCTGGGAGAGAATGACGCCGGAGTTTCCCCGGGCGCCCATCAATAGGCCGCGGGCAAAGTCCTTGCTCACCTGCCCGATGGACGTGTCGGACTTGTTGAAGACTTCCTTGGCCCCGGAGGACATCGTCAGGTTCATGTTCGTCCCCGTGTCCCCGTCCGGGACCGGGAAGACATTGAGCGCATCAATCTCCGGATAGGAGTTAAAAAGGTTGTTCGCTCCGGAAACGATCATCCGCTTGAGAATTACGCCATCGATTTCTTTCATGGAGAAGACCTTCCTACCGGGCCTAACGGATGGCCTGGATATAGACGTTGACATCCGTGAACGGGAAGCCGAACTGCTTCTCGAGCACGTAGGAAACCTGTTTCTGGACCTCGAAGACCACTTCCGCGATCTTCACGTCCTTGCTGACCACAAGATAAAGCGAGACGGCATAGCCGCCTTTGACCCGCCGGACGGAGACCCCGTCCGAAAAGTTCTCCCGGCGGAGGAACTCGCCAAGATGGTTGGCGAACTGCTTCTTGCTGACGAGGCCCACGACGCCATAGACGCTCGAGGTCGTCAGACCGGCCAGATCCGTGATGGACTGGAGCGACGCGTCGATGGAGCCAATCGGGTTCTTTTTCTTCAGCATATTCCAGTGCAAAGTTTAGCGCAGTAGGGCGTAAAAATCAAATTGAGGGAAAGAAGCTAGAGCTTTGCCTCCCGAAGCGGGGCAAGAAGCGCAAGAAGCGAAGCCTGGACGCTCTTTTCGTTGACGAGAAGCGGCTCCTCGTCCAGGCTCTTCTGAATGGCCTTGGCCTTCTCGAGGACGTCCTTCCGTTCCTCCGAGGAGAGGAAGCGGAGGCTCTTCTTCAGGCTGTCGACTTCCTTCTCCGCGTTCTGGATTCTCACTTCCTCCGCATGGCTCTTCTTTAAGGCGAGGTAGCGCTGATAGAGCGGAAGGGAGCGAAAGTCCTCCCGGAGCTCCCGTGCCTTCTTAAGTAGCCGCTCTTCCTCGCTTCTTTCCTCTTCGCTCAGCATAGTTCGCCGATGAGGGAGTAGGTGTGGCTCTCGAGGATCCGGACCTTCCGGATCGTCCCGATGAGGCTTCTCTCCCCTTTGACGTGGACGAGCTTCCCATGCTCCTCGTAGCCCGAAATCAGGCTCGGGTCGCGGTCGCTGGGTTTCTCGAAGAGGACCTTCACTTCCATGCCGACGAACGTCCGGGCCCGCTTCTCGGTCAATTCGTCGATGAGGTCCTTCAGGACCAGGAAGCGCTTCTTGATCTCCTCCTCGGAGGCGACGTTCTTCATCCGGGCGGCCGGCGTTCCTTCTCGCGGGGAGAAGATGAAGGTGTAGGCGGCGTCATAGGAGACTTCCCGGACCAGGGAGAGCGTCTCTTGGAAGTCCTCCTCGGTTTCGGTCGGGAAGCCGACGATCAGGTCCGTCGTCAGAAAGGCGTCCGGAAGGTTCTTCCGGAAGTCTTTGACGATCTGGAGGTACTGGCTCCGGTCGTAGCGGCGGTTCATGGACTTCAGCACCCGGTCGCTGCCGCTCTGAAGCGGCATGTGGAGGGAAGGCATGATGTTCGGACAGGCCTTCATCACCTCGAAGACCTGCTCGTTGAAGTCGCTCGGGTACGGTGAGGTGAACCGGATCCGCTCGATGCCCGTGTCGGCAACGTCCTTCAATAGCTTCGCAAAGGCGTACTCGTCCCCGAAGTCCTTCCCGTAGGCGTCGACGTTCTGGCCGAGCAGGGTCACCTGCTTGTAGCCTTCGTCCTTCAGCCTCCGGACTTCGGCGAGGATGTCCTCCTCCTTGCGGCTACGCTCCGGCCCTCGGGTGTAGGGGACGATGCAGTAGGTGCAGAACTTGTCGCAGCCGTACATGATGTTGACGAAGGCGCTGACCTTGCTCTCCCGGCTGTCCTTCCGCTCCTCGGGCATCTCCAGGACCGTGTCGGACCAGGGCGTGATGTCGACCAGGGTGTCTCTTCCCTTCAGGGAAGCTTCCAAGAGGGAATAGAAGGAACCGAGGTCGTTGGTCCCGAAGAGGAGACGGACGAAGGGGAAATGCTTCAGCACATACTTCACCGGCCCCTCCTCCTGCATGACGCAGCCGCAGATGCCGATGAGGACGTCCGGATTACTCTCCAGGCGCCTCTTGGCCAGCCCGACCTCCCCGTAGAGGTGGTTCTCGGCGTTGGCCCGGACGGCGCAGGTGTTGAAGAGGATTAGGTCTGCCTCGTCAAAAGAGTCGCTTTCCTTCATGCCGAGGGAAAGCAGGAACGAACGGAGGATCTCGGAATCCCGCACGTTAGCCTGGCAGCCGTAGGTCCGGAGAACAAAAATCTTTCCTTGTCCCCAACGGACAAGGAAAGACGACGGCTTCCCGGAGAGAAGAGATACGGCCGGCTGACGGTTCGGATTCCGCTTCCTGGCTTCCGATTCGCTCGGAAGCGACAGAACACGGATCGCCATCGGGACTACTTGTTCTCGCCTTCTTCGACCGGAGCCGCCGGAGTGGCTTCGTTCTCGTGCTGCGGGACTTCGCTCGTGACGGCATGCGCCGGATCGAAGGCGGCCTTCTTGATGTGAATCATGATGGTCGTGACTTCCCGGTCACCCTCCGAGTAAGGAGTCGCAAAGTTCTGCATGACGAACTCCGGCTGGATTGCGATGTCGCTCGGCGTCGGATCGTCCTTCAGGAACCGACGGGCGACGATGCAGGCCTTGATGGCCTGGTTCAGCGCCGAAGCGCCGACCAGGGAGATCTGGACCTCCCCTTCCTGACGGATATTCCCGGCAATCGCCCCGGCGAGCTTCTGAATCTGCGTGTTTCCGCTTGCTTTTAATGTGGTCATAATGGGTGCCCCCTATACGTAATAACATTATAAACCATTTCCGGGCAAGTGCAAGAATGCCAAGAACAACGCGAAAACAAAACGCCGGACGCCCTAGTTCGGGCTGTCCGGCAACGTCTCGTTGACTAGCAGGTAGGAAGTGGCGCGTCCGACGTCGGTGTCGAGGGTGAGAATCACGCCGTTGACCGTCATGGTTCCCTTCCGGGGCACCGTGAAGGCCGCCGGCATTCCCGTCATCGTCCGGTAGAGGCTCGGCTCCTTGTCGTCCCCGAGGACGGAGTCCCGGGCGCCGTTCATCCCGGCATCGGTCAGGAAGAACGTGCCCCGGTCGAGGAACTGGGCGTCGTTCGTCTGGACGTGGGTGTGGGTGCCAAGGACAGCCGTCGCACGGCCGTCGGCGTACTCGGCGAAGCAGCGCTTCTCGGCCGTCGCCTCCGCGTGGAAGTCGACGAGGTGGAAGACCGGCTCCTCGTCGAGCCGGGCGACCTCGTCGAAGGCGTAGAACGGATTCGACTGGGAAAGGTCCAGGAAGACCCTTCCAATCAGGTTCGTCACCCGGATCTCGGTCTTCCCGTCCTTCAGCACGTACTTCTTCGTGCCGGAGAGCGGAGCGCCGGGGTCGAGGTTATAGGGCCGGATCTCGTCGGGGAAGGCCTCCGGCTTCTGGAAGGCGTCCTTGTTGTTGTAGAAGTGGTTTCCGGAGGTGACGCAGTCGATGCCGGCCTTCCTCAGCTCCTGGTAGTGCTCCAGGCTCAGACCGTGGCCATGGGTCGCGTTCTCGCCGTTGGCGATCACGAAGTCGAAGGAATGGGTCGAAAGGTACTTCGTCACGGCCTTGCGGCCGAGGGGGCCGACGATATCGCCGAGAAAGAGAACCTGGAACGTCACTTCGCGATTTCCACGGCCCTCGTCTCCCGGATGACCGTGACCTTGATCTGGCCCGGGAACTGGATGTCGCTCTCGATCTTGTCGCGGATCTGGACGGCGAGCGCCTTGGCATCGTCGTCGCTGACCCGTTCCGGAACGACCATGACGCGGACGTCGCGGCCGCTCTGAAGCGCATAGCTCGACTGCACGCCCGGGAAGGACTTGCAGATGTCCTCCAGCTGGTTGAGCCGCTTGATGTACGTCTCTAACGTCTCGCTCCGGGCGCCCGGACGGGCGGCGGAGAGGGTGTCGGCGGCCGTCACCAGCTCGCTGATGACGTACTTCTTCGGAGTGTCCCCATGGTGGGACTCGATGGCGTTGATGACGACGTCCGGCTCGCCGAACTTGCGGGCCAGCTGGCTTCCCAGCTGGACGTGGCTTCCTTCCTGCTCGGCGTCGATGCTCTTGCCGATGTCGTGGAGAAGTCCCGCGCGCTTCGCCATGACCGGATCCTGGCCGAGCTCGCTGGCCATGACGCCGGCGAGGTAGGCGACCTGGATGGAGTGGTCAAGGACGGTCTGGCCGTAGCTCGTACGGTACCGCAGACGGCCGATGTACGGATAGAGGCCGGCGTTGATCCGCGGCAAGCCGAGCTTGAAGACGGTCTGCTCGCCGATCCGCTTCAGGGAGTCGTCGAACTCGTCGCTGATCCGCTTGTAGAGGTCCTCGATCCGTCCCGGCTGGATCCTTCCGTCCCGGATCAGAGCTTCGAGGGTCCGCTTCGCCTTCTCCCGGCGGATCGGGTCGAAGCAGGAGACGGTGATGGTCTCCGGCGTGTCGTCGATGATCAAGGAGACGCCGAAGAGGCTCTCCATCGACTTGATGTTCCGTCCCTCGCGGCCGATGATCCGGCCTTTGAGGTCATCGCTCGGCAGGGCGACAGTGGAGCTAAGATGCTCCGTCGCGACGTCCTGGGCGTACTTCTCGCAGGCGACGGAGAGCAGGGTCCTCGCCTTGTCCTCGGCCGTGCGCTCGGCTTCCTCCTCCGCCTGTTCCTGGTAGAGGGCGATGCGCTTGGCTTCCTTCTCCTCGACCCGGTTCATGAGTTCCTTCTTGGCGTCCTCAAGGGACATTCCGGCCACCTTCTGGAGCTCAACGATGATGGAGTCAATCTTCTCCTGGAGGTCCTTCTCCTTCTCTGTGAAGGCCTGAGCCCGGTTCTCGAGCTCCTGCTTCTTGCTGTCGAGGGCTTCCTCCCGGCTGATGATGGCGTCTTCCCGCTTGTCGAGGCCGTCTTCCCGCTGATCGAGTTTCGCCTCGGTCTCCTTGACGGTCTTCTTCCGCTCCTCGATCTCCTTGGTGGCGGCCGCCTTCATCTCCTCGACTTCCTGCTTTCCTTCGATCTTCGCGTTGGCGACAATCTTCTCGGCCTTGACGTTCGCCTCGGCAACGATCTTCTCCGAGGTCTTACCGGCCTTGTTCTGGCGTCCCCGGAGGATGATCCAGGTGATGAGCCAGACGAGTACGCCAACTAAGACGGCGAGTAGGACACCGAAAATCCAGGGCGCCCAGCCTGCCGTGTCGGCAAGAATGAAATGTTCCGGCATGAAACTGCTCCTTTTCTAGGCCAAAGACGTCAGGAAACCCTATGGCCTAATAGGATTCCCTCTTTTCTCCCAAAAAGATTCCAGAACCGGAGATGTACGGAATAACGGCTATGTCCAAACCGATCAATGCGTCCTCTTTTTGACGTCCCGACGAGGTCTTTCAAACCGAGTCTATTATAAAGCCGAGCGCTTCGTTTCGGTAGGCTTTCCAGAAAAGAAAAAAGAGAGAGGCCGGAGCCTCTCTCCCGTTCTTCGTGCTCAGTTGGCGCTCGGCGCGTCCTGCGTCTCTTCCGGCTTTTCCTCCTCTTCCTCCTCAGCGCTGGAGGAAGAGGACCGCTTGGCGGTCATCGCCTGACGGATGGATTCCTCCAATCTGGAATAGATGTCCGGGTTGCTATCGAGCCAGGAATAGATGGAATTCAGTCCTTGTCCGATCCGCTCTCCCTGATAGGAGAACCAGCTTCCGCTCTTCTCTAAGAGGCCGTACTCGACGGCAAGCTGGGCGATCTCGTGGTCATGGCTGATTCCCTTGCCGAAGATGAGGTCGACCTTGCAGGAGCGGTAAGGCGGCGCCACCTTGTTCTTGACGATCTTGCAGTTGACGACGTTACCGATGATGCGGTCGCCTTCCTTGAGGATGTCCGAACGTCTCAGCTCGATCCGAATCGTGGAGTAGAACTTCAGCGCCCGTCCGCCGGTGGTCGTCTCCGGATTGCCGTACATGACGCCGACCTTCTCTCTCAGCTGGTTGATGAAGATGACCGTGCACTGGCTCTTGTCGAGGATGCCGGCAAGCTTCCGTAGCGCCTTAGACATCAGACGGGCCTGCATGCCGACGGAGTTGTCCTCGAAGGTCCCGTCGAGTTCTGCCTTCGGGACGAGGGCCGCGACCGAGTCGACCACGATGAGGTCGATGGCGCCGCTCTTGGCCAGCATGTCGACGATCTCGAGCGCCTGCTCGCCGTAGTCCGGCTGGGAGAGGATCAGGTCGTCGATGTCGACCCCGAGGGTCTTCGCGTAATCCGGGTCGATGGCATGCTCGGCGTCGATGAAGGCCGCCCTTCCGCCGTTCTTCTGGACCTGGGCGATGGCTTCCAGGGCGAAGGTGGTCTTACCGGCGCTTTCCGGGCCGTAGATCTCGACGATCCGGCCTTTCGGATAGCCGCCGACGCCTAAGGCCGAGTCTAAGAGGAGGGAGCCGGTGGGGATGACCCCGACGTTCGCAAGCGGCTGCTCTCCCATCTTCATGATGATGCCTTTGTCGTTGAAGTAGGACCGGATGTCCCGGATGGTCGCGGCTAAGGCAGCATCCTTCTCCGTGTCGCTGGCGGCGACGGGCCTCGTCTCTTCGGCGTCGTTCTTCTTGGTTTTCTTGGTCATGGTTTACTCCCTTCCCTCCTTATTCTCGGAGGAAGAGGACGCTTCGACGGAGGAAGCCTCTTCCGCCGCCTTCCCGGCCGGATTCTGCGTGATCGGCATCGTCTGCTCGATCTCGGCCTTCAGCTCCCGGAAGGCGAAGCTGACGCACTGGGCCCGGATGGAGTCCCGGTCGCCGTGAAGATGGAGCTCGAAGGTCTTCATCTGGTCCTTCACAAAGAAGGCTAGGTAGACGAGGCCGACGGGCTTTCCTTCGCTTCCGGTCGGCCCGGCGTTCCCGGTGAAGCTGACGCTGACGTCCGTATGGAAGAACCGGCGGGCGGAGAGCGCCATCTCCTCGGCGCAGTTGGCGCTCACGGCGCCGTAGGCCTCGATGGTCTTCCGCGAGACGCCGAAGGACTCCTTGGCCCGGTCGAGGTAGGTGACGGCCGCTCCGACGAAGACGTTGCTGGCGCCGGGAATCGACGTGAAGGTCTCGCTGAAGAGGCCTCCGGTCAAAGACTCCATCGCGGAGAGGGTGAGGTTCCTCTTCCTCAGGGCGTCAAAAAGCTCTTCTTTTTCCATTCGTTACTTTGCTCCTTGGAACAGGTCCTTGTTCTTACGGAAATAAAGGAAGGCCGAGAGAAGGGAGAAGAACAGGGCAATCCCGGTAAGAACGTTCGTCAGGATATAGGTCGAGGCGAACCGGGAAGCCATCCAGGCGTCCAGCCCGCTGGAGACGTTGAGCAGCGAGAAGGGGAAGCCGTTGAGAAAGAGGAAGGGGATGAGAATCATCTGCATCGCGGTCTTGGTCTTGCCCCAGATGTTGGCGGCGAGGACGCGGCCCTGGGCGTTGGCGAGAATCCTCAGTCCGTCCATCGCCAAGTCCCTTCCGATGAAGAGGACGACGAGGAAAGGAAGGACCTGGTAATGGCCGCTGAAGTCCTTCTGTGTGCAGAGAAGAATCAAGGCACTGTCGACGAGGAACTTGTCCGCCAGCGGGTCCATGAACTTTCCGAAGTCCGTGATGAGGTTGCGGCTTCGGGCGATATGGCCGTCGACGCTGTCCGTGACGGAGCCGGCGATGAAGAGAAGGCAGGAGACCAGCCGGATCCAGTTGAACCCGGTATGGAAGCCGCCCCAGACGAACTCCGGGGCGAACGTCGCGGCGGAAGGAAGATAGGAGAGGGAGAAGACGACGATTAAGGCCAGGGCCAGAAACAGCCGCGTGACGGTGATCTTGTTCGGCGTGTTGAGCTTCATGATGTTCTCCCTTTCTATCTCTTTCCTATGATTAGGGCATGCGCCCTTTTTCTACGAGTCCCGGCCGGGTAAGCCATGTTTTGTACTAGATGACCATTTAACTCACGGTACCCTTTTCGAAGGGCCGCGACCGGTCTCGGTTCGACTTCCCGATTCCGATTTCCCTTACCAACATTTAGGTTTCTCGCCTGTGGGGCTTTCCGCGTTGCATTTCTTACGTTTCCGTAAGCTTCGTCACTGTGGAGCGTTAAGGGAAGGACACCATCGCCGAAGCCTTAGGTTCCTTCCCGCCGTAAGGGACTCCTCCCTCCCCAAAGTTATTTATTTCCTTTGGCACAGAACACTGCAGGCATCACAGCCTGCGCGAGCATGGACTTTCCTCGGGAGTACGTCCCTTTCGGAACGCCTCCTGCCAGTCATCCGGGCCGGGGACAAAGACGACGTCACTCTACCGTAGTCGGATCGATGCCAGCTTTCTTCAAGGCGACCTCAAGCTTGGAGATGCGCTTCAGGAACTCGAGGTTGTTCAGTCCGGCATCCGGATTGGAGGAGATGCCGTTCAGCTTGTTCTTCAGGGCCTCATTTTCGGCGGCCAGGTCGGAAAGCTGACGGTTGAGAAGCTTCACCTTCATCTCGAGCTCGTGGATCTGCTTCTCGCTCGAGGCTTCGTAGGCTTCGAACGTCTGGTAATCCTTGATGACAAGATCCAGGAAGGTGTCGACCTGCATGGAATCGTAGCCGGGCTTTGCCCCGCTGAATTCCTTGTTGTAGATCTTCCCGGAGTCCAGAATCAGTTTCACAGGCACTTTCTCAAGTCTCTCCTCAGAAAGAAATTATATAACTTTCTCTCCGACTCGAGAACCGGGGCCGATTGGAAAATCGGTTCTCTTCGATTTTCCGAGAAGGGAAGCAACCCTTCCGGTAAACCCCTTACGTCCGAAGGCGAATAAAAGGATAGCGAATACTAGGATTATACATGGGCGTCCCCATTTCTTCGGGAAACGGAAGACAAAGGCCTACGTTTACCTTCTCTTCGTCAAGAGAGAAAACCCTTTCTTTCCAAGCGGGAAGAAATTAAAATGAAGCCGCATTTTGCAAGGAGGAAAACCATGTATCGCATTGTCCGACGGGAAGCATTGAATCCGACGGTCACGCGGATTGTCGTCGAAGCACCGTTCGTGGCGAAGAAGGCAAAGCCGGGCCAGTTCATCGTCCTGCGGGTTAGCGAGAACGGCGAAAGAATCCCGTTCACAGTCGCCGGCACCGACCCGGAGAAGGGGACCGTGACGGTCATCTTCCAGGTCGTCGGCGCGTCGACCGAGGAGCTGAACCAGATTCCGGAAGGCGGGGAGATTCAGGACTTCGTCGGCCCCTTAGGCCGTCCGAGCGAACTGGAAGGACTGAAGAACGTCTGCGTCGTCGGTGGCGGAGCCGGCTGTGCGATCGCCCTGCCGTTAGCCGAGGCGCTTCACAAGCAGGGAACGAAGGTCACCAGCATCGTCGGCTTCCGGAACAAGGATCTCGTCATCCTCGAGAAGGAGTTCGAGGCCTGCAGCGACAAGTTCATCCGGATGAGTGACGACGGCAGCTGGGGAGAGAAGGGGCTCGTCACCCAGCCGCTGGAGGAAGCCATTAAGGCCGGCGCCGGCTTTGATGAGGTCATTGCCATCGGCCCGCTGATCATGATGAAGTTCGTCGTCAAGACCACCAAGCCTTATAACATCAAGACCGTCGTCAGCATGAACCCGATTATGATTGATGGCACCGGCATGTGCGGCGGCTGCCGGATCATGGTGGGCGGAAAGATGAAGTTTGCCTGCGTGGACGGACCGGACTTCGACGGGTTCGAGGTCGACTTCGACTCGGCCATGACTCGGAACGCCATGTACCGTCCGTGGGAGAGGCATAAGTACGAGGAGACCTGCCACCTCCTGGAGAAGAAGGGAGAGTAACATGAATCCGAACTACAACAAGCGGCCGACGAAGAATCCGATGCCGAGCCAGGACCCGAAGGTCCGGGCCCACAACTTCGAAGAGGTCACGCTCGGCTACACGCCGGAGATGGCGATCGACGAAGCCAAGCGCTGCATGGACTGCAACAACCCCCAGTGCGTGGCGGGCTGCCCGGTGAGCATCCGGATTCCGGCCTTCATCAACGAGGTCGCCCAGGGCAACTTCGAGGCGGCCTACCAGATCATCTCCAAGTCTTCTGCCCTTCCGGCCGTCTGCGGCCGCGTCTGCCCACAGGAGACCCAGTGCGAGGGACGCTGCATGCGGGGCAAGATGCCGGTCATCGAGAACGGGAAGCCGAAGAAGGACGAAAACGGCAACCTCTGTCACGGCGAGCCGGTCGCTATCGGAAGGCTGGAGCGGTTCGTGGCCGATTACCACCGCCTCCACGGGCCCAAGAACGCCCCGAAGATCGAGAAGAACGGGCATAAGGTCGCCGTGGTCGGCTCGGGTCCTTCGGGCCTGACCGTCGCCGGGGACTTAGCGCGGTTAGGCTATGACGTCTACATCTTCGAGGCCCTCCATGTGGCCGGCGGCGTCCTGATGTACGGTATTCCGGAGTTCCGTCTTCCGAAGGCGATCGTCCAGAGCGAGATCGAAGGACTGAAGGAACTCGGCGTCCATATCGATACGAACATGGTCATCGGCAAGGTCCTTTCCATCGACGAGCTGATGAACGAGTACCATTTCGAGGCCGTCTTCGTCGGGACGGGAGCCGGCCTGCCGAAGTTCATGGGCATCCCGGGAGAGGATGCCGACGGCGTCTATAGCGCCAACGAGTTCCTCACTCGGATGAACTTGATGAAGGCGTACCTGCCGGACAGCGAGACGCCGATCATGCATCCGAAGCGGGTCGCCGTCATCGGCGGCGGCAACGTCGCAATGGATGCCTGCCGCAGCGCCTTGCGTCTCGGGGCGGAGCACGTCACCTGCGTCTACCGGCGTTCCTTCGCCGAGCTTCCGGCCCGTCGGGAGGAAGTCGAGCACGCCAAGGAGGAAGGCGTCGACTTCCAGCTGCTGAACAATCCGACCGAGATCCTCGTCGACCGGGAAGGAAGCCCGAAGACGAATCCGGACTTCGGCTTCGTCAAGGGATTGAAGATCGAGCGCATGCAGCTCGGTGAGCCGGACAAGTCCGGCCGTCGCCGCCCGATACCGATTCCGGGAAGCGAATGGACCCTGGACGTCGACTGCGTCATCGAAGCCCTCGGCACTTCGCCGAACCCCCTCATCAAGGACACGACGCCGGGCATCGAAGTCAATCCCCACGGCTGCCTCATCGTCCATGAGGAGAACAACGAGACCACCAAGGCTGGCGTCTTCGCCGGCGGCGACGCCGTGACCGGCGCCGCGACCGTCATTCTGGCGATGGGCGCCGGAAAGAAGGCGGCCAAGGCCATCGACGAGTACATACGTAGCCGGTAGAGAATCCTCAGAAACAATGCGGCCTTCCTTTCGGGGAGGGCCGCTTTTCCATGAAAAAAGAGCCTCGCGGCCCTTTCTTCCTTCGGACTAATAGCGGTGCTTGTGCTTCTTCGTCGAGACGAGCACCCGGGCCAGCTTCTTCTCGCTGTAGCCGTTCTCCTCCTGGACGAGCTTCCGGTCCTTCTTCTTCATGAGGAAGAGCTCGTCCTGGATCCGGTTCCGGACCAGCTCGGCGATCTCGGCGGTCGTGAGGTTCTCGTAGTCCTGCGGCAGGACCGGCTCAAGGTAGGAAATCTGGACCGGGTAGACCTTGTAGTGGTAGTCCGGGTTCAGGATCCGCTCGGCGCCGTAGATGGCGACCGGGACGATCGGAAGGGAGAGACGGACGGCCATCTTGAAGCTTCCGGGATGGAAGAGGCCGAGGCTGAAGTCCGGCGCATGGGACCTCGTTCCCTCAGGGAAAACGACGTAGCTGAGGGACTTCTCCTTCTTCAGCCGTTCCTCGGCCTCTCGGTAAGCCTTCACCTCGCTCCTTAGGTCGGCCCGGTCGATGAAGACCGAGTCGAGGGACTTCATCGCCTTGCCGATGAGGGGAAGCTTCATGTTCTCCTTCTTGGAGACGAAGCCGATCGGGCGCTCGAAGACCATGACCAAGGCTAACGGGTCCATGTCGGACTGGTGGTTCGGCGTGAGAAGGACCTGGCCGCTCGGAAGGCTGCTCGCGCCTTGGATCTCGAACCGGATGTGGAACGACTTCCGGTTGACGGCGAGGAGGGCCTTCTTCAGCCTTCCGAACCGGACCTCCGAGGAATACTTGCCGAGGTTCTTCTTCCGGGTGAACCGGTTTAAGGCGGGGTAGACCTTCAGGGCTTCCACGAGGAAGCCCGGTAGCTGACGCAGTAGCTTGCGCATGGGGACTCCTTTCTTCTATTCCTTCTTCCGGGGCAGCCGGAAGACGTTGACGCTGAGCGCGTTGACGATGACCATCTGCTGGTAGATGTCGCTCTCGCTGACGTCGCCGCTGTCGTTGAGGAGCAGGGTGGCGTAGTCGGGGAAAGTATACAGGAAATTCTGCTTCGTCGGGTTATAGAGGATGGCGACCGAGAAGTCGGAGAAGGCGAGGTTCTGCCGCAAGGCGCCGTAGGGCAGGTCCTCGAAGGTCATGTTCTTCCAGGCCTCGTCCTGCTCCTTCCCGGCTAGGCTCCGGATCTTCTTCCGCAGGCGGATGGCGTCCCGGAAGAAGGTGACGTCGTTTTCGAAGCGGTCCCTCCGCTCGTAGTCGATGCCGTTGTCGAGGTCGCCCGAGTCATAGGTGTTGCCTTTCCCGTGCTTGCTCTGACCGAACTCCTGGCCGGCGTGGAAGAAGGGAATTCCTGCCGAGAAGAGAATGGCGACGATGGCCATCCGGATCCGGAAGCGGGTCTCCCTCTCGCTGTCCTCCGGACAGGCAATCCGGGCCTGGTCGTAGAAGGTGTGGTTATCGTGGCACTCGACGTAGTTGATCGACTGGCGAGGCGTCGCGAAGAGCGGCGGGAAGGCGTAAGCCCTCGCGCTTCCGGCCAGGACGTGCTTAAAGCCGTCCCGGTAGTTCGTGTCCCCTAGGACGTATCCTCTCACCCTCAGCTCGCCGTCGTTCGTCTTTCCCTTGACGACGTCCCGGAAGCGGTCGTTGAAGAAGCCGAAGCCGGGAAGCTTTGCCGCGTTGTTCAGGCTGCCCTTCTCTTCTCCCGGTAAAGCCGTATAGAGGTCCCAGCCTTCCCCGTAGAGAAGCAGGGATGGCTTCCTTGCCTTCAGCCTCTTTTCTGCCAAGGCGAGCGTCTCCACGTCCAGGATGCCCATGAGGTCGAAACGGAACCCGTCGAACCCGTAGAGGGTCACGGCGTTCTCCAGGGAGTCGAGGATGAGGCGACGGGCCATGTAGCGGCGGGACTCGAAGTCGTTCCCGCAGCCGCTTCCGTTGCTCAGGCTGTGGTCTCCGTTCTCCCGGAAGTAGTAGTTCGGAACCAGCCAGGATAACGGCGAGTAGTCCACGCTGAAGAGATGGTTGTAGACGACGTCCAAAACGACCCTCAAGCCGGCCTGATGGTACTGGGAGACCATCTGACGCAGCTCCAGCACCCGGCTGTAGGGATCCCGAGGCTTGCGGGCGTAGCTTCCTTCGGGGGCGAACCAGTACATCGGGTCGTAGCCCCAGTTATAGGAGCTCTTCGGATTCTCCTCGTCGACGGTCTGGAAGTCTTGAAGCGGCTGAAACTGGACGTGAGTGACGCCGAGGGAGAGAAGGTAGTCTAAGCCGACGGGCTTTTCCTTCCCGTCAACGAGGCCCCTCGTTCCGGCTAAGGCGTAGGTTCCGCTTTCCGGGATGCCGGTCCGGCTGGTCAGGTCGCGGACGTTCGTCTCGTAGATGACGGCATCCTCCGGATCCTTAAAAGGCGGGAGGGACTCCTCGTGAAGGGGAATCCGTCTCACCCGCTCCGGGTCGATCACGTAGGACCCGTCCGCGTTCGCCCCTAAGGAGAGGGCGTAAGGGTCGTTGAGTAGCCGGACCTCGCCGAAAAGGGAGACGAGGAACTGGTACTTCGCTTCGTCGAGGTTCCCTTCCACGGTCAGGGAGAAGACGCCGGTCTCCCGGTCATGCGTCATCTCGAAGGTCCGTTCGCTCTTCCCCCGCGGAGTGAGGACGAGGAGGACACGGTCGGCGAACGGAGCGAAGAGGTAGAACGAGGTAGCCTTCTTCTGGTAGAAGGCGCCTAGCGGCCCGTCGTAGCGGTACTTCGCCTCGAACTCCGGCGTGTCGCCGAGAAAGCGGATGTCTACCGGGATGCGGTAGTTGTCGTCGGTCAGAAGCTCGTAACGGTTTCCCGGTACATAATCGAAGTGGGGAGTCTGGAAGGACAGGATGTAGGAACTGGTCGACTCGCTCCGGCCGGAAGGCGTAAGCGAGAAGCGGTAGACGCCGTCCTCAAAGAAACGGAAAGCGCGGACGGGCTTCAGGTAGAAGCCTTTCCGGACGAGCACTTCCAGTGCGTCCTTGGAGCGGGCAACTGCGGAGAGCTGTTTCATGACTTCTCCTCCTCGATCAGGATCAGTACGGCCAGAGCGACCTGGTCGTGGCTTAGGCTTAGGAAAGACGGGACTCTCTTCCCCTTCACGTAAAGGACGGGCTTGCCGTCTTCTTCCTTCCTCGTCTCGACGTCCCGGTAGTCGACCTCCTTCCTTCCGCTGGCCTTGACGTAGCTTTCCTTCACGGCAAACCGGGAAGCCAGGAAGGAGGATGGGTCGGGGGAAGAGAGGTACTGGCCGTACTCATAGGCGGAGAGGATCCGCTTGGCCAGATCCTCTTTCCCGTCGAACCGGCGGATCTCGGCGATGTCCGTCCCGATGCCGAGGATCCTCATTCTCCGCCTTTCCGGAAGCTTGCGCTCTTGGCGAAGCCGCTCATGTTGCCGAGGAATCCCTTCAGGTCGCGGTAGCTCATCCGCTTGACCTCGTGGACCAGGGCCGGATAGGAGAGATGGTTCGGGTAGGCCTTGAGGAAACCTTCCAGCGCGGTGTTCGGAAGCGAGAGGCGACCTAAGGCCTTGGCCAGGTACTTCTCCTTAAGGCTAGTGAAGAGCGCTGAGTCAATCTGCTTCTCCAGCTTCGACAGGTAGTCCGAAAGGAAGCTGAGCAGGGCACTCTCCTTTCCGCAACGGAGCGTCAGAAGGAGGAAGGTCTCCTCCCCGGCCTGCTCTAGCTTCGTCGAGAGGAGGTCGCTCGAAGTCTCCAGGATGCCGTTCTGGAAGTGGGCGTTCGCCGTGAAGAGGACGTCCTCCAAAAACTCGTAGAAGGCGAAGAGCATCTCCCCGTACTGCTGGAAGAGCTCCTCCCGCTTGGGAAACTTCACGCCGTAGCAGAGAAGGTCGTAAGGCTGTCTTCCCCGGCTCTCGCTGTAGGCCTTCCTCGCCTTGGAGAAATCCTCCGTGAACGTGACGGGGACGTTCTCCCCCTTCTTCGGGGACGTCCTCAGCGGGAAGGAGGCAAAATGGTCCATGACGTCCTTCACGCTGACGTCGCCGGAGAGGAAGAGGGTGAGGTTCATTCCGCCGTAGGACTCCGAGAGGAGCTTCCGGACGGTGGAGGCATGGACCCGCTTCAGGACGTCCAGGGACGGCACTTTCGCCTTGACAATCGGCGAAGCAAAGAAGAGGTTCTCGATGCAGTCCTCTTCCACCCCGCGGACGGGGTCCTTGGCCTCCTCCTCGAGAAAGAGGGCGTTCTCGCGCCTAAAGGCGTCGAGATCCTCCTCCTCGACCGGTAGCGTCTTGATCCTCTCTAAGATTTCGCTCGTGGCGTCAAAGAGGCTTCCGAGGGTCGACACCTCGTAGGCGGAGTAGGAATAGTCCTGGAACCGGCGGGAGAGGATCCCCTTGCCCGCGAGCTGCTTCCGGTAGGAAGGCGAGAGGATCATCTGGGAAAGAAGGTAGCTCGTCCCGTCGACGATCTTCGTTCCGCCGAGGGAAGACTCGTGCGGGTAGGTCCCGACCGGGACGTAGACGAGGGCGGAGCTGATCCGCGTCTTCCGGGGAAGGAAGACGACGGAGAGGCCCGAGTCCAGCCGCTGCTCGTAGTACGGGGCCTTCAGATATCCGATATCGGTCTTGATCATGCTTTTTTCTCTCCTGCGTAGGCGCTGACGTGGAACAGAGGATCGACCTGCTTCGACAGGCCCACGACGGCTTCCGCGCTCGGAACCGGGACGGTGAAGAAGCTCTCGCGGTCAAAGGAGAGCCCGAGGTCCGAGACGAGAAGGAGCCGCTCTACCGCTAAGGGGAACGAGGAGGCGAGCCGGACGGAGTCGAGCTTCTTCTCTAGACGTCCTTCCTCGAGGAAATCCTGGATTGACATGGTCGTTCCGTTCTTCAGCCACTCGTCCAGGGCGGTCTCGGCCATCGAGAGCTGGTGCGGCCTCACGGTCACGGAGAACAGGGTCCGGATTCGAGAGAGGAGGCGGAAGGAAATCTTCGCGTCGAGGTTGAAGTTCTGCTTCAAGTTCCGCTTAACCGCCTCGCCTAAGGCGGAGAAGAAGACGCCGAGCGCGGAGACGTCCTGAAGGTTCTTCACCTCCGGGACGGAGAAGACGTAGTCCCTCGTCTCGTCGTGGAAGGGACCGAAGAGGTCCTTTGCCTGCAGGGCGAAGGAGGAAGCCAGGCGGTCGAGCCCGGTGGTCAAGGACTTGGCCTTTTTCAGGGGATCCTTCTTTCCGTCGGCCGGGCCGAGGTAGAGATAGCTTCCGGTTGTCGACTTCGACAGGGCGGAGAGGGTCTGCTCCACCTCTTCGTAGGTCATCGCCTCGACGAGGGTCCGGTTCAGCTTCGGCCGGCTTCCGAAGGCGGAAAGGTCAGAGAGGAGGGCGAGCGCGCTGGAATGGCTCTCCTCTTCCTGACGGAAGAGAAGGCGCCTTTTGGCAGTCAGGAGGAAATAAGGGCTGTCCGGAAGTCGCTCCGTGCTCCTCTCCATCGCCTCGAAGGCCTTGGCGTAGGGGTCGGAAAGGAAAGGCCCCTTCTCGTCGGCCTGGTTCAGGGAGACCGTGAGAAGGTATCCGGTCGAATAGGTCTCGCCCCGGAAGGAGAGACTCGCTCCGGCGAAGCGCTCGATCGGCTTCTGGTCCTCCATCTGCAGGCGGAGGGCAAAGAGCTCCGGGAGGATGAAGAAACGCTCCGGGGAGACGGCGTCCTGCTCGAGGTAAATCCGCTTCAGGACCTCTCTCTGTCCGTAGCTGTCGGTCGGAAAGACAATGTTGCTCATGGGATTCTCCTAATAGCGTCGGCGCAGGACGGCGTACTCGTCGTTCGGCCGCTTGGTGATGATGCCTTCCTCCATCAGCCTCAGGAGGTAGAGGTTCGCCTTGCTGGCGGAAAGGCCGAAGTTCCGGATCAGGGAGTTCTTCCGGCAGGTTCCCGTCGTCTGGACGTAGTCCTTGATGTCCTCGTACTGCTGCTCGGGGGAGTCCTCGTCCTCCTCCAGAGCGTCCTTCTTCGGCTCGAGGTCGAGGAAGTTCGGATCGTAGCTCGGGGTTCCGGCGTTCTGCTTCACGTAGTTGAGGACCCGGTCCATGTCGTCGTTGGAGATGAATGGAGACTGGCAGCGAATCATGCTCTTCACGCCCGGGCACTTGAAGAGAAGGTCGCCCTTTCCGACCAGGGTCTCGGCACCGTTCTCGTCGAGGATGACGCGGCTGTCGACCTGACTGGAGCAGGAGAGGCCGATCCGACAGGGGATGTTGGCCTTGATGACCATCGGGATGACGTCCTTGCTCGGACGCTGGGTGGCAATGATGAGGTAGATGCCCGCCGCCCTTGCCTTCTGGGTGATTCGCTGGACGCTCGAGGCGACGGCATCCCCGGCCGTCTGCATCAGGTCGGCGAACTCGTCGATGACGCAGACAATGAGAGGCAGCTCCTCCATCGTGCTCTCCCGTCCGACCCGCTTCTTCTGGTATTCGCTGATTTTGACGCAGCCGGCGTTCCTCAGGAGCGTGTACCTCCGGTCCATCTCCTTGCAGAGCATCTCCAGGCCGTTGATGGCGCTCTCGCTGTCGCTGATGACCGGACAGAAGAGGTGCGGCTCCATCGCGTACTTGGCGAACTCGACCTGCTTCGGGTCGATGAGCATCAGCTTCAGCTGGTTCGGGTAGTTGCGCATGATGAGGGTCATGATCATCGAGTGGATGAGGACGGACTTTCCGCTTCCCGTCGTTCCGGCCACGAGCAGGTGCGGCATGTCGTCCAGCGGATAGGTGATCATCCTCCCGTCGATGTTCTTGCCGATCGGCAATAATAGCGGGTTCGGCTCGTTCTCAATCTGGGCAAAGGCGCTGCGGAAGGAGACGGCCATCGGGGCCGCGTTCTTGATCTCGATGCCGGAGGTGTCCGTCCCTTCGACGACGGTCTCGATACGGACCGACTTGTCGCCCTTCAGGGCAATCTGGATTTCCTGGTCCAGGGTCGCTAACTTGTCCGCCCGCACGCCCGGATCGGTCTGGACGTTGAAGCGGGTGACGCTGGCGCCGATCGTGATGGACTTCACCCGGGCGGCGAAGTTGAACTCGTGGAAAACCTCGTTGATGACCTTGGCCTTCTCCATGCCGGCCTCGGTGTTGAGGCTCATCTTGTCATCCTGGATGTCGTCCAGGAGGTCTTCCCTAGGGAGAGGGTAGTGGTAGGTCCTCGGCTGGGCGGAGACGTACTGCATCAGGCTAGCCTTCTTCCGCTGCTCCTCGTCCTGCTTCTCCTTCAGGCGGCTAAGCTTCTCCTGCGTCTTGCGGGCGAAGTACTGGGCGTCAATCTCTTCCTGGATTTCTTCCGGGCTCTTTTCCGGCACCTTCTCTTCCTCGGGCTCCGGAAGGGGCTTCTCCTCTTCCGTCTTCGCTTCCGGCATGAAGAACGTGTTGGCCTTCTTCTCCTGGGCCGGGGCCGCTTCCGAAACCGGAGACTGGGCTGGCTTCGGCGCTTCGTGGGAAAGCATATGGCTTAGCGACTGCTGGTCCTGGCTCTCCTGTTCGTTTGAGGGTTCACGGGAAAGCGCGTCCGGGAAGTCCAGCGTCCCGCTTTCCGGGGAGCGGGCGCCCTGAGCGAAGTCATGGGCGCTCTTCGAAAGAGCTGTTGTGTCCGACTCGTCGACGAAGCCCGAATAGGGACTGGCCGGGTAGGAAGGATGGCTCTCTTCCTTCAGCACCGGAGAAGGCGCCGGTTTCTCGGCGGCCGGGGGATTTGCCGTGCTGTCCCGGAACCCGGAATAGGGAGAGACTGGGGAGAAAGAGGACGGGGCCGGGGTAGCTTCCGCCGGGGCCGCCGGGGTTCTCTCCGGAGGGAGAGGAGAAGATTCCCGGCTCAGGGAGACGCCGGAGAAGTTGGCCTGAGGAGGAAGCGGATGCTCCTCCCGGGTGGAGGAGGAATCGAACCATCCCTGGGCGGGGAGCCGGCTTTCGCTTTTTCCTTCGGCTCCTTCCTTTGCAAGTTTCCGGTCGATCTTCTTCTGGCGCCGCATCTCCCGCCGTTTTTCCCAGGGGGAGCGGTAAGGTGCCTTGCGTCCGTTCCTTTGCCGCATGTCGTTGACGAGGAAAAGGATTGGCTGGTACAGGATCAGGAAGAGGGAGAAGAGAAGCAGGACGGAGAAGAAGATGCCGTCCCCGACGACGCCCCAGAGGGAGCCGAGCAGCAGGACGAGGAAGAGGCCGAGGAAGCCTCCGCCGAGGTTTCCTAAGGCGCCGTAATCTTCGATGAGGAACGGCTTACCGGCAAAGCCGTCAAAACGGTCCGCGTAGAGGGAGAGCAGGGAAGTGAGCTTGGCTTTCGGGGCGGAGAGATAGACGGCGTAGCTTCCGAAGCAGAGGGCGCTGACGAAGAGAAGGATCAGGCCAGAAAGAAGAGGCACGTTCTTTCTCGGATGTTTGCCGAAGAGAATCAGGATGCCAAGCAGGATCACGGCAAGCAGGACCAACGGAAAGAAAAGCCCGTTCAGATAAGCGAGCACGTAGGTCAAGAACGAACCGAGAACCGTCTTTCCCGTCGCTCCGATAAGCCCCAGGCAGATGAGCATCGTCCCGAAGCAGATTCTCAGGGTCCGGGTCAGAGGGGACGGCTTTTTTTCGTCTTCCGTATCCATGGATTCGGCTCCTCTCTTCGGATATCCGAACTAAGCGTATCCCTAACCTCTTAAGTATACCATGGTAACCATGGTTTACAGGGGGACGAAGGGAAGAAAAATATGGCAATCGCAAGATTATTCCTCCTTGAAAAAAAGGCGGCCGGATGTATGGATTTCCCATCATCTGGCCGCCGAGGCCGTTCCCGCCGCACGCGAAAAGGATCCGGTGCTATTCTTCGGTGTTTC
>Ga0256406_1000919_pt1 | contig 50118 bp, 28 predicted proteins | sample RumenRJG_03DNA_FD_185986 | JGI IMG/M metagenome (GOLD analysis project Ga0256406, IMG submission 185986) | Bovine rumen microbial communities from Lethbridge, Alberta, Canada - RJG_03 | ecosystem: Host-associated > Mammals > Digestive system > Stomach > Rumen | place: Canada: Alberta | collected...
TTCCATAGGATATCGTCTATCTGTTTGAATACACCTTCAAAGTTCATCTTGTCCTTAGCTTTGTTTAGATTTACAAAGGTAGTGAATTTGCGGCGAACAGCCACGTGAAGTTCAAGAAAAGTGGGCCTGGACGAGAAAGCAGGTGGAGGAAGAGTCGATGTCAATACAGCAGATAAGTTTAATCATCCGGGTTATAGGATATTTTCCACTGAGCCGTTTTGTCAGAATAGGACAGGCTTTCTTGCATTCGTTACTTACGCCGAGGTCCGGATGCCGTTGTCTTCCACCATAATGGCAGCAAAAAGGCCGGCCCCATTGGATGGGGAGCCGGCCTTGAAGTGAGCGGAATAGTGACCGTTTATTTCAGCATAAACTTCTTTCCTCTCTGGATGACTACACCGTGGTAGTTGCGGTCAACCTGCTGTCCTGCCACATTGTACATGGGCTTCGTCGGGTCGAGCTGACTGGCGTCGGCAGCTTCCACGTCGTTGATGCCCGTTGCTGTGGCTACATTCACCTCATAGCGCTTCTCAAAGGTGAAGCCCTTGAAGTTGACGGTCTTCTTCACCCAGCCCTTGCCCGGCATGCAGTTGGCCACGCCGTCAGTGATGACGATGTTGGGTGATGAGGTCCATTCCACACCTTCGAGATTGCCCACGTAGAACTTCCGGGTTACGTGGTTGGCATCGTCGCCGGCCTGGAAGAGCGTGTCGGCAGCGAAGAAGTTCATCACGGCTTTCTCCTCGATGTTCTTTAGCACGGGGTAAGCAGCACGGTTGTAGGCATAGTGGTCACCAAGTCCTACGGCGTCATACATGTCGGAGGTCGAAAGGCCGCTGGCATGCAGATAGACATCGTTGCCGTAGACTTTATTGACCGTCTTGTCGAAGTAGTTGGCCGCTACAGAGTCGAGCTCAGTGTCCTCGGCCCAAGAGATGTTGGAGACAGTAGACTCGTCGTCGCCCGTTGCAGTAATCTTGCCCGCATTGTAGGTGCTGACGAAGGCTGCGTCGTCGAAGGCAGATGCCATGATGCCGCCTACGACACTCGGAGCTGTCACGTTACCCATGTTGTAGCAGTTGTAGATGGTAGCGCGACCGTAGCACCAGAAGCCACCGGCTGTGCCGAGCGTCTCACTGGTCTTCTCAGAGCCATTAGCCTCCACGTTGCCCACGTTGAAGCAGTCGCTCACCATGGGTGCGCCAATGCTGGCGAAGCCGCCTGCGCCGAAGCCCTCCACTGAGACGTCACCGGCATTCCAGCAGCGCTCTATAGTTCCGTCGGTGCTTCCGGCAAAACCTGCGACGTCGGCGACACTCGACGAGGCATAGCTGCTCACCACCGTGCCGAGGTTATAGCTGTCGGTGATGTAGGGCTTGCCCTCGTCGCCCGATATTTCGCCAAACACTCCGCCGCAGTCGTCCTCTGTGGTGCTGATGTCACCCGTGTTGTAGAGGTGGTCGGCCTGGGTAGTGAAGTTGGTGGCAGTAGAGCCGTAGCCTGCGTCGAACTCAGCAATGACACCTGCGGCATGCCCGCCGTCGGTGGCTGTGATGGTGCCCGTGTTGTGGCAGTAGGAGATGGTGGTGCCCGCATCGATTTCGGCGGCGATACCGGCCACACGCTGCTCTGCTGTCATGGCACCTGTGTTGTAGCAGTTCTTAATGAGTCCTTCCGACTTAGCCTTGGCATAGCCGATGATGCCAGCCACATAGCTTGTGCCGGTGATGTCGGCCGTGTTGTAGCAGTTGGTGATGCTGTAGGGAGCCACATTCACCGTGCCGACGATACCATTGACGGTGCCGGACGTACTGGTGAGCGTACCGGTGTTGGCGCAGCTGTCGACAGTGACACCGGTGTAGACGTAGCTCACGATACCGGCTAAGTTGGACTTCGATGATGTCAGTGCACCAGCGTTGATGCAGTTCTTCACAACGGAGCCCTTGTAGGTGCGGGCAGCGATGCCTGCTCCATAGGTACCGGTGAATTTGAGTGCAGCCTCATTGCGTGCATGGTCGATTAGGCCACCCTCGAAAACGTCACCAGCAATACCGGCCACATAGGCAGAGGAGTTGTCGGTCGTGATGGTGCCTTTGTTCACCACATTGCGAACGGTGCCATAGAGCTTACCCACGAAGCAGCCTCCGTAGGCAGCGATGTCCAGATTGCCGTTGAGGGTGAGGTCGTGTACGCAACCCAAAGAACCGATTGTACCGAAGAAGCCTAGGTAGCGACCGCCGTTCCATGTGGTGTTCTTGTACACGTAGCCACCGATGGTCTTGCCGTTGCCATCGAAGTCGGCCATGAAGGAATTGCCTCCCTTAGCCACGATGTGCAGGCTGTCGCCACCGTAGTCGATGTCGTTCATCACCTTGAAGTAGTAGCCCTTGAAGGCTGCACCGGTCTTATCGATGAAGTTGGCGAGCTTGTTGAGGTCGTCCTTGGTCTTCACCTGGAACGGGTCGTCCTTAGAGCCTTCGCCCGGCAGAATCTTCGGAATGGAGCCAATGTAGAGCACCTTCTTGAAGGTCTTGCCGAGGGTGGCCGTCAGCGTGTCGGCAGCCATGGCGTCGTCGCTGATGCTGGTCAGCGAGAGCTTGTTGTCGGCAATGGAGTAGTTCTTGCCCGTTGTGAGCGACCACGACAGACCCTCGGCCTGTGAGAGTTCCACCGGCTTCTGAATGTCGGAGCGCTCCACGCCGTCGGCAAACTTGGCAAACATATGCCTCATGGCCTGAGCGGATGTTTCGCCGGCGAAGGCCTTCAGCACCGGATAGGCACCGGCCTCGACACTGAAGAGCGAGTCGGCCAGTCCGTTGGGCAGTGTGCCACTGACGAGTGCCATTGTCGAAAGAGCCTTGCAGCCTTCCTTCACGGCGCCCATGACGCTTCCCTTGATGTTGATGGAGGCATCGTAGGCATTGCCGCCGTAGTTGCAGCCCGTGGTTGTCTCCTGACCGACGAGGCCGCCTTCGTTGGGAGTCTCTGTGGACGTCCTGACGATACCCGTGTTGAGGTTGCGGTAGAAGCTGCCACTGAAGGCATAGCCCGCAATGCCGCCAACCTTCTCACCGCCGGTGATGGTGGCCGAGTTGACACAGTCGCTGATGGTGCCTTCGTTGGTACCAGCGATACCGCCAATCTGTCGGAAGAAGTTCGTGTCCTTACCGTAAGCATAGCGTGCTCCGATGACGTCACCGTCGTTCTGCGACTTTTCGATGAGTCCCAGGCCGGTTCCGGTGAGACCGCCGGCGTTGGACATTCCGCGCACCTGACCAGCATTATAGCAGTTGCTGATACAGCCTGTCTTGTCCACTGTTCCGGTGAGTCCGCCCAAAACCTCATCGTAGCCGTTTATGTCGGCATAGTTCTTCACATTGTACATCTTGCCCATGAGGTAACCGGCCACGGCTCCTCCGCGCGAATAGATGTAGAAGTCGTTGTCCTTGTCGATGACCAGGTCGTGGATGGCACCATACTTACCCACAATGCGGAAAAGCGCACCATAGTTGTAGGTGGAGTCGTTGACCAGCTTGCCTTTGTCGTCGAGTGCATACGACTTGACGTAGAGACCCTTTATGCTGTGGCCTCCGCCATTGAAGTCGCCGCCGAATTCCTTGAGTGTGGTACGTGCATTCTTGCCGTAGCCCACTCCGTGGAAGTCGCTGGCCCGTGCGAAATCGATGTCATTGGTCATCAGGAAGTAGTCGCCCTCGTGAGGCTGTGAGTATACGTAGACAGCCTCGTTGAGCTTCTTGAAGTCTTCCTTGTTGCGGATGAGATAAGGCGAAGCCTGGGTGCCTTCACCCTCGAACACCTGAGGCACTACGGCAATGCGGTAGATGCGCGCCTGCGTCTGGTCGAGCTGACCGATGACGAGCATCTCGGTGGCGTAGTTGCTCTTGGCATAGAGCGAGTCAGCACTCACCTTCATGTTGGCGTCCTCGGTCACATAGCCGTTGTCGCCGTCAAGAATCATGGCCTTGAGGCTGGCGTCGTGGTGTATGGCGGCCGTGTGCTTGAACTTGTTGGGCGTCTCATTGCTCTGGAACACGATGTTGGCCGCACTCACCAAGGCGGCTGTTGTCGAAGCTGTGGCTTTCAGCACGGGGTAGCTGCCCTTCTTGGCCTGCCACACCTCGGAGCTGAAGCCTTCGGGCAGGGTGCCCGAGACGAGGACTGCAGTGGAGGTGCCGAAGACGGAGTCCTTCAGGGCTGTGGCCACCTGGTCGTTGTAGCAGTTGGTGAAGTAGTGCTCGTGGGGATGATAGCCGTTGATGACACCCTCGGCGCCCCAAATGCCCCGGTGATTGTTCTCAACCGTAGGAGTGGAGTAGATGGTGCCCGAGTTATAGCAGTTGGTGAAGTGGCTCAGGTCGACAGGACCGTCTACGCTGCTGTAGACCATACCAAGATAGCCTGCCAGGCCACCCACGTTGTCACTGGTTCCGCTCTTGACGATGGTTCCTGCGTTATAGCAGTCGTTGAACAGCGAGTTCATTGTGCTGCCGCAGAGTCCGCCTGTATTGCGTTCGTTGGAGCCTGTGCTCCGTGAGGTGGAGATGAAGCCTACGTTGAAGCACTTGTCGTAGTCGACGCCATTGGTGATGGCAGAGAGACCACCAGTGTTGGAGATGCCCGTGTCGTCGAGGAGGAAGCCACTGAAGTAGCAGTTGGTCACCTTGGATCTCACTTCGTTGCGCATGGAGATGATACTGGCCAGACCGCCCGCGTCGTTGTTGTTGGAGCTTACCACGCCCGGCATCTTGACGAGACCCGTCATGTGGCTGTTGCTGATGGAAGCGAAGGAATAGCCGAAGAGGCCGCCCACAGAGCCGTAGGCACTGACGGTGCCATCAACAGAGGAGTTGCTGGTGGGGCCATAGGTCATACCTGCGATGCCACCGACATAAGCGCCCGTGACAGTGATGTTGGTGCCGCTGATGGTCACGTGGTCGAGTGTTCCATAATTTTCACCGGCAAGAGTTCCGACGTAGTTGCCCGAGCCTTTCACGGTGAAATCTTTCAGAGTGAGGTTCTTCACGATGGCGCCTTCGCCGATGGAGCCGAAGAGACCGTAGTAGTTGCTGCCGCGGTTGACGATGCTCAGACCCGTGAGGGTCTTGCCGTCACCGTCGAAGTTGCCCTTAAAGGGTGCTTGCTGATTGCCGATAGGCACGTAGTTCTGCATGCCAGCCAGACTGATGTCGGCGGTCAGCTTCAGGTACTTTCCTTCATAGCTGTTGCCCGATTCCACGCTTGCGGAGAGGGCATCAATGTCGGTGGCTGTCTTTATCAGGTAAGGCTCAGCCTGCGTGCCCTTGCCTTCGAAGTTGGCCTGCACGGCTTGCGGCCAGTTGATGACGGCATCGGTGTGGAGCGTGTACTCGGCCACCTTGAGCGCCGTCCGCATGTGAGAGGCCTGGTCGACAACGGCCCATTTTCCAAAGGTGATGGTGCCGTCGTCGGCGTACTTACCCACGATGTAGTCGTTGGGAGCTATCTTCTTGCCCAGACTGTCGAGCACATAGCAGCAGAACTTGCCATAGAAAGCATTCGTCATGAGTACCTGCGGACTCACCAGGAGCCGCTTGTCGCTCGTGATGCGTGCATAGACCGACTTGCTGTTGTCGGCAAAGTTCATGATGACCACCTCTTTGGGGCCGGTCTGCTCCACGAGCGTGGCATACTTCACGCTGTCGCCCAGCCCTTTGGACTTGATGGGGCGGTAGGAGGTGTTCAGATAGGAGGGTTTCCAAGTGCTGCTGGTAAAACCATTATAAATGCCGGCTGTCCCATCGGACTGTGGCACGAAGAGGCCCCAGCTGCCGATGCGGATGACGCCGTTGGCATCCACGGTGCCCGTGATGTTGGCTTGGGGGTTGTATTGGTGTTTGTTCCAGTCGGCCGAATAGAAGTACACCTTAGTACTGCCTTCGGCAAGAATCAATTGTGGCGGAATCGTCACGGTGCCACTGGCCTCATTGAAGTTCACCTTCAGACTGTCGTCCCAGCTGTAGACATGGGTCATGTAGTACTGTCCGGTGGAATCTTGAATGAGTGTCATGGATGCGCCCAGAAGCCCCTCGTAGTAACTGGAGTCGCGGGCGGCATAGATGCCGAGTTTCGCCTTGCCGGAGGCATGGCGTCGGGGAGCGAGCGCTGGGGAGCGCCTTGCTGATGGAGGCGCAGCCTTCCACACCTCGCCGCGCACTTTGGGAAGTTTTCGCCCGATGTCGACACGCTCTTTCAAAGGCACGTAGAGACCATGCCCCGCAAGCGTGTTGATGTGGGCTAACTTTACTTCCAGACTCTTTTGCGTCTCCTGGGCAACCTGTGCCAGGCTGTCGCTCAGGGCGCGCGTCATTTGCCGTTGTCGTAGCGCTGCCGGACGGGCTTTCTGCAAGGCCGCCAGCACGTCGTTCTGAGCCACTCCCGTCATAGGAAGGGCACAGAAACACAGCAATAGCCATGTAAAGATTCCTTTCATACTTCTTGGTATTAATTACGTCGTGCTTCCCGTTGTGTCTTTCAGATGGCGTGGAGTGGGAAGCTTCTGTCCACGGTATCTTTTGAATTATGTTGCAAATGTAGACAATTTGCCGGTTATTAGCAAGAGATTTAACAGAAAAGTGAGGAAATAAGTTATAAATCGTTGTTTTATGAGGGAAAAATGCGCTTTGCTGAGGATATAGGGCTTCCGTCAGAGTCCCCCAACCTCACGTGGACGACATTGGGAGGCTTGAAGATGTCTTGGCGGGTGGGGCCTTCCTGGACAGTATGACGTGTGGCAGACCAGCTTGGGAGGAGGCAAAATTGAACATCGCCAAGTTAGCGGCAGTCTGTGGGGTAGCGACGATGTCGAAGAGCGAAAATAGGGGGATTGGAGAAGGAATTCTAAGGTTTGCGCAATGTGCTGGCAGTGAGATGATTAAGCTGTATAATAGGCCCTGTCTGAGCTCTCGCCAAGGGGTGTTGATGGCCATGGGTGGGACGTGCGAAAGGGATGGACCAGGGGTCAGGGGTTCCGGCACCCCTGGGTGATAGGGGGTATCGCCCAGGGGTGAGAGGGGGTGCCGCCCAGGGGTGAGAGGGGGTGTCGCCCAAGGGTCAGAGAAAATGAAAGTAATAGGTTGAGAATCAATCGACTATGGGCTTTTCTCGGAATGTTCTAAAGCACTACAATCCACCCTGCAAGTTATACCGTTTCCAACTTCAGACGAGCAGAGTAGAACCTAACTAACAGCGATTATGGACCAAAACCAATAAAGCCCCTTTGTGTCAGCGACTGTCTTTTCCTGATTTTGGTTGTTGTGATTTTGCTGGTTCTACTGTGCGGCATCAGCCTTCTTCCATTCCGACATCAGCGTGTAGGCCCCTGACGACGCGATGTTCTCTGCAGCCGAGAGTCCGCCCGTAATCTCGCAGAAGCCATTCTCCGAGACTCCCGTGTGCACTTCGCGTGGCGTGAAGATGAGCTGGTCGTTCTTGCGCTGAGCGAGGAAGACGTATTGGCGGTCGCCGTCAGAGGCAATGGCATCGGTGGGTACCGCCAGCCGGCTAACCTTGCTGCCGCTGATGTTGGCCGTGACATAGGTGCCCGGGATGAGACGGTTGCGGTTTGAAGTGATGTTCACTCGCACGTGGACGGCCCGGCTTTGTGTGTCGAACATCTTACCCACTGTGGCCACGGTGCCCGTCATCGAGCCCTCAATGGTCTTTGCGGTGAGCGTCACGGTGCTACCCGGCTGCACTTGAGGCAGATGGTTTTCGAACACCAGGATGTCGGCATAGATATGGTCGGTGTTGACGAGGGTGAAGAGTGCCGACTGCGGGTCGGCGTACTGGCCGGTCTGAGCGCTGATGGTCTGCACGCTGCCCGCTATGGGTGCCTTGATGGCAATGGTGCTGACGGTGCGGCCCGCCTTTACGGCTTGTGGACTGATGCCAAGGAGCTGCAGCTGCTGAGCCGTGATGCGCAGCTCGCTCTGGAGCTGACGGTATTCCGAGGTGATTTGCTGGAAGTCCTTGCCCGCGCCAATCTTCGAGGCGTAGAGCTGCTTCTGCCGCTGGTATTCTTTGGCCACGTAGCTCATGCGGCTGCTTGCGCTGAGATAGCGCCCTTGGAGCTCGAGCAGGTCGGGGTGACCGACGATGGCCAGTGTCTGTCCCTTGCTCACATGCTGGCCTTCGACCACGAGAATCTGCTTGATGTTGGCCCCGATGGGTGAAGCGACTTCGGCCTCGCTCTGTGGCAGCACGCGCAACTGGCCGTTGGCTTTCACCACCGAGTTGAAGGTATGCATGGTGGCGTGTCCCTGAGCGACGCCGGCTTGGGCGGCAATGGTGGTGCTGAGCGTGAACTGCTCGGTGGCGACCGTGGCGTTGGCGGCAGCTGGAGTGGTATTTTTCTTCTCCGAGGTGCAGGCACTCAGCAGGGCTGCACCTGCGATGATGAGGGTTAAGTATTTCATAATGGCGATAGTTTGTTGTTACTCTTTGAGGATTAATAATAAAGGAGCTGGTATTTGGTTTCGAGCAGTCGGCCGAGCGTCTCCACGTAGCCCTGGCGGGTGGTCATGGCGTCGGTCAGCGTCTGGATGAAGTCCAGATAACCGATGCTGCCACTGCGGTAGGACAGGGCAGCCATGCGCTGCTGCTGGCGTGCCAGCGGAAGGGCCGTCTGCTCATAGTAATCGGTGCTCTGCTTGTATTTGGCGTAAAGAGCCGTGAGCTTCTGCCGTTCGGTGGTGAGGGTGCGCAGAACAGCCTCGTTCTCGGCAGCGATGCGGCGGCTCTCGGTCTCCGAGGCTTTCACCTTGGCTCTCGATGCGCTGAAGGCCAGCGGGAAGCTCAACCCCACCTGCCAGGCATAGTAGCCATAGGAAGAGCCGATCTTCTGCACTCCGCCCTCGACGAAGAGGCGGGGACGCAGCTGCGCCTTGGTGTCGCGGATGTCGGCCTCGGCAAGTAGGCTCCGCTCACGGGCCAGCAGCATTAAGGGGTGGCTGAGCGAGTCGGCCGTCAGCGTGGAGGGCAGCGTGACGTCGGCGTCGGTGGCCATGTAGAGCGTGTCGGCCGAGAGCCAGCGGCTAAGGTTGCGGTGGGCGGTCTCCAGGTCCTTGACGGCTTCGTCGAGGGCGAGCTTTATCTGTTGGCGTCGGCTCACGGCAGTCTGATATTCCAAGAGCGAGATGGCCTGCACCTCGTAGCGTTGGCGTGCCACCTGCTCGAAGTCGGCATAGAGTGAGTCGAGGCTCAGCAGATTGGCCCAGCGCAGGCGTGAAGTATAGTCGGCCACGTAGTCGAGGCTCACCTGCCGGGCCAGCTGGCGCTCAGTCACCTTCGTCTCGGCCTGGCTGACATGCGTCTGCTGGCGGTAAAGGCCGCGCCGGGCTGCTGTCGAGAAGAGATCGATGTTCTGTCGGGCGCGGGCCAGCGTATAGACGGCATCGTTGCCTTGGCCCATCTCCTCTCCGCCTCCGCTCAGTTCGAAGTCGCCAAGCGGGCTCACCGTCTTCTGCATCCATTCAGCCCTGGTCTCATTGAGACGCTGGGCCTTGAGTGTAGGATAGTCGGCGAGTGCCTTCTTTACGGCGCTCTCCAGGTTGATGGGCTGCTGGGCGCTCAGGGGAAGCGTGGCTGAGGCGAGCAGTATGAAAATATAAATACGTGGGTGTTTCATTGTTTGATGTTGTTATTTATGGTTTGGGGATTGGACTTTCTTCTGCTGATTGTCGACAGCAGTGCGTAGAGAACAGGCAGCATCACCAGTGTGAGCATAGTGGAGGTGAAGAGGCCGCCGATGACCACTGTGGCCAGAGGCCGCTGCACCTCGGCTCCGGCCGAACTGCTCACTGCCATGGGGAGGAAACCCAGCATGGCTGCCGCAGCAGTGAGGAGGATGGGACGCAGGCGCTCACGGGTGCCGCGATAGATGCGGCGGGCCGCGTTCTGCACGCCCTCCTGCTTCAGGGCATTGAAACGGTTGATGAGCACCAGACCATTGAGCACGGCCACACCGCTCAGCACGATGAAGCCTACACCGGCCGAGATGCTGAAGGGCATGCCCCGTACGGCCAGGGCGATGACGCCACCCAGGGTGGCCAGGGGGACGGCAATGTAGATCATCAGTGCTTCGACGACCGACTTAAGGGCGAGATAGAGCAGCACGAAAATGATGAGCAGGGCGATGGGCACGACGATGGCCATGCGCGAGGTGGCCTCCTGGAGGTTCTTGAATGAGCCGTCGTAGGTGATGCGATAGCCCGAGGGCAACTGTAGCTGCTGCTTGATGGCACGGTCGATGTCGGCCACCACTGAAGCTACGTCGCGGCCACGGGCATTCAATCCCACATAGACGCGCCGCGAGGCTCCGTCGCGCGATATCTGCATCGGTCCGGGCTGATAGCTGATGGTGGCCAACTCGCTCATGGGAAGTTGCTGGCCCCCCGGAAGGTCGACCATGAGGTCGCGGATATCGTTGATGCTCTGCCGGTTGTTGCCGTTGAGGCGCAGCACCAGCGAGAAGCGCTTCTCGCCCTCGAACACCTCGCCCGCATAGCCGCCGGCAAAGGCCGTGCTGATGTACTGGTTGAGCTTGTCGACGTTGAGGCCGTAGCGGGCCAGCTTGGCGCGATCGTATCTTACGGTGATTTGCGGCAGTCCCGACGTGCGCTCCATAGCCACGTCGCGGGCTCCGGGAATCTTGCTGATGATATGTTCCAGGCGGTGGCCGATGGCATTGAGCGTGTCGAGGTCCTCACCGTATACCTTCACGGCCACATCTTCGCGGATGCCGGTCATCAGCTCGTTGGTGCGCAGCTCCACGGGCTGACTGAAGGCACAGCTGATGCCGGGAATCTGGGCGAGGCGGGCTTCAATCTTGGCCAGCAGCTCCTTCTTGTTCTTGGCTGTCTTCCACTTGCTGCGGTCCTTCTCAAGGATGATGAAGCTGTCGGTGAAATCCATGCCCATGGGGTCGTTGGGCACTGCCGACACGCCAATGCGTCCGCAGGCTGTCTTTACCTCGGGAAACTCTTTGAGCAGCACCCGCTCCACTTCGGTCTCACGCTCTATGGTCTCGGTGAGCGAGCTCCCGGGCCGCAGGAAGAGCTGAAAGGCGATGTCACCTTCGTCGAGGCTGGGGATGAACTCGCCGCCCATGCGCTGGAAGATGACCACGGTGCCGGCAAAGACACTCAGGGTGAGCGCCACTACCGTCATCTTATGCTTGAGCGAAAAACGCAGGGCCGGACGGTACATGATGTAGCAGAGCTCCATCAGCCAGTGGCTCACCTTGCCCGTGAGAGCCTCGGCGCGGCGCAGCCACTGCCAGCTGCTCACGGTGGGACTGTTGAGCACGGCCGTCATCATGGGAACGTAGGTGAGACAGAGCAGAATGGCTCCGGCCAAGGCGTAAGCGAAGGTGAAGGCCATGGGCTGGAACATCTTGCCGCTGACACCGGAGAGGAAGAGGATGGGGGTGAACACCAGGAGGATGATGACCTGACCGAAGAAGGCGGAGTGCATCATGCTGCCGGCGGCTTTGCCGGTGAGGCGCTCTACGGTGGTGGCGGTGATGCCTCGCTGACTGTTACCGCCTGAACGCAGATAGCGTTCCAGTTCGTGTACGGTGCCCTCGACGATGATGACGGCTCCGTCGACGATGATGCCAAAGTCGATGGCCCCCAAGCTCATCAGGTTGGCCCAAACTCCCGTGAGGCGCATGAGGATGAAAGCGAAGAGCAGTGACAGCGGAATGAGCGAGGCCGTGATGAGGCCGCCGCGGATGCTGCCCAGGAGGAGCACCAGCACAAAGACGACGATGAGGGCACCTTCGATGAGATTGCGCGCTATGGTGGAGGTGGTGCGCTGGATGAGCTCCGAACGGTCGAGGAAAGGTTTGATGGTGACACCCGGGGGCAGGGTGCGTTGCACTTGGGCCACACGCTGTTTCACGTCGTCGATGACCTTGCTGCTGTTGGCTCCCTTGAGCATCATGATGGCGCCGCCCACGGCTTCATGACCATCCTGGGTGAAGGCTCCGTAGCGTACCTGCTGGCCATAGCGCACGTCGTCGGCCACATCGGCCACGGTGATAGGAGTGCCGCCGGTCCCGTTTTTCACGACGATGGAGCGGATGTCGTCGACCGATTTGACGATGCCCTCGCCGCGGATAAAGTGACTCTGATGGTCCTTCTCAATGTAGGCACCGCCCGTGTTGGCGTTGTTCTTTTCAAGTGCGTCGTAGAGCTCGCTGATGCTGACTCCGGCAGCATTCAGCCTATCGGGTGAGAAGGCCACCTCGTACTGCTTGATACTGCCGCCCATGGAGTTGACTTCCACTACGCCGGGTATCATGGAAAGCTGGCGGCGCACGGTCCAGTCCTGTATGGTGCGTAGCTGCTGAGGTGTGTAGAGCGAGGTGTCGGCCTCCAAGCTATAGAGATAAATTTCGCCAAGGCCTGTGGTGATGGGGCCCATCTCGGGAGTGCCCATGCCATTGGGAATTTCCTCCTTCACGGCGCTCAGCTTCTCCTGGACGAGCTGTCGGGGCAGATAGGTACCCATGTTGTCGCGGAAGACCACGGTGACGAGCGACAGTCCGAAACGGGAGACACTGCGCACGTCAATAACACCGGGAAGATTGGCCATGGCCATCTCCACCGGATAGGTGATGAACTGCTCGATGTCGGCAGTAGAAAGGTTTTGCGACACCGTGATGACCTGCACCTGGTTGTTGGTGATGTCGGGAGTGGAGTCGACACTGATGGTGCGCATGGCCCAAAGGCCTCCTGCTATGATGGCTATGACGAGGAAACACACCACCAGTTTGTGGCTGATGGAATAGTCGATAATTTTCTTGATCATGATTGTAAGAAATGAGGTGGGTAAAGTGATAGGGTTGGTATACACGCTGTCCTCCCTCCGTCAACCTAAGGAGATGATGACGGAGACTCACTGTGAAAAGGCAGTAAAGAGGCAGGGTGCAGTCTTAGCAGGCAGGGGGCGCCCTAAAGCCAAGACTATGCGTTATCCATGAATGGATGAGGTGGGGGTAGCCAGAATGGCCTACAAATGTAGAGGGGACGGCAAAGACCCCGCCGTGAGACGTGGGCAAAACGGCTGCGAGGGTGGGGATGCTGCCATGGAAGACGTCAGCCTGTTGCATCATGGGCGCAGCTATCTTCACCCAGTCGGCAGCCAAAAAGCGCTGCGAGTGGTCGGAGGTCTCCATGTCGTCCTGTCCTTTGCCCTGATGGTCAAAACCCGTGGCCAACTCTTGCGGCAGCAGGCACATCATCTCACCGTGGTGGTGATGATGGATTCCTACTGCCATCATGGTGAGCATAACGGCCAGTGAGGTCATGATTATGGACAGTCGTTTCTTCATTGCGCCACAAAGTTAGCTATAGTTCTTGAATTGTGCAAGCAAATGATGATAAATTTGTAATCATTACAAAGTTTGACCCGGGCGTCACCCCCTAATTTAATGGTTTTGTAATAGAATGGACGGAAAATGCCTGTGGTTGGCGGTGGGTGGGGGAAAGGGTGGATGCGGAAGACGACAGGTGACCTTGCCCTACAGGAAGCATTACCTATTGAGCCCCCGTGACGTCGTGTGTGGGCAAAGTGATGAACCGGCAGTCAGACAGCTCCCTGGAGCGGGATGAATAGGCGTGCAAATGCTGATTGGACGGCGCTACCAATAAAAAGAGGAGAAAAGCAGGGAGATTGTGATATTTTTGTGCTAATTTTGCACGTGCAATAGCGGTAGGTCTTTGTGGCCGGCATCAATGATTAGGATAAAGAAGTTAGATTTATTCATTTCCAAGCAGTTCGGGGTGCTCTTTATCGGCACCTTCCTCATCTGCCAGTTTGTGCTGATGATGCAGTTCCTGTGGCAGTATGTCGATAGGCTCATAGGCAAAGGACTGTCAATGGAGGTGCTCGGTCAGTTTTTCTGGTACATGGGACTGATGCTTGTGCCCCAGGCATTGCCATTGGCCATTCTGCTCTCCTCACTCATTGCCTACGGAAATCTGGGAGAGTCGAGCGAGCTGACTGCAATCAAGGCTGCCGGCATCTCACTGCTCAGGTCGATGCGCTCACTGATGGTGCTCTCGCTGTTGGCAGGTTTGCTCTCCTTCTATTTTCAGAATCAGGTGGCCCCTCATGCCAACATGAAAATCATGCAGCTCTTTATCTCAATGAAGCAGAAGAGTCCGGAACTGGAGATTCCTGAGGGCGTGTTTTACGACGGTATCCCCAACAGTAACATCTACGTGCAGAAGAAGGACATGAAGACCGGTAAGCTCTATGGCATCATGATTTACAGGATGACCGGGAGCTATGAGGACCAGGCCATCATTCTTGCTGACTCGGGCATGATACAGTCGACGGCTGAGAAGAAACACCTGCTGGTGAACTTGTGGAGCGGTGAGTGGTTTGAAAACATGGAGTCGCAGCAGTTGGGCAGTAGCGCCGCCGTACCCTATCGACGTGAAAGTTTTGCCGCCAAACGGATACTCATCGATTTCGACGGAGAATTCAGTCTTGCTGATGCCTCGTCAATATCGAGTAATGCCAAGACCAAGAGCCTCTCACAGCTCACCTTGGGTATCGATTCGCTCAACCATGTGTACGACAGTATTGGTCATGCCTTCTATACGGATGCCCAGCGCAGCATCTATGCACTGCCAACCACGACAAAACGCGATTCGCTGCGTGATGTCCAAGCTGCCTTGAAGTCAAACTACAACATTGACTCGGTGTATTCGAAGCTGTCGGCAGAGGCTAAACTGAGAGTTCTCAATTCGGCGCTGAATGAGGCGCAGACACAGGTGAGCGACCTCGACTTTAAGAGTCTTGTCACCTCGGATGGAGACCGCTATATCAGGGAGCACAAGATAGAGATGATAAACAAGTTTACGCTTGCGCTCACCTGCCTCATCTTCTTCTTTATCGGCGCTCCTTTAGGTGCCATCATCCGGAAAGGCGGCTTGGGCGTGCCCGTCATCACCTCGGTGCTGGTGTTCATCATCTACTTCATTCTCGACAACACGGGCTATCGCATGGCGCGCATGGGTATGTGGACGATAGCTTTCGGCAAGGGTCTGGCACCGGCCGTGCTGACTCCTTTGGCGGCATTCGTCACCTATAAGGCGAACAATGACTCTGTGGTGTTCAACTTTGACCAGTGGGTGGAGCTCTTCCGTAAGATGCTGGGATTGAGGGTTAAACGAAGCATACAGGGTAAGGAGGTGATCATCCAGGATCCGAATTATCTGGACGACGCCGCAAAGCTCAGACAAATAGTGGCTGAGGCTAAAGCCTATTCGCTGCGGCATCATCTGCGCAAGGCTCCTCATCCGGTGAAGGTATTCTTCAAATATCACCCCGACCATGATGTAGAGCGCATCAACAATGAGCTGGAAGCTGTGATTAAGGATTTGGGAAACACGCGTGATAAAATTGTTTTGACAGCCATCAACAAGTATCCTGTCCTGGCCGTCAAAGCTCACACGCGCCCCTTTGAGCGCAAATGGATGAACATCACGGCGGCTGTTATCGTACCCGTCGGCCTGTTCTTCTATTTCCGCATGTGGAGTTTCCGTGTGCGTCTGCTCCGGGACTTGAGGACCATCATCTCGGTGAGCGAGGAGATTATAGGACATATCGAGGAAGTGGCAGGAAAACGACAACAGAGACAGCTGTAAATTGCTATATATATAATAAGGTAAAGGAAACGATAATAAGCAGGAGGAATATATTGTATGAGTGAATTCAAAATGAGTAATATAGAGGATGCAGTGAAGGACTTCAAAGAAGGTAAGTTCGTCATTGTAGTGGATGATGAGGACCGTGAGAATGAGGGCGATCTCATCACGGCTGCCGAGATGATAACTCCGGAGAAGGTGAACTTCATGCTGAAGAATGCCCGTGGGGTGCTCTGTGCTCCCATCACGATATCGCGCTGCGAAGAGCTCGATTTGCCGCATCAGGTCTCGGACAATACATCCATGTTGGGTACCCCTTTCACCATTACGGTAGATAAACTGGAGGGCTGCTCCACGGGGGTGTCGGCCCACGACAGAGCCGCCACGATTCGGGCGCTTGCCGACCCTGCTTCCACGCCACAGACTTTTGGCCGGCCGGGGCATATCAACCCTCTCTATGCCCAGGATAATGGCGTGCTTCGCCGTAGTGGACATACTGAGGCCGCCGTTGACCTCTGCAAGTTGGCTGGTCTCTATCCAGCCGGAGCTTTGATGGAAATCATGAATGAGGATGGGTCTATGGCCCGTATGCCACAACTGCAGGAATATGCCCGTGAGTGGGGAATACGAATCATCACGATTAAAGACCTTATTGCCTATAGGCTGAAGCGTGAGTCAATTATTGAGGTGGGAGAAGAGGTGGATATGCCCACCGCCTACGGGCATTTTCGACTGATTCCGTTCCGTCAGCAGAGTAATGGGCTCGAGCATATGGCCCTGGTGAAGGGTACGTGGGAGGAAGACGAGCCTATCCTCGTGAGGGTGCATTCCTCGTGTGCTACGGGAGACATCCTGGGCAGTATGCGCTGTGACTGCGGTGAGCAGTTGCATAAAGCGATGCAGATGATTGACAAGGCAGGAAAAGGCGTGCTCATCTACATGCAGCAGGAGGGTAGGGGCATCGGACTGATGAATAAGATTGCCGCATACAAGCTGCAGGAGGAGGGTTACGACACGGTGGATGCCAATGTGCACCTCGGTTTTAAACCCGATGAGCGGGATTATGGATGCGGTGCACAGATGCTGCGGCATTTAGGAGTGCATAAGATGAGACTGCTGACCAACAACCCTGTGAAGCGTGTGGGCCTTGAAGCTTATGGACTCGAAATCGCTGGTATAGTGCCGATTGAGGTGACGCCGAATCTTTATAATATGCGTTATCTCAAAACAAAGCGTGACCGCATGGGGCATAAACTTCACTTGAAGTGATGGAGTAGGTAATGCATAGGTGTAACAATACATAACTTTAAGGTAAATATTGTGGCATCTTGATGCTGTTTTGAAAAAAAAGAAGTAATTTTGCAGCAGTTAATCAATCTTGGATGATATGAAGCAACTCTCAGATCGACTGAATAGGCTTGCCCCCTCGGCGACTCTCGCTATGTCGCAGAAGAGTAATGAAATGAGGGCTCAAGGAATCGACGTTATTAACATGAGTGTCGGTGAGCCTGATTTTATGACTCCTCAATCCATCAAGAATGCAGGAAAGAAGGCTATAGATGATAACTATTCTAAGTATTCTCCAGTTCCTGGCTATGCTGAGTTGAGAAAAGCCATTGCCGAGAAGCTGGCGCGTGAGAACGGCCTTAGCTACACTTTCCAAGAGATTATCGTGGGCACAGGAGGAAAGCAGTGTGTGTGCAATACCATCCTGGCTTTGGTTAATCCCAGTGATGAGGTGATTATTCCTGCTCCTTACTGGGTGAGCTATCCGCAGATGGTAAAGCTGGCAGGAGGAACACCTATTATTATTAATGCCGGCTTCAGCCAGAATTTCAAGATTACAGCAGAGCAGTTGGAGAAGGCTATCACGCCAAAGACTAAGATGCTGATACTCTGCTCACCCAGCAATCCCACAGGAAGTGTCTATTCCAAAGAGGAGCTCTCTGAACTTGCAGCGGTGTTGAGGAAGCACGACGATGTTTTTGTGCTGGCTGATGAAATCTATGAGCATATCAATTACGTCGGCCATCACGAGAGTATTGCTCAGTTTGATGGCATGAAAGAGCGGACTATCGTCTGCAATGGTGTGTCGAAGGCTTATGCGATGACTGGGTGGCGCCTCGGCTGGGCCGCTGCACCTGAATGGATAATCAAGGGCATGAATAAGTTGCAAGGCCAGTATACAAGTGGCACCTGCGACGTCAGCCAGATGGCAGCTTTGGAGGCTTATACGGGAAACCAAGAGTGTGTAGAGGAGATGCGCAAGGCTTTTGAGCATAGGCGCGACCTCATCGTGGCCTTGGCTAAGGATATTCCCGGCCTCGAAGTCAATGTGCCGCAGGGGGCTTTCTATCTGTTCCCTAAGTGCAGTAGTTACTTCGGTAAGACTGACGGAACACGGGTGATAAAGAATTCAACGGACTTCGCACTCTATCTGCTCGAAGTGGGGCATGTGGCTACTGTTGGCGGTGATGCCTTTGGCGACCCGGAATGTTTCAGAATGAGCTACGCAACCAGCGAGGAGAACATAAAGGAGGCTTTGAGACGTATAAAAGCTTGTCTGTTAGACCTCCACTAAGATAGTCGCACGATATGATGTTACATGGTAAGCAACTTTTAACATAGAAACGGTCGTTAAAACATCTTAATTAGTATCGCTGTTACTCATAAATTGCTTATCTTTGCGATGTCATAACTGAGAATCTGATGGAGCCGTGGGCTGATGTTTGCGGCGAAAGAAGAGAAAAACAAAGCATATATCAACTTAAATTTATTTATAACTTACTTTAAAATTCAAATTATGGCAACTAAAGTTCAAAACGCCAGCCCTAAGAAGAAACAGGGCTTCCAGGGCATCAGAAATGCATTCTGGATTATTGTAGTATGTTTCGTAGCAGCTGTACTTATCTTCAAGTACATCCTTGGTGCTCCTGAAAACTTTGTCAACAACGATCCTACAGGTGCAGTGCTCAACGGTAACCTTATGGGTACTATCTACAAAGGTGGTTACGTTGTGCCTGTTATCCACACACTGTTGCTGACTGTTATCTGCCTTTCCGTAGAGCGTTATCTTGCTCTTCGCACCGCATTCGGCAAGACTTCTTTGGTGAAGTTTGTTGCTAACGTGAAGCAGCTTGTCAAGGAGCAGAAGTGGGCAGAGGCTAAGAGCGCTTGCGACAAGATGGGTGGCTCTGTGGCTAATGTTGTGCTGGCATCCATCAACGCTTATGAGGCTGAGGATGCTTCTACCGCTAAGGTGAAGGTGGCTCAGAAGGTCGCTAAGATTGAGCAGGCTCATGAGGAGGCTACTCAGCTCGAGATGCCTACCCTGCAGATGAACCTGCCTATCATCGCTACAATCGTTACTCTCGGTACACTGACCGGACTTCTCGGTACTGTGACCGGTATGATCCGTTCATTCGCCGCTCTTGCTGCCGGTGGTGGTGGTGACTCTCTGCAGCTGTCAACTGGTATTTCTGAGGCTCTTATTAATACTGCATTCGGTATCTTGACTTCTTGGTGCGCTGTAGTTTCCTATAACTACTTCACAAACAGGATTGACAAGCTTACATATGCGCTTGACGAGGTTGGTTATACAATTGCACAGACTTTCGAAGCCAATCACGCAGACGCTTAATTTTTGCTAACCCTTTAATATCTTATCGCTATGGGTAAAGTAAAAATTAAGAAGAAGGACGTCTGGATCGATATGACTCCTATGTCTGACGTGATGGTGCTCCTTCTGACCTTCTTCATGTTGACGTCTACGTTCGTGAAGAATGAGCCAGTAAAGGTAGTGACACCACAGTCGGTCTCGGAGATTAAAGTTCCAGAAAAGGATGTGCTCAACATCCTTGTCGATAACCAAGGCAAGGTGTTTATGAGCATGGACAACCAGGCACAAATGATGGATGTGCTCTCGGGCATGACCGGTCAGTTTGGTGTCCAGCTCAGCGCTGAGCAGGAGAAGAAGTTCCAAAAGGATCCTATGTGGGGAGTGCCTATGGAGAAATTGTCAGCTTATCTGAATCTCGGTACAACAGAGATGAGTAATGCTATCAAGACTCAAGGTATCCCTACTGACAGTATCGACACTAATGGTAAGTTGGGTAAGAGCGAATTTCAACTCTGGGTTGAGCAAGCCCGGCAGGTGAATCCTGATATCAAGCTTGCTATTAAGGCTGACCAGAATACTCCTTACAAGGTGATTAAGAAGGTCATGTCGGAACTTCAGGATATGAATGAGAACCGTTACTATCTGATCACTTCATACAAAAAGCTGGAGGAGGATAAATAATGAAGCAGAAAGCAAGTAGACAGAAGAAGATCAATGTCCGAGTAGACTTTACGCCTATGGTGGATATGATGATGCTTCTTATCACATTCTTTATGCTCTGTACTTCTTTGGCTAAGCCACAGACTATGGAGTTGAGTATGCCGAGTAACGATAAAAACCTCAAGGATCAGGATCGCTCGGTAACGAAGGCTTCCTATACCATCACTATCTACGCTGTAGGCAATGACCAAATCTACTACGTGGCAGGACAGGTTAAGGATGATCCCAGTTGCTTGAAAAAGACTACTTGGGGCAAGGATGGAATTAGGAAAGTGTTGCTTACGCATGTGACAGAGGATGGTACCACGCCTGTTCAGCAGGTAATGGCTGCCAAGGCTGCACTTGACAAGAAGAAGCTCTCTAATCCTAAGAAGTATACGGATTCCGTATATAATGCTGAGTTGTCGAAGATTAAGGGCGGTGATATTGATGGACAGCATATCCAGACGATGACCGTCATTATCAAGGCTACTGACGATGCTAAGTACAAGAATGTAATAGACGCTCTCGACGAGATGCAGATTTGCAGCATAGGTAAGTATGTGCTCGATAAGATTAATCCTCAGGATGCAGCCCTTCTCAAGAAGGCTGGTGTCCCGATGTAATCTCTCGGCATAATATGAACGATTTTAAGCTAAGAGAAAATGGCAAAAATTGATTTGATTGATAACAATTGGGTTGATTTGGTTTTCGAAGGCCGTAACCAAAACTACGGAGCCTATAAGCTCCGCAAGGGAACGAGCAAGCGTAACATCATTTCAATCATTGTGGTCGCCGCTCTTGCTGCTCTTGCATTCGCCGGTATGGCACTGAAGCATATTGTAGATGCTAAAGCTAAAGTAGCAGCAACTCAGGTTACCGAGATCTCCGCCTTGAACCAGCCCAAAAAGCAGGCTCAGGTGAAGAAGCAAATTAAGGTTGAAGAACCAGAAAAGGTTGTTGAGCGTGTTAAGAGCTCTGTCAAGTTTACAGCCCCTGTTATTAAAAAAGATAACGAGGTGAAACCTGAAGATGAGCTCAAGACTCAGGATCAGCTGATGAATAACAAGGCTGCCATTGGTGGCTTTGATGTAAAGGGTAATGACGACGCTAACGGTGAAATTCTTAAAGCTAAGGAAGTCATCGCACAGCCTGTTGAACAGCCTAAGCATGAGGAAGAGAATAAGGTCTTCGATATCGTAGAGGAGATGCCTTCTTTCCCTGGTGGTATGGGCGCACTCAATAAGTATCTCCATGACAACGTGCACTATCCTGTCGTTGCTCAGGAGAATGGCGTTCAGGGTCGTGTTACTATTTCATTCGTCGTTGAGAAAGACGGATCTGTGACTGACGTTAAAGTGGCTAAGTCCGTTGACCCATCGCTTGACAAGGAGGCTTTGCGCGTTGTGAGAGGCATGCCACGTTGGACACCGGGTAAACAGAACGGTGCAACGGTGCGTGTGAAATACAATGTACCTGTCGTCTTCAGACTTCAGAACTGATTTGCAAATGAAGAATCTATCCTATATATTTGTATTAGGATTAACACTATCTACTGTCCTTGTGTCTTCGTGCGGCAAGCCGAAGCACAAGGACGGTAGAACTGACACCTACTCATCTGGGGTAATTAGTTTTGCCTCAGATGAGAGCTTTAGTCCTATTGTGGAAGAGGAAAAGGAAGTCTTTGAATCTATTTATACACAGGCTAAAGTCAAACCTATTTATACTAATGAGTCCGATGGCATAAACATGTTGCTCAAGGGTAAAATCTGCCTAATGTTCACTGCTCGTAACTTTAAGGCGGCTGAGCTGAAAAACCTTCAGGAACGACGTTTTATGCCTCATGCTCTCCCCATTGCTTATGATGCCCTTGCTCTCATTGTGAATAAGCAAAATCCGGACACTTGTATTAGTGTTGATGATGTCCGTAATATTCTATTAGGCAAGGCAAAGCGTTGGAGTGATGTTTATCCGGGTTCGAAGCGTGGACAAATTATCCTTGTCTTCGACAATCGTAAGTCAAGTGCAGTCCATTTTGCAGAGGACAGTATCCTTGGTGGACACGCTATTGTGAGCCCGAATGTTGTGGCAACGAATAAGACGGCCGAAGTCATATCTTATGTTGAGCATACACCTAATGCTATAGGCATCATAGGTAGTAATTGGCTCAATGATAAGGGAGATTCGACAAACCTTACTTTTAATAGGAATATTCGTGTGATGTCGGTAACCCGTATGCATAAGGCAACACCTGCAAACAGCTGGAAACCGTATCAGTACTATATATATAATGGTAACTATCCCCTTGCACGTACGATTTATGCTTTGCTAAATGACCCGATTAATGGGTTGCCATGGGGATTTGCCAATTTCATTGCCTCTCCTAAAGGACAACTCATTATTCTTAAGTCTGGGTTGCTGCCGGTTAGGGGAGATATTACCATCCGGAATGTTAACGTAAGTCAATAGCATAACATTCTGTTGCGAAGCTCGTCTACTATAAAAACGAATAAGGTTAAATCAATCGATAGGAATATGAAAACTATTCAATATGTTATGATTGGAGCACTGATGGTAGGATTCAGTGTTTCCGCTGTGGCTCAGGAAGACCATAAAGCCGTAATCGATCAAGTATCGAAGATTATTAAGGCAAAGGGTGCTGACACACAGAAGCAAGTGAACGACATCTTTAAGTTGAATAAAAAGAATGTCGACGTTATCACAGCAATTGGGCGGGCTTATCTTGATGTAAAGGATACAGTGAATGCTCAGAAGTACGCTGACTTAGCCTTGAAGCGTGATAATCATTACGGAGAGGCTTATATTCTCTGTGGAGACATTCAAGCAGCCAAAGATAATGGTGGTGAAGCTGCATCATGGTACAATCAGGCAACGATGATGGATCCTAAGAATCCAGAGGGCTATCGTCGGTATGCCCTGGCGTACAGTAAAGTCAGTCCGTCTTCAGCCGCTGCCAAATTAGAGGAACTACGTAAACAAGTACCCGGTTATCCTGTTGACATCATCATGGCTGATATCTATCAGAATGCAAACAAGATTGATAAGGCCGTTGAGTATTACAAGAAGGTTGATCCTAACAAGATGACAGAGGCTCAGATTGTAAACTTCGCTTTGGATTATTTTCTTCAGGGAGACTTTTCAAATAGCTTGCAAGTAGCAAGTGGTGCTTTGCAGAAGTATCCAAAGAGTCCAGCTCTCAACCGTATTGCTTTCTTCGACCTTACCAACCTTAAGCGTTTTGACGAGGCGCTTTCTTATGCTGATAAGCTCTTCAATCAGTCGGAGAACGCCAAGATAACCGAGAGTGACTACCTCTATTACGGTTATGCTTATATGGGCAAGAATGACTATGACAATGCTATTGCCATGTTCAACAAGAGTTATGAACTCAACACCGACAATGAGCAGGACAAGAGTGATGCTCTGAAGAATATAGCAACTGCATACGAAAGCAAGGGAGATCTTGTCAATGCAACTGCTGCATACGATAAGTACCTTAAGAGCTTAAAAGAGATTACTGCCTATGATTTAGGCAATCTTGCCTCGATGTATCAGAAGCATGCAGAATCCTTGAAAGGTACAGAAAAGGATGAGGCACTGAAGAAGGCGGATGAGATTTGGGGACAGATAGCCGATAAATTCCCGAGTGTGGCAGATGTAGCTACCTATAATCGTGCTCACATTGCTTATAGTATGGACCCTGACACCAAGCTTGGTCTGGCAAAGCCTCATTATGAAAAGCTGGCTGAGTTGATTAATGCCAAGTCCCAGAAGTCCGACAGTGATAAGTCACGCCTTGTAGAGTGCTATCGTTACTTAGGTTATTACTATCTGCTTAAGAATGATAAGAGCACGTCAGACGGTTATTGGCATAAGGTTCTTGAGCTTGATCCTGAGAATGCTACTGCCAAGCAGGCTCTTGGGATTAAGTGATCATTATTGAATAATTAGGGTTGCTGTTCTATCGTTGAGCAGCAGCCCTCCTATTTCTGATGCCTTTGAAAGTTAACCTTGTACGCTTTTATTTCCTTTTGCTGCTCTTTGTTGTTATGAGTAGTAGAGGTATTGGTGCTACTTGTCTGACTCTCGATTCAGTTATTAGATGCCCTTCTGATTCGGTCCCCTTTACGGCAGGATCCCTTTCCCCAGTTGCTATCTTGCGTGATGGGGGGCTTGGACACCGTTTTGAATTGGATGTAGTACCTGCTGCCATATTGCATACCAATCAGTATCTTAGAGGAGGCAATATCGAGGGAAGGACTATGAATCACGCCTTCTCATTCAGAGCCAAATATGCCTTCCAGTTATCAGAAACATCACTCATTGCTCATATCTATCGGGATTCTTATCAAGGTGTGGGCATAGCCTTTCACGATTTTAATTGGCAGTTAGGACATCCGTGGTCTGTCTTTGTATTTCAAGGAGCCCGTATAAAAAGGCTGAGTAGAGTCTTATCCCTTAATTATGAATGGAACCTTGGTCTTACGTTTGGCTGGCATCCTTTTGACAAGGTTAATAATGCTGACAATCGAGTCATCGGTTCTCGTGTTACTGCCTATATTGATGCTGATTTCTATTTGCGCTGGCGTATTTCGAGAACTCTTGATTTTAATGCCGGTGTCTCTATGATTCATTTTTCTAATGGCAATACGACAATTCCCAATGCTGGGCTAAATGTTCTTGGTGCGCGCGCCAGTTTTGCCTATTATATTCATCGGCAAGATGCCGACCGGTTCCCGATTTCAGCATTGCCAAAGTTTCAACGCAAGTGGGGAGTTGACCTCCTTGCCTATGGTGCTTACCGTAGTTTAGGCTATAATAATAATGGGGTGCCAGAAGCCTTGCCCGGTAAATTCGGAGTTGCAGGTTTCTGTGTCAATCCTCTTTATCATGCTAATTATTGGCTCAGTTTTGGTCCATCTGTCGATGGTGTCTATGATCGTAGTGCGAATGTGGAGTATGCGCCTGCAAGAGATGGGGACGAAGAACCTGGCGTTGTGCAGCCGGTTTCTGCCTGGCGCCAAATGGCATTGGGCCTTTCGGCGAGAGCCGAGTTTCGCATGCCGTTCTTTTGCATTAATGTTGGAGTGGGGCGTAACCTTTTAGTTGAGAGTGGCGATCTGAAGGCCTGGTATCAGCTATTGGCCTTGAAGCTTGATTTGACGCGTCATCTCTTCCTTCATATCGGCTATTCTCTGCATGATTTCCGTTATCCCAACCATCTGATGCTTGGTGCTGGTTGGCATTTTTAGGATTAGTCGACCTTCTATCCTCGTTGCCTTATTTCTTCATCCTTGTCGTTGTTGTCCTTCCTTCATGGCCACAAGGTTTTCTTTGCCCACCATACTTTTACAGCTCTATGGGTTTTGATTCTTAGAGACCCAATGTTAAATTCCTTGCCGTTAACACCTTTTAGCTTAATATTCTTTATCCTTCACCTATCTTAATGTATCTTTGTGCGTGTTAAACCAACACGTAGGACCTAATAGCAGAGATGGCTCAGCCTTTCGCGTTTCGTTTTACCTGTAACCAAATAAGAGCTATGACTTTAAACATGTATTCCCTATGGAGGGCCGGTAAATTCTATCCGCCTCCCTACTTGGCTAACCTCTTGCCCATTCGGTAAGAAGGTTATCTTAATGTCATTAAAATTCCGACATCATCAACTAAAAACATATTGCATTCATCAAATTACCCTTTAGCCGAACTCGTTCGGTATTAATAGTAAACTTAATCAGACATGAAAGAAGTACGACAACTATGGAATTCCACATGGAGTGTTCTTTGTGCAGGAATGTTGCTTCTGCTTGTAGTAGGATGTGACAGTTCTTCCAGTATCGAGGACTTCATTGGCGTGAAGAAGACCGTTGCCTACGACCCTTCGAAGCCGGTGACTATCAGCGACTTCACGCCTCATGAAGGTGCGCAGGGACAGAAGTTGATACTTTTTGGTGACAACTTCGGCAACGACACCTCTCTTGTAAGAGTGAGCATCGGCGGCAAGCCCGCCCCCTTGATTAGTGTTGAGAACAAGGAGCTCTACTGCTTCGTTCCCGACAAGGCCTTCTCGGGTGAGATAGAGGTCACTGTTGGTGACAGTGCCCGTGGAACTCAGACCGCCAAGGCAGAAAATGTGTTCAACTATCAGCGGAAGATGGTAGTAGGTACACTTTGCGGCTATAGGAACGAACGTGACGACCAAGGTTGGCACGATGGTCCCTTCGAGACCTGCTCCGGTTTCCGCGGAGATGGCTGCCTGAACTTTGACCCGCTCAATCATAATCATCTCTATTGTGTTTATGATGGTGGCGTCGGCATTCAGCTCATTGACTTAAAGAAGCGCAACGTGAGTACCGTCATCAGCACTACCGCTTTTGGTACCAACCGTCTCCGCTCCATTGATTTCACCCTCGATGGGCAGTATATGGTGATTTCCACCGACCGCGACAATATGGGCAACCGTTCGCCGTCGGTGTGGATAATGAAGCGCAATCCTCAGGGAGTGTTCGACAACAGTTGTGACCTCCAGCTTCTCGCAGCCTATAAGCAGTGCAATGGAGCCAGCATTCATCCTGTTAATGGCGAGCTCTATTTCAATTCCTTTGAGCGTGGCCAGGTGTTCCGTCTGGATATGGATGCCTATTTCAATACCATCAATCATGGTGGCGTGTGGAAACCCGCCTACGACGACCATAAAGGCATTGACGACGCTATCCAGGAGCTCTTCACCATTCAGGACACTTACTGGGAATTCAAGATTTTCATCCATCCGTCTGGCAAGTATGCTTACATCGTAGTTGTCAACCAGCACTACATCCTTCGTACCGACTACAATGAGCAGACCAAGCGCTTCGCTCCTGCTTATGTCGTTGCAGGTCTCGATCGTAGCAGAGGCTGGAATGATGGCGTAGGTACCACGGCACGCATGCGCAAGCCCTATCAGGGATGCTTTGTGAAGAATCCCGACTATGTGAAGGAAAACCGTTCCGATCAGTACGATTTCTACTTCTGTGATATGGAGAATCATGCCATCCGCAAGCTCACCCCCGATGGTCTGCTCACTACCTATGCAGGCCGTGGTGAAGAGGGGCATGCCCAGGACGGCAGCGACTCCGGAAAAGAGGATGGTGAGCTGCGCAAGAAGGCCCGCTTCCAGTATCCCGGTGGAATCGCTTACGATGAGCAGACCAACACCTTCTATATCCTCGACGGTGGCAACCGCGAGATTCGTACCATCTCGATGGAAAAATAACCTATAACTATCGACTTAATTATGAAGAAATATCTATTGATGATAGTGCTCCTTGTGAGCTCTGCACTCAACCTGTTGGCCCAGCAGGAGGAAGTCACCGGTAAGGTGCTCGACGCCCAAGGTGAACCCCTCATTGGCGTCAATGTCACCATCAAGGATGCCTCCAGCCTGGGAAGCATCACCAATGTGGACGGTGTATATAAGATAAAGGTGAAACCTTATCAGACGCTTGTCTTCTCCTACATCGGTTATCAAAATGTAGAAGTGCTCTTCAAGGGCAACAATAAGACCATTAACGTCCAGATGAAGGAAGAGAAAGTCAATGCTATCGACGAAGTGGTGGTCACCGGTCTCGGCACCCAGAAGAAGCTCACCGTGAGTGGTGCCGTTACCAATGTCAATATGGAAGACCTCAAGCACCAGTCCACCTCCAGTATAAGTAATACTTTAGCGGGCAACGTGCCGGGTATTATTGCCATGCAGACCTCCGGTCAGCCCGGTAAGAGCACCTCAGAGTTCTGGGTTCGCGGTATCTCCACCTTCGGAGCCAGCAACTCGGCCTACATTCTTGTTGATGGTTTTGAGCGTAGCAATATCGATGACTTGAATATCGAGGATATTGAGTCGTTCACAGTGCTTAAGGATGCATCCGAGACCGCAATCTATGGTTCCAAGGGTGCCAATGGCGTCATCCTCATCACCACTAAACATGGTAAGGAGGGCAAGGTGCATGTCTTCGGCAAGGTTGAAGGCTCCATCAACGGTCGCACCCGGACACCTGAATTTGTCGATGGGGTCACCTATGCCAACTTGATGAACGAGGCCTACCAGACGCGCAACATCGGTACGGCCTATACTCCGCAGGAAATAGAACTTATCAGGAGCGGCCTCGACCCCGATATCTATCCCAATGTCGACTGGAAGAAGGTGATGCTCAAGAATACGGCCGGCAGTTTCCGTGCCAATCTCAATCTCAGTGGCGGTGGTAGCACTGCACGTTACTATGCCTCTATTGCCTATACCGAAGACGACGGTATGTACAAGACCGACAAGACACTGCGTGACCAGTACAACACCAATGCCAACTACCATCGCTGGAACTACCGTCTGAACGTGGACATCAACCTCACCCCCTCCACCTTGCTCCAGCTGGGTGTCACGGGCGAGCTCACAAAGCGCAACAGCCCCGGTGAGGGCGACCAGCAAGCCTGGGACAGCTTCTTCGGCTACAACCCGCTCTACATTCCTCTGCTCTATTCCAACGGTCGCGTGCCAGCCCGTATGGGAGCCAACGACCATCAGTGGCTCAATCCTTGGGTGGAGGCCACTCAGAGCGGATACAATGAGGACTGGAATAACAACATCCAGACCAATGCCACACTCGAGCAGAATCTTGACTTCATCACCAAAGGCCTGCATCTCACTGCACGCTTTGGCTACGACACTTATAATGGCAACTCCATCCAGAAGCGCTGTGCTCCTGAAATGTGGTATGCCAATGGACGTGATGCCGCCACCGGTCTCATCAACTGGGTGAAGATTTCCGACAAGGTGGAGATGCACCAGTCTTCGTCCAACTGGGGTTCGCGCCGCGAGTTCTTCGAGGCCCGTCTCAATTGGGACCGTCAGTTCTTCAAGGTCCATAATGTCGGTGCCACCGTGCGCTACACGCAGGACTCCAATATCAGCACTCAGAATCTGGGTTCCGACATCAAGAACTCCATCCCTAAGCGCAATCAGAACCTGGCCGGACAGGTGAGCTACAACTATGCACTGCGCTACTTCTTCAACTGGAACTTCGGTTACAATGGCTCCGAGAATTTTGCCAGACACCATCAGTACGGATTCTTCCCTGCCTGGTCAGTGGCCTGGAACATCGGTGAGGAGCCGTGGGTGAAGAAACATTTTGAGTGGTTGGATATGTTCAAGGTGCGCTATTCCGACGGTAAGGTCGGTAACGATAACTTAGGCAACACCCGTTTCCCCTTCCTCTATACCATCGGTAGCATGGGTAATGGTTATAACTGGGGTTCCAATGCCTATCCCAACAGCTATGGCTCGTTAGCCTACACATCCATATCGTCGGCCAATGTCACATGGGAAATAGCCAAGAAGCGCGATGCCGGTATCGACCTCTCGCTCTTCCACAATAAGTTCAGCCTCACCATGGACTACTTCCATGAGAAGCGTACAGGCATCTATATGGTGCGTAACTATCTCCCCCAGATTGTCGGTCTTCAGGGTCTGAAGCCCAGTGCCAACGTGGGTGCAACCAAGAATGAGGGTTTCGATGGCCATTTTGCTTATCACGACAAGATCGGTCAGGTGGATCTCACTGTGCGTGGAAATATCACCTACGCCAAGAACACCATTCTGGAGAAGGATGAAGAGAACCACACCTATCCTTATCAATACGAGCGTGGACGCCGCGTGGGCCAGAAGATGGGACTCATCGCCTTGGGTCTCTTCAAGGATTACGACGACATCCGCAACTCCCCGAAGCAGCAGTTCGGCACTGTGCAGCCCGGCGACATCAAGTATAAGGATGTCAACGGCGATGGTGTCGTCGACGGCAATGATGTTGTGAAGCTGGGTGCCACGTCTATTCCATGCCTTATCTACGGTGTTGGTTTCTCAGCCAGGTGGAAAGGCTTCGATGTGAACATGCTTTTCCAGGGCGACGGCAAGGTGTCGCTCGGCATGTGGGGCAAGAGCGTGCTGGCTTTCAGCGAGGGCAAGTGGGGTAACATCTTCAAGGGTATCACCGACGACCGTTGGATTTCGCACGAGATATCGGGTACCTACGCTACCGAGAACCCCAATGCATCCTATCCGCGCCTGAGCTATGGAGGCAATTCCAACAACCAGCAAGGCTCCACCTATTGGACGCGCGACGGCAAGTATCTGCGCTTGAAGAATCTCGATATCGGTTACACGCTGCCCAAGATGTGGGTCACCGCCATGCACCTCACCAACGTGCGATTCTATATCACCGGCGCCAACTTGCTCACTTGGACCAGCTTTAAATACTGGGATCCCGAGGTGGGAGAGGGCGAAGGCAAGAACTATCCGCTTGCCAAGTCGGTGACCTTCGGTGTAACGCTTAATCTCTAACGAACTTAATCCTATTATAATAATGAAAACGAGACACTATATATTCCTGATGGCGGCTGTCGGCGCAGGTTTGGCGCTCACATCCTGCTCCGACTATCTCGACTCCGAGAAGTATTTCAAGGACCGCACCACCATCACGACCGTCTTCTCCGACAAGTCGCGCACTGAGCAGTGGCTTGCCCATGCCTATTCCTACCTCAATAATGAGAATGCCGACGTCTGTTCGAAGAACTCCAGCACCTCGCAGCATTGCTTCGACGACGATATGTATTACGGCGACCGCGATATCGACTACGATACCAAGGAGGGTGGCGACCTTTCGTGGAACAACTTCCACATGGGCAACTACGATGAAAACAAGTTCACCAACGCCTGGAACAACTGCTACCAGGGCATTCAGCAGGCCACGGTGTTCATCCAGCATGTCGACGAGAATCCTGAGCTCACAGCCAAGGATAAGCTCGACTACAAAGGTCAGGCCCGCTTTGTACGCGCCTACTTCTATTGGTTGCTGCTCCGCCGCTATGGGCCGGTGCCCATCATGCCGGTCGAGGGAGTCGACTATAATAAGTCTTACGACGAGATTGCCACTCCGCGCAGTTCTTATGAGCAGGTGGCTCAGTTCATCTCCGACGAGATGATTCAGGCTGCCAAGGAGATTCAATATACCAAGCGCGATATTAATAATGTGGCCCGTCCCACCAAGGGAGCTTGCCTGGCCACACGTGCCTACGCGCTCATCTTTGCTGCCAGCCCCCTGGCCAATGGTAACGACGACGACTTCGCGAAGGCCTTCGTCGACGATCAGGGTAACCGCCTGCTTTCACCCACCTACGACGAGAGCAAGTGGGCCAAGGCGGCTGCCGCCTGCCGCGACGTCATCGAGCTGGGTGTCTACGATCTTTATCACACCCCCTATACCAGCGTCGACAATGGTCCCAGTGCACGTCCTACAGTGGCTCCGCCCTACGACCCGGTATTCTCTGAGAACAATTGGCCCAATGGGTGGAAAAACATCGACCCTATGAAGTCCTATCGTGATCTCTTCGATGGTGCCGTCTCGGCCTACGAGAATCCCGAACTCATCTTCTCGCGTGTCGACCAGGCAGCACCGGGCTTCGACTGCGCTGCTATGGCGCTTCATCAGATGCCACGCTCGGCACCTACTGACGGCTCTTCTGCCAGCGGTTGGAACACCCATGGCATGACGCAGAAGATGTGTGACGCCTACTACATGAACGACGGCTCCGACTGTCCGGGCATGAACAGCGAGTATACGGGCCTCTATCCCGCTAATCGCGTCGATTCACGCCCGCGCCTCACGGGCTTCACCACCCGCGACGATGTGAGGTCGAAAACCTATCCCGAGCTCGATGGTTCCAACACCATTGGCATCTCTCTGCAGTATGTACGTCGTGAGCCCCGTTTTTATGCATCGGTGGCCTATAGCGGTAGCACATGGAACTACCTCGGCTTCCAGAAGACTGAGCGTCACAACGAACAGGTGTTCTACTATCGCAACGGTGGCAATGGCTTTATGAATACGCAGTTCTGGCTCCGTACCGGCATCGGCATCAAGAAATGGGTTCATCCTTCTGATTATCCAGGCAATATCCGTGTCAAGGCCGAGCCTGCCATTCGCTATGCCGACATCCTGCTGCTCTATGCCGAGGCGCTCAACGAACTCGACCAGAGCTATCAGATTTCCTCTTGGGATGGCTCAACCACCTATACCATCTGCCGCGATGTAAAAGAGATGAAGCGTGGCATACAGCCCGTGCGCATTCGTGCCGGACTGCCCGACTATTCTGATGCCACCTACGCCAACAAAGACCTCTTCCGCACCAAGCTCAAGCGTGAGCGCATGATTGAGCTCATGGGCGAGGGCAAGCGCTACTATGACCTGCGCCGCTGGAAGGATGCCGAGCTCGAGGAGAGCCTGCAAACCTTTGGACTCAACATCATCATGGACGCCAACCACAAGGACGACTTCTATAAAGTAGTGCCCTGCTATTATCTCAAGTCGACCTTCGCACCCAAGATGTACTTCTGGCCCATCTCTCACGCTGAGCTCAAGCATAACAAGCGGCTCACCCAGGAACCGGGTTGGACTACCTACGATTAATTTATTTTATCCACAGACAAATATGAAAACTTCAGTATATTCTTTAGGGGTGCTCGTTCTGGCCCTGGCTTTCTCAAGCCTCTTCACTTCGTGCACCGACGACTGGACCGAGGAACAGTATGAGCAGCTCATTGGTTTCCGTGCGCCCATATCGTCATCCACCGGTGTCACAGCGGTCTACGTGCCCTATTCGCGCAAGGACACACTTGGCAACTTTAAGTATGGCTCAGGCCAGTCGAGCTATGAACTGCCTGTAGTGGTGAGTGGCACACTCAACAATAAGCGCAACATCGTGGTCAATGTGGCCCACGACCCCGATACGCTCGACATTCTCAATCAGGCCCGTTTCCAGCGGCGCACCGACTACTATTACACGGATATGTCGCAGTTTGCCACGGTTCCTGCCACTTGTGAAATCGAGAGCGGCAAGGATGTGGGACTCCTCGACATCAAGTTCAACTTCAAGGGCATCGACCTGTCCAACAAGTATGTGCTTCCGCTGCGCATTGCCGAGGGTAGTGGCTATAAGGTGAACGGTCGCAAGAATTATCACAGTGCACTGCTCCGCATCTATCCCTTCAACGATTATTCCGGCAACTACTCCGGCTCCATGCTCTCCACCTATCTTGATGGCGACACGGGCAACGGAAGCATCGTGAAGAATACGGTGACAGGTTATGTGGTTGATGACAACACCATCTTCTTCTATACGGGCAACTTCGATGAGGATCGCACCGACCGTGCCAACTACAAGGTCTTTGCTACTTTCCATGGTAAGGACAATGGTACTGTCGACTTCTATGTGACCAATGACAGCTTGAACTTCAAGTGCAATAAGCAGGCTTCTTTCCGCATCTTCGAGCAGCAGGATGCCAAGCAACCCTATCTGATGCACCGCTATCTGGTCATCAATAACATTGATTACAACTGGACGGACTACACCTCGTTGCCTGGTTTCAAGACCAACTATCTCACCAGGGGCTCGCTCACTTTGGAGCGCAAGATCAATACTCAGATTCCTGATGAGGATCAGGCTGTAGAGTGGTAACGGCTTAGCCCTTTAGTGTTTTTCCATAGCATCCGCTTACTTCGACCCAATGTTTCCGGTCGTTGTAAGCGGATGTTTCTTTGCCGGAGAGTCGGCTCCTGCGGAATTCACGTCTCGTTCGTTCACAGGGGCATGAAGGACAACCATCGGCGTTTCGTAATCCATCTCTTAATAGTATCGTTGCGCGATGCTGCGGATAACACTCCTGTTGGGCACCAAAGCCCCTTTGGCATTATGGGTTATCAGTAGCTCCGGCACGTAGAAATCACAGCCTCGACAATTGTCCGGACTGTCAATCACATTGCAGGCCAGTTCGCGCTGTACAGCTAAAATAGCATTGGCCGGGAAGGTTGCCCGGTGACGGATGTAGGCCCACATCAGGTCCGTGAGATCCCTTATATAGCCCTTAATATCTTTATATATCTTCATGCTCTTCTGTTGCTTTATGATAGCTTCTTTTACTCCGATGGGGTGAGTAGAGTTGATTCATCCTATGGAATACTCTGCAAATATAGGGTTTTCCTTTCATATTGCAAGCTATTGCCGCTTATCCTTAACGATGTTTGCCCTTTGGTAGGAAATTTATGTTATATCATGGTCGGGTAGGTTAATTTTTTCAATCCAGCCCTTCTGTGCAGAAGCTGCTTCGTGCGGATGCTCGCTTCTTATAGCCATTGCTTGGGCAGTTGGAATTCGGTGGGGCAGTAAGTATAGCCCTCCCGTTAGGATGTGTAGTGGCTTTTCCTGATTCAGTGGAACAAGTCGTGGATGGAGCTCGAAGTGCCACATGTCAGATGGATAAACATAAGTCGGCCGAATCTACGGCATATGGTGTAGATAGATCCGGCATATGGCGTAGATAAGTCCGGCATATGGCGTAGATGAGTCCGGCATATGGCGTAGATAGGTCCGCCTTATGGTTGGCTGTGTGAAAGTCGGAGAGTTTTTGCAGTCGGAAGTCGGAGAGTTTTCAGTCAGAAATCAAGGTCGAGTTGTAGCCAGTGCTCCTTCTCTCTGCTTTCTCCCGCATGAGGATTGACTACAGAGAGTCCAATCAGTCGGATGGAATGGTTTGCGCCATAGTCGATGCGGCTCATTAGTTTCTTGGCCAGTGGCAGGATGTCGTCTTTGGTGCGAAGCACTTTGGCCTGAGTGATACTCCGGGTCACGGTGGTGAAGTCGGCGTATCTCACTTTTAAAGTCAGCGTGCGTCCCTTGAAATCGGTGGCTTGTAATCGCTCCAGCAGTTCGATCGTGACGTGATAGAGCTCTATGATGACCGATGACCGGAGACTAATGTCCTGCATGAAGGTGCGCTCGCAGCCTACCGACTTGCGCACTCGTTCGGCCACCACAGGGCGCTCGTCGATGCCTCGGGCAAAGTCGTAGAAGGTGCGTCCCGCCTTGCCGAAAACCTCCAGCAGATGATTCAGCGGGACGCTTCGAAGTTGCTCGCCAGTGTAAATCCCCATGTGGTGCATTCGCTCTGCCGTTTTGCTGCCTACGCCCCAGAAGTCCTCTATGGGTAGTGTACAGATGAAGTCGAGAGCCCTTTCCGGGTGAATGACGAAGAGGCCGTCGGGCTTACGATAGTCCGAAGCTATTTTAGCCAGGAATTTGTTGTAGGAGATGCCTGCAGAAGCTGTAAGATGGAGCTCGTCCTTGATTCTTTGTTTTATTTCGCGAGCTATGTCGACAGCAAGTTCGATATTCTTTTTGTTCCGGGTGACATCGAGGAACGCCTCGTCGAGTGAGATGGGCTCTATCTGGTCGGTATAGTCATGGAATATGCGGTGGATTTCGGCCGATACTTCCTGGTAAATCTCGTGTCGGCCGGGAGCGATGATGAGGTCCGGACAGAGTCGCTTAGCCATTTGTATCGACATGGCAGAGTGGATACCGTAGGCACGGGCCTCGTAGCTGGCTGTGGCTACCACACCCCGACTCACATCGTGTCCCACAGCCAACGGCTTGCCCCGCCATTCCGGGTGGTCGCGTTGTTCCACGCTGGCGAAGAAAGCATCCATGTCGATGTGGATAATCTTTCTCTGTTCTTTCTTGCTGTTCATCTGAGACACAAAGATAGTATAAACGAGGGGAATGCCCAAGAAATAAGCCTTTTTCCCACACTTACGAGTGTAGCATTGGCAATTATAGGGAGAGCCAGTCACCGGAGGCGCATGATGCTCTTGTGGGTCCTCGGCTCACTTTCGCAGACATGCTCAAATGGAAAGCACCATGCAGAAAAAAGGATGCACCCAACTGGCAGGTGCATCCTCTATGATGAAAATAAGTAGAAGTGTCGTTATTTCTTCGCAGCCAGTTTGTCGGCGAAGACGCGCATCCAGAATCCACCGATGACCGAGCGGGCGCGGAAACTCTGCCACAGACCCGTCTTGGTGTCATACCAGTCGGAGATGGGCACACGCGTGTTGGTCTCGTTGATGTAGTCGTACACGGGGTCGACAAACTTAAGGAAAGTCTTCTCGTCCTTAGCCATGGCAGCCGTCCACATTATCCAGTCGTTCTTCGAGTAGTCCTTACGGCAGTCGAGCGGCAGACCGTATTTGTTCTGTTTGGTGAGATAGTATTTAATCTCGCGGTTGATGGCGTTGTTGGGGAAGAGGTTGAGATTCCAAAGCTTGTCCCACACCATATTATACTTCTGGCTCCAGGTGTCGGTGCGGTCGAAGGCCAGCTTGTAGTGGTCGCCCTCGCGTGCATCTTTCTCCCATTTCTGTGCCATGGTGCGTGCTGTGGCCATGTATTTGTCGGCCATAGCCTTGTCGCCCTTCATGCCAGCCATGATGGAGAATCCGGCGATGCCCATGATGGCTTTGGCACTAAGGTTGCAGTTGTGAGCCCAGTGGCCGGCGAAGTCGTCGGTGCAGAGCTGGTTGGCAGGATCCTGTCCATTCTCCACCAGATAGTCGGCCCAGGTCTTCAGTATGCTCCAGTATTTATCCACATACGATGTGTTGCCGTCAAGCTTGCAGAGCATGGCAGCGAGCGTGAGCATGTTGCCTGCCTCCTCCAAAGGCATGTCGCCTCCGTAGGTCTGTCCGTCAGCGATGGGGTAGGTGCCGAGGTCGTGAGCAGCGAATGGCTTGGTCCAGCGGCCTGTGTAGCTGTATTCCAGGATGCTGGTCATCATAGCTTTCTGCAGCTCGGGGTTATAGCAGAGGAAGAGCGGAGCTTCGGGGTAGGTGAGGTCCACGGTGTTCACGCTGCCGTTGCTGTTGTTCTCCTTCGAGAAAAACAGCGTGTGGCCTTCGTCATCCTTGAAGAGCTTGTGAGCAGCAATGACGTGGCGGTAGGAGCCTGAGAGAATCTCGGCGTATTTCTTTCCGCCTGCATTGAATCCGTCATCGTAGATGCGCTGGTCGAGCTGACGGCATTTGGCCATGATGTCCGAATAGTTGTTGTTCAGCTTGTTGAAGGCGTCGAAGAGGGTCACCTTACCATCGTGTGCCCAATAGGCCTTGTAGCGCTTGTACATGTATTCGATGTCCTCTACCTCGTCGTAGCCTACCATGCAGTAGCTGGCTTTTGGTTCCATCACGCTTCCAAAATCGTGGCTGTAAGAGAGAGCGGGTATAGTGGCCTGTTTCCGGCTCAGTATGCGATCCTTGCCCTGGGGCAGCGTGCCGTCTGCATTGAAGCTGCTCATGATAGCGGTCTCTGAGTCGAGGCTCACATTGCCGTTGAAGTTAGGCAGGTAGAAGTAGCCCCAGTCGATGCAGATGATGTCGCCCTTCTTGGCCAGTATAGGCTGGTCTACGGTGCCGGTCTTCAGATACTTCACTCCGTTTTGCAGTGTCGTTGTCGACAGGGTTGGCTGGTTGGCGTAGTTGGTGGTTATTGAGGGCGAGGCGGTGAAGAGAATCTGCACCTTATGCTCTTTTTTGTCGTTAGGACTCACCTGGTAGGAGATGTAGTTGATAGGGGTGGAAAGCAGGTCGAGGTCGTCGATGAGCATGGGAGCCGTGAAGACGAGCTGCAGGTCTACCGGACCACATTTGAAGGTGTAGTAGGTGTTGGTGGCCAGCACGCTCAGGCTCTTCTGCTCAGCTTTCTTCACATGGACTTCTGCAGGCATGGCGTCGGCATAGAGTCCGAAGTCTGTGTAGGCGCCACCGGTGGTGTTGTGTGTGTGGGTGGCGATGACGTTTTCTCCGGGATGCAGCAGCGCTTTGGCCTTGTCGTCGAGCTTCAGTCGCTCGTTGTCGATCCAGGTCTCACCGGTAGTAATCACTTTGGTGCCATTGATGTAGAGCTCGAATACGTCGTCGTGCGAGTAGTTCACAATGATGTTGTGCTTCAGCTGTTCGGCACTGATGTTCACTTTGCGGCGCACGTAGAGGTCGGTATTCTCACCACCCCACTTGGTGCCTACGCTGCGGCGGTCGCCAAAGGGAGCACGGCACGTCGGCCATGCGCTGTCGTCGAAGCCGGGCTTCTGCCACCCGGCGGCGGGATTAGTCTGAAGTGCTTTGCCTTCCCACTGCTCATCCTCGGTGGCTCCAGCAATGGGGTCGAAGCTCATGCTGCGGTTGTCGCCCATGAATCGGTAGAGCTGGCCGTCGACACGGAGGTAGCCGTTGATGGGTTTCTCGGCGTTGGTCCAGTGGCGGGTACTGCCCTCATTGAGCTGATTGTAGGGCGACCAGATTGAGAAGTAGGGGTCGTTGAGCACGATGGGCACTGAGGGCAGGCGCAGGTCGGTCGTCTTATAGGGACTGAAGACGGCTGCGTCTTGTGCCGGCATCGAGAGTGATGCCAATAGGCATACGGTAGATAATAGCAGTTTTTTCATAATTAGTATGTATGGATAATGTTGTTGGTCTAATGCTGTCTGAGAAGGGGTGGCTTGCATCTCTACAGACGGCCACTCCACTTCGCCTTGCAAAGGTACGAAAAAGAATGATAAGAAGTGGCTTTTCCCCTAAGAATTTATGACTCATGTTATATTCTGCCATCTGCATGAGGTTGTAGCCTGCTGCAACTACCTGTCTCAAGACTTCTCGTAACGGATTATCCTGGCAGAACGTGCGGTGATGTGCGGGAGGATGAGTGGCGGCTTTTGCCGGAGACGGAACAAAAAAGGCCTTATCTCTTTGTTGTTTGCTGTTTTTACTTTAAATTTGCAGTGTAACACAGAAACAATGAAAATGATTAAGAACCTAATTCTCCTGGTATTGGTCTTTTGCCCTTTGCAAATGATGGCAGCCAACTACAAGAATCCCGTTAAGCAGTCGAATCTGCCTGACCCCTCGGTCGTCTATGGTGGTGATGGTTATTTCTATGTCTATACCACTCAGAATGGACAGCAGTATGTGCCCATCTATCGTTCGCCCGACTTGGTGAACTGGCACTTTGCAGGCACTGCCTTTACGAGTGCCACCAAACCCACGTTTGTGGATGGCGGTGGCATATGGGCGCCCGAGATAGCTCATATTGGCCAAAAGTGGGTGCTTTATTATTCGATGTCGACCTGGGGCGGTGAGTGGTCCTGTGGCATCGGTGTGGCCACGGCCGACAGTCCGGCTGGTCCCTTTACTGATCACGGGAAGCTTTTCATCAGTTCGGAGATAGGCGTACAGAATAGCATAGACCCCTGCTTCTTCTGCGATACCGATGGTAAGAACTATCTCTTTTGGGGATCCTTCCGTGGTATCTATGGCATGGAACTCAGTGCAGACGGGTTGTCGACAAAGCCGGGGACACTCTTCCAGATTGGTCCAAGCAGTGGCAGCAATACCACTGAGGGCTCTATGATATTCCGTCATGGCAACTATTATTACTATCTTGGTTCTTCTGGCTCTTGCTGCTCCGGTCTGCAGTCCACCTATCACGTGGTAGTGGCCAGAAGCAAATTCCTGCAGGGTCCCTATTATAATAAGGAGGGACTCAGCGTTATGAGCCATCCCTATGTCACCATTATGGAGAAGAGTACGAGGGTCGTGGGCCCTGGCCACAACTCCGAAGTGATAACCGATGACAACGGGCGCACCTGGATGCTCTATCACGGCTATCAGACCTGGAATGTGGATGCGGGTCGGGTGCTCTATCTGGATGAGCTTAAATGGGATAGCCAGGGCTGGCCCTACATTGAGAATGGTATGCCGTCGGCTGAATCCGAGGCTCCCTATTTCAAGGATTATCATTACCTCACTGGCATCAGTGATTTGCGGTCGGATGCGGCACCCTTCTCTGTGACGCCTGGAGGTGATAACTACTATCAGCTTAATGGACCCGAGAATGTGAGCTTTCATTGGGCAGTGTACAATTTAAGAGGCGAAAAGGTGAAGCAGGGTGTGGCCAGTGCAACCCAGGAGCTGTGGCTGAACGATGTGGCTGACGGCATCTACATTATCAAGGTGCGCGGTAAAAATGGCGGCACACAACTCAAAGTGGTGAAGGCGACTGAGGCTCGTTGACGACGCAAGTGTTAAAACTTTAAAGATTGCAGCTTGGCTTTTTGGGTGAATTAGACATTTTCGTTACCTTTGCAAACAGTTTTACTAAGATATTCAGGATGCAAAGGTTAAGAATTGTTTTTGCTGCATGTTTATTGACTTGCGGCACCCTTGTTCATGCAGGAGGCCTGCTTACGAACACCAATCAGAATGTAGCTTTTAATCGGCAGCTCTCTCGGAACGCCGCTATCGGCATTGACGGGGTCTATTCTAATCCCGCAGGCGTCGCCTTCTTGGGCGACGGAGCTCATATCTCGGTCAACTGGCAGCTGGTCTTCCAAAGTCGTACCATCAGAAATGAGTACCCTCTCTTTGCCAATAATATGAATGATGCCACTCCCCGTCGAAAGTTCGGTGGTCATGCCTTCGCTCCTGTACTCCCCTCTTATCAGATAGCCTATAACTGGAGGAACTTCTCCTTCCAGAGCAATTTCGCCGTGGGTGGAGGTGGCGGAAAGTGCATCTTCGATGATGGCTTGGGAAGCTTCGAGAAGATAGTCTCAGAAACTGCCTATGGTGCTTCTTCGCTTGCCTCTGTTGTCGACAAGGTCGCAGGTCGCAGCATGTTTTCTTCCGACCAGATGTTCGGCTCCAAGGGCTCTTACAGTTATGACAGTTATATGCGAGGCCGTCAGTATTACTATGGTCTTTCTTTGGGTGCAGCCTACAAGCTGACGCCCTCGCTGAGCTTCTTCGCCGGGGTGAGAGGGGTTTATGCTTCGTGCAATTACTATGGATACGTGCGCGATGTGAAGGTGGGGAATCTGCCTCTCTATAAGGTTCTTGACCCGTCGAAGACCAACTCAGCTGATATTGAGTTGAACTGTAACCAGTCGGGGCTTGGCTTTACTCCTATTCTTGGCGTCGACTATCGGCTGGGGCGTTGGAATTTTGCAGCGAAGTATGAATTCAAGACACGCATGCGACTGAAGAACGAGAGCGTCAACCAGGCACCCAGTATCGGCAACTTACCCGATAACCTGGCCGCGGCCTTTATGGCTGCTGGTGTGCCTGAGGCTCAGACGAAGGCCGTACTGACTCATCCTTCTGTGGAAGCGGCTATGGGAGCCCTGAAGACGGGCTTCGATGAAAGGCTGACCGCAGCAACGGGGGAGTATGCTGATGACGCGCGCATTGCCGCTGATATCCCTGCTCTGCTCACTGTGGGTGTCAGTTATAATCCTGTCGATCCCTTGCGCCTCTATGCCGGATTCAATTATTTCTGGGATCGTCAGGCCACTTCCTACAACCATCGGGAGAAGAAGCTTAGCCGGGGTACGGAAGAGTGGAGCGCTGGCGTGGAGTTCGATGCCTCGAAGGCTATCACCGTGAGTGCGGGATGGCAGAATACCAGCTACGGATTGACTCCGGATTACATGGATGATAAGAGCTTCGTGGTGGGGTCCAATTCTCTGGGCGCTGGCGTCAAGATGAAGCTGTCGAAGAAGATGAGCCTCAATCTCGCTTATTTCTTCACTATCTATGGGCATGAACGCACGAATGATGCAGAGGCTGCAGGCTCTTATACGGCAGACTATACGCGTACGAATCATGTGTTCGGCGCGGGCCTGGATATAGACTTATAGTCAGCAGAAACACTATCCCCAGCCTTCGGGCTGATTGGCTCTCCATCCACTTTGCTCTGCATGAGCTGTGCGTGGAGAGCAACACTTTTTATAAGTATAGGTATGGCTATGGCCCTGCGTTATGTCCTGAATTTCATTATTTTTAGGTAGGCTCACGATTCCCCGTTCACGCGGCAAAGTCTTAACTTTGCACTCGGATTAGATACAGCAATCAGTGAGAACAGTAATAATGGCTACCTGTGCTCTCGCCCTCTTGGTGGGCCGGGCTCAGGCTGCAGAGGAAGACAGTTTGGAAACAGAGCCGTTGTCGGGCTATGTGACAACAGAGTTTAATGCCGGTCATACTCAGGGTGAGGCGCATCCCTGGCTGGTCGACTTTCCGCATGTCATCGGAGGTGCCACCCTCAATTTGGGGCGTGGATGGTCGGCGGTTGCTGAAGTGGAATATGAAAGATTTTATTCCGACGGCCGTTGGGGTAATAACTTTCGCAATAACTACACAACCAATAAGCTTTATATCAACAAGGAGTGGAACCCGGCTTTGAACCTTAAGTTGGGCATCATTGATGTGCCTGTGGGCACCACTAATTCTGGTGGCCCGGCCCTTACCATTTACGATCCACTCGGCGAAAGCACACTGATGCCCATGACCTGGCACGAGGGTGGCGCCGCCCTGTGGGGGAAAGTCCGTAAGCTGCACTATCAGGTGGGTGCCTATGTCTATCCCACGGCCCCCCTGAAAGAATCGCGCCTTTTGGGTGCGGCCGCACGCCTGGGATATGAACTGTTCAACGGACTCGATTTGAGCTTGTCTTATTTCTACGGTAGTGCCAAAGAGGGTATGGTTCAACGTCAGAATCCTAATCTTGCCGAGTATTCACATGTCTACCATGCGGCCTTTGACTTTGCCTATCTTGCTTATGGTTGGGTGGTCGACGGACAGTTGGTGGCCAGTAGTTGCCACAACAACCGGGCTGCCGGCATGGAAGTGGGCTACGATGTAGCGCCGCTGATGGGAGCGAAGAGTTGCTCGCTCATCCCGTTCGCCCGCTACGACGGTTACTATCATGTGGAAGGTGCGTCTTGCAATAAATTCACATTGGGAGTCAATACCACACTTCCGTTGGGATTCACCTTCAAGATGGAGGCTGCCCGCAGTAATCCGACTGATTCGAAATGCTCCACGTCACTGAATATTGGTATCGGTTGGCAGGGAGAATTCTGAAGCCCTCTTACATGCTTTGAGAGTCCTTTTCTGGGAATGGGGTAGTTGCAGTAAGTAACGAAGGCAGAAAAGTATATTCTCTTTTGAGAAAAAACAGTAAAACTCTTGCTATGATGCAAGGGTTGTGCCCTTCTTTTCCGGTATAGGCTTTTTCCGAAGCCGCTTCGGTAAACCGGCATCGAAGATGCGGATGCTCTGTATCCTATGGCCACATGAGCATCTATGCGCAGGAAAGCTGTGGCTGGAAGCGTTAAATAATTATAACGGGAGCAAGAAAGCCGGTGAGGTTCTTCTCACTTGTCGAGATAATTTATAGCTTTGCACTTAACAAAGACTATACGAACTTTCTAATAATTAAAAACTAGAAACAACAACATGAAGAGACTTTTACTTCTCAGTATTGGGCTTGCCGGTGCTATAGCGCTACAAGCTCAGATGACGACACCATGGACCGGTAATGACCCGGTTGATGGAACGGATTACTGGCTTTACAATGTATCAACTGGCAAATGGCTCCAGGACAACAATTCTCAGGATGGCTTCTGGACAACCCATGCCAATGTAGGACCTTACGGTCTGAATTTCGGCTTTGTAGCCGATGGGGGCTATTGGGTAATCAATGCTTACTACACCAATTCCGGAAGACTCCGTGGCTCTGATTTGTACATGGATACCAACGACGACCCCAAGACCTTGTGGGAGCTGACCCCGGTTAAAGGTCTTAGCTACAAGGCCTATAACATCGATGTGAAAGATGGTGGAAGCTTAGGCATGACAAGTGCCGGCAATGCCACCACTAACATGGGCGATCTGGGCAGCAACGACGGGTTGGTATGGCAGCTGGTCACCAAGGGCGACCGACTGAAGTACATGACCGACAATGCCTCATTGACAAAGCCAGTGGATGCTACCTGGCTCATTGGCAATTTCGACCTCTCGAACAATAACCGGCGCAACTCACTTTGGACCGAGGATGCCAATGGCAACTATGATGCCAGCGATGCCTCGCAGAAGAATGCTACCCGCGGAAGATGGAACTCTACTCACTTCAATCTCAAACAGGTGCTGACCAATATTCCCAACGGCACCTATAAGTTCTATGTCCAGGGCTGCTATCGTGATGGCGACCGTAACAAGGTGGGAGCTAAGTTCAATACCGAATCGGAAGTGCTCCGCGCAAAGGCTTTTGCCAACGATGACTCCGTGACCATCATGTCGATACTCAAAGAAGCCAAGACGAAGAGCGAAACAGGAACTTTTGAGACCTTAGTGGAGAACACGGGTTACTACGTGCCCGACAACATTGGCAACTGGAGCCGTACCTTCGCCCAATATCCCGATGCTTACTGGAATGAGCCTGTGACGGTGCAGGTGGTCGACAACACCATGACCATCGGCATTGATAAGCCGGGGCCCACATCAAGCAATGGTGACTGGCTTATCTATAATGCATTCAAACTTGAATACTTGGGCGACAACATCACCATTGATGTCTACCAGCAGAAGCTTGCCGGCCTGGTGGCCACAGCAGAGGCATTCAAGGGCGAGCTCACCTCCGCCGTGCAGCAGCAGTTCTCTGAGGCACTGGCCAACGCGAAGGCTAAGGAGACCTCTAACAGCAAGGAGGATATCGTGGCAGCCATGAAGCAGCTCAGAGAAGCTCTGCAGCTGGCTCAGAGTATCACGGTAAATGCAACCAACCTGAAGCATCTGGTAACCCTGTGCAAGCAGGAGGGAGTGAAGACGGAAGCCTCAGAGAAAGTGCTTGCTGAGGCTACTGCCGACGATGCTATTGCCAAGCAGCTGAAGGCACAGCGCATCATGCGTCGCTTTGCTCATATCGGTGCTCAGGAGAATCTCTTCACAGGCAATGCACCTGAAGCCGGCAAGAGCTACTATCTTTACAATGTGGGCTCAAAGGCTTTCTTCCAGGGTGGTGTCGACTTCAGCACTCATATGGCTGTTGACCAGCCGGGTATTCTCGTTACGTTGGTTGCAGGCGAGAAAGCAGGTGAGTTCGTGCTCGACTCCAATCATCCCAATGCCGACACCGAGCATTATTGTGGCTACAATGGCTACATTGATGTAGGCAGTCAGGATGCCTGGAAGTTCGTCGACAAGGGCAATGGCATCTATAATATTGTGCGTGCCGATGCCGACACCCTGATGATGGGATTCAATCCTAACCGTGAGGACGCTTATAATCAGGTGGACACAGATATGAAGAATGGCTCCAACCCGAATAATCAGTGGGTACTTGTCACTAAGGCCGACCGTGATGCTCTGCTCAACCAGGCCACGGCATCGAAGCCGGTGGATGCTTCTTACCTCATTCAGGTACCCGATTTCAGTTTGCGTGAGGATTACGTCACCGCTTGGAATCCTGCTCCTGCCCAGAGTGCTGAAACAAGCATCGGACGCGTGGGACCACAGCATATCCGCGACTATGTCTTCGAGGCTTGGAACATTGCCGACCCGGTGTCGTTGGCACAAATTGTCTCGGGTCTCAAGCCCGGTTACTATGAAGTGTCGCTCAATGGTTACTATCGTGACGGCGACTTCACGCATCAGGTGGATACGCTCAAAAAGACCGATGCTCAGTTCCTCGCTCATTATGCTACGCTTACCCTCGAAGGCGCTGACAAAGCCAGCACCGAGTTGTTCAATGTCTTCGACCGTCCAAACACAGCTCCTGGAGAAGGCACACAGAGCCAGTTTGGTGAGGTGCCTAACTGGCCTCAGGAGGCTATCAACTTCTTCGAGGTGGATGCTTACAGGAAGGCTGCTGTCGTGAAGGTGGGAGCTGACGGTAAGATGAACATCTATGTCGACAAGATGGTGGAAGGTGAACATCAGTATGGTGACTGGATGGTTCTCGACCGGTTCAGGATGAAGTACTTTGGCACCGAGCGTCCCACAACAGCCATTAAGGGTGTAGAGGATAAGGCGACGGCTGCTCCTGCCGGTAGGATTTACAATCTGCAGGGAGTTGAGGTGCAACAGGCTACTCAGCCTGGCATCTACATCCAGAACGGCCGTAAGTTTATTGTCCGGTAAGGCGCAGATGCCCATCTTTGGGCGTGACCAACCACACTCTAAAACAAGAATACAGGTGGCTACCCTGACAATGGGTGGTCACCTGTATTCGTTGTTTATCTGCGGTGGCTGACGACCTCTCAACTATTGACGGTCGAGCCAGCCTGCAATGGTCACCGACTCTGCCTCGACGGTAGCCCCCTTGGTGGCTGTGGCCGTCTTGGGGTCTATGCGGTAGAAGGCAGGATAAGAACCCTCCGCTGTCGTGGTGATGGGCATATAGACAAGTCCGTTGTGGGTGTAGGGCATCTCGCCGATAGCGCTGATGGTGCTCTCCTCGGGCAATCCTTTCACCTCGGTGAGACTGCCGGTAGTGGCGTTGAAGATAGCCAGTCGGGTGGCACCTGAGGCTGTGCGGTTGATGCCCTGGGTGTAGAGCTGTAACAAGAAATAGTTGCCCGTGGCATGCCAGCAACGATACATCGGGAGCTTAGGGCCGATGGCCTCGAGGTTGACATAGTAGTTGAGGTCGAACTGTGTCTCGCCTTTCTTGATGCGCACCACGCCGGAGGGCAGCTGTCCCTTCACTTTCTTCAGGTCCGGTGCCTCCTCGTCGTAGACACTGAAGCGGGCGTAGCCCGGTGAGAAGACGTACAGGTCGCCGTTGTCGTTGGCCCAGATAGTCTGATAATACTGTGAGCGGTTGCGCCCCGAGGCATAACCGATTTTTCCCGTGCGGGCGATGACGGGCTTGGCACTGAAGTCCGAGCCTGAGTAGATAGCTACGAAGGCAGAGTCGGGGAACTGTGTGGAGGGGATGCTGCCCTTGACATAGGCGGAGCTGCGCAGGCCTCCGTCGGCCTTGGCAATATAGTCGGTGGAGGTGACCTGATCGGGATGATTGGCTACACCATAGACGCTCATGCCCATGGGCACCACGGAGGTGTAGAGTTTGCCGTTGGCCTCCACAAATCCCGAGAAGCTCACGTACTCGCCGTTGCCTAAGAAGTTCTCGGCTACATAGGTGTGGGTCTTCACGGTGCCGTCGGTGGCGCTGAGGTAGTTGACGAGCAGTCCTTTGGCAATGTTGCCGGCATCGTCTTTGACCGTTGTGTTGCCGGCCGATGCCGTAATCACGTTGTCGCCCCACGAGCCATAGGTGGTCACCCGGTTGAAGTTGTAGGTGAGACCGTCGGCAATCGTGTTGCTCCCCTTCAGCAGGTAGGACGCTCCGGTGCCGTTGCCCCCCTTGTTATAGACCAGTCGGAAGAGGTATTTGTTGTCCTTGAATATCCAGTAGGTGCCCGTCTCCGTCTCCTTGCCCTGTCCCTTGACACTGATGACACCCTCGTCGAGATTATCGGCAGCTACCAGGTAGTTAACGCCATCGACGGTGGCCGCCACGATGATGGAACCTGTGGTTGGCGAGGGGAGCTCGGTGTCGGTTCCGTTGGAGTCGTCAACGGCCGCGGTGTTGTCACTGCTGCATGCTGTCGTCAAGGCTGTCAAGGCCATAAGCATCAGCGCAGAAATGGGAAAAGCTTTGCTTCTGTTCATTGCTATGATGTTTAATTGATGATGTATGATGAAAATAGTATATGTGGTATCATTTACCCAAGAACACTCTGACCTTTGCATAGAAGGCCCGTCCCGGCTTCTGGATGGAGAAGTTGTCGTAGAGCTCCTCGTTGGTGATGTTGTTGCATTCCAGTGAGAGGTGATAGCGTGCGCCGATGCTGTAGGTGAGCGTCATGTCGTGCGCCGTCTGTGTGGGCACGCGCTTCTTCGAGTCGGCACTGCCAATATTCTCCCAGTAGAGTGGAAACTCATGCTGGTAGTTGAGATTGTAATTGAATGTCAGTGTGTTGGCAGAGCCGCCCAGGCCTGTCCACCGCATGGTGATGTCGGCGGTGCCGTAGCGATAGGGCATGTTGGGCATGCGCACATTATAGTGCAGGCTGCTCTGTCCGCTATTGGCCGACAGACGTCGTTCGCGGTCCTTGGCCGCAATGTCGTTGTAGGTCGCTCCGAGGGTCAGCCACTGCAGAGGACTGTAGCGCAGGGAGAACATATAGCCCATGGTACGCACACGTCCGTGGTTCTCATAGGCTCCATAGTAGGTACCGCTCACGCTCTCTATCGTGCGCCGGATGAAGTTGCGGGTGTTGCGCAGGATACCGGTAGCCTCGGCATGAAGAGCCTGCTGACCGAAGGTGAGGTCGTAGCTGAGGCTGACATTGAAGTTGTGGCTCATCTCGGGTTGGAGTCCGGCCCGTCCCGACTCGAGGTCGTCGTCGCCGAAGAGCTCGGTGATGGTGGGCAACCGGTAGGCTTTCTCATATGACAGCCGGGCCTGCCATCCTTTGAGTGGAAAGATGCTCAGCGCTGTGCCATAGCCCAGTGCGTCGGAGGTCATCCGTTGTCGGATGAAGCCGCCGATGCCGTCCTCATTTTTCGACACCGGACCCTCCACCAGTTCGTTATAGTATTTGCCGAACACCACGACGTTCCAAAGACGCGAGGGTGTGAAGTGGTACGATAGTCCCACGATGTTCTTGTCCGTTTTCTTGGGTAGTGAGTAGTCGGTGATGCGGCTTGTTGACTCCAGATAACTGCGGTACTTGCGGTTGAAATGGTTCCACGAATAATTGAGCGTGACGAGATGACGGTGGCTCCACTGGTACTTGGCCGCCAGCCGGGCTGTCCAGATGTCGGTGGCGCTCTCGGTGTTCTGATAGCCTTGCTCGCCGGGGGTCCCTGTCCACCGCCGCTGCCCATACCAGTTGTATTTATAGGCTGCCGTGTCGACGTTGTAGCTGACGTTGTGACTATAGCCCAAGTCGGCGTCCAACTGTAGTCCGTGGACGAGGAAATGGCGCTTGGAATAGGTCAGTCGAGGCATTAGAACATGGCCTTTGCGGTGTTTCTGCCCGTAGACAATCTCCTGCCGGACACCATTTTGTATCTGCCGGTACTCGTGTGAGTAAGTCATGTTGAACAGCAGCTTGTCGGCCCATCGCTGGCCCGTGAGCCCTACGGCTGCTGTGATAGCTTCGTTGTGATAGCGTCCGTGGAAACGGCGGACAGTCTCTATCTTGTTGCGGTCGGTCTGCTCGAAGCCGTTGTCAAGAAATTGGGTGACGAAGGTCTTGACCTTGTAGTCGTTGTCGGAATAGTTCTGGTAGAAGCTCAGGTCGTAGCTCCAGCCATGCTTCAGCCTTTGACCAGCCCTGAGCGTGGAGCGGTGGGTGTTGAAAGAGCCATAGGAGTAAGAGGCGTCGGCATACCATTGGAAAGGACGGCGACGGGTGACGATGTTGATGACACCACCCATGGCATCGGTGCCGAACTCCACGGGCACCACACCCTTGTAGATTTCAATATGGTCGGCTGTGCCTGCCGGTATGTTGCTCAGCCGGTAGGCGCTGCCTACGCCCTCCTGGGGTATGCCGTCGATGAACACTTTCACGTATTTGGCATCCATGCCGTCAAGCATGATGTTGGTCTCACCCCCTACGCCTCCGGTTTCCCTCAGCTTCAGTCCCGGGGCCATGCGCAGTGCGTCGGCAAGAGTCTTGGTTGTGTTCTGCATTTGTCGGGTGTCGATGGTCAGTGCGTTGTACCCGGTCTGCCGTAAGTGCCCGACACCGGTCTTTGCCGTCACCTGCACCTCGCCTAATTTGTAGTAGGCCGTAGTGTCAATCTTTGATGTTGTTGCGTGCCTCCTTTGCGTCTGTGCTGTCGCCGACGGCACAACGGCCATCGATGACAATAGCGACAAGGCAAGGATGTCTGTCTTTCTATTCATAGTGTCTGTTGCTATCCTCTTTTTTGGAGGTGCAAAGGTAGGTGAAAATCGGAGCCTGCGCAATACCTAAAAGTAATGAAACCAAAAGTGCAACATGGCTCCTGTCTTCGTTATTGGGACACCCAAATCAGATATATTATGGGTCACAGGATATTCCTTGTGGGTTAGTTAATCGCTATCCAAGCACAGTACATACACGGAACATGAAGCAAGTACGATTATTGCTGTCAAGTCTGACATAAGGTTCGTTTGCTTAGCCCACATTGCAGCTATATGTCAGCTAACCCCCTGATTCCCAGGACTCGTTTTTTTTGAAAGCCGCATTTTGGGTCCACACAAATTTTCTTGTCCTTATCGGAATGTGCCCGACCTTGAGCGTGTCAT
>Ga0256406_1000920_pt1 | contig 50112 bp, 39 predicted proteins | sample RumenRJG_03DNA_FD_185986 | JGI IMG/M metagenome (GOLD analysis project Ga0256406, IMG submission 185986) | Bovine rumen microbial communities from Lethbridge, Alberta, Canada - RJG_03 | ecosystem: Host-associated > Mammals > Digestive system > Stomach > Rumen | place: Canada: Alberta | collected...
TGCGCACCGACGCTGACGCCATCAAAGCGAAACTCGCCAAAGAACGCGGCATTGAAGACCGGTTCATCTTCAAGTTGAAAGATGACCCGCGCATCACCAACATCGGGCACATTATTCGCAAAACATCAATTGACGAACTGCCCCAACTGTTCAACGTGCTCAAAGGCGATATGAGCTTGGTCGGGCCGCGCCCGCCGCTACCGGAAGAGGTGGCACGGTACGACTCGCTGTATTCCACCCGTCTGCTTGTCAAGCCCGGTATTACCGGCGCATGGCAGGTTTCCGGCCGGAGTGATCTGTCCAAGGAACAGTCCGAGTTCATCGACGTGTCCTACGTACAGGACTGGTCCATCACCGGCGATATCGCGATTCTGTTCAAAACCGTAGTAGCAGTTTTGCGCGGAACCGGCTCATACTGATACACGATTCGCATCGCCGCTGTTTCAGCTATCTGCGGATAACCGAAACAGTATCACCAGCACTTGTGCTCTGCTTCCGACAGCGGTTTTACTGGCAGTAGAGCGCACTACGGAATGTCTTGACGCGCCGGGGAAGGGGACGTATCACGGTATTCCGCAACGCACCTGTGGGGCAGCTGCTTTCAAGTAGCCGCCCCACGGGTATTTCCGGGGAATGTTCAGTGCATGCGACTGACCGGCATCGGTCCGGCATCGGTCAGCCTGCCGTCAGACTCGCCGGCTCTCGGTTGTGTCCGACACCACAACCGTATCGCCATACGCAAACCCGCTTATGCTCACACGTTTGTGACCGGACCTGACTATCGTGGAACAGTATCCCAGCTATAAGCCGCGATCAATCACACACAACCGGCATCGCGACCCAGACAGCACGCCGCTGACCCGCTCGCGGCACCCACATGAAACAGGTGAGGTATTGAGCACACAGAACGACAACAGGCAACCCCACAAGCCGGCACGTACCCCTGCAAACAAGCCGGCACGCGGGTCGGCGCGAACCAAAGCCCTGATCGCGAGCGCCCGGCAGCCCTTGGATTCTGCGGATTCTTATCGTGACGGACATTTGAGTCGTACTGCGTTCGTCTCGCTTGTTATTCTCACGTTCATTACGTTTGTCGGCAATTTCACGCAGCTTCAGCTCAGCTCCGCCCTGCCCACGATTGTCAAGGATTTTGGTGTGAGTGTGACGACCGGGCAATGGCTGACCTCAGTGTTTCAGCTGGTGATGGGTGTGATGGTGCCGTTGACCGCGTATTTGACACGGCGATTCACTACACGGCAGATTGTCGTCACATCCATGCTGGTGTTTACAGCCGGATCGTTGCTCGCTTGGCTTGGCCCGTCATTCGTTGTTGTACTGTTCGGACGGATTCTTGAGGCGATTGGAACGGGCGTCATGTGGCCGGTGCTGCAAATCACCGTGTTTTCGATTTACCCGCTGTCGCGTCGCGGTCTGGCGATGGGTACTGTCGGCATGGCGATGAGTGTCGCTCCGGCGATTGGACCGGTGATTGGCGGTTGGCAGACCGATGCGAACGGCTGGCGTTCCATCTTCATGTCGCTGTCGGTTATCGGCTTGGTATCAGTGTTGCTCGCCTTTTTCGGGCTGCATAATTTCGGGCGTAGCGATCGCGACGCCAAAGCTGATTTCTTCTCGGTGAGCTTGTCTGTTCTCGGGTTTGGCGGCCTGATGTTCGGATTTACGAATATTGAAGCGCATCCGTTCACTCATCCACTGGTTTGGGTGCCTATCGTTGTCGGTGTGGCGGGCATCGTGTGGTTTGTGGTGCGGCAGATTCATATGAGCATGGTGTATCAGGCTTGGGAGGCGTCGCACGAGTCGTCGTCCGGTTTGCGGCGTGGCCAATGGGCGCCAAAACCGGCGTTGCTGAACTTGGGTGTGCTCCGTAACCGGAGTTTCACGGTCGGAACCATCTGCGCCGCGTTGAGTTTTTTCGCGTTCAGTTCGATTATGGTGATTATCCCGCTGTATATCCAGAACGATCGCGGGTATAGCGCGACCATGAGCGGCTTGATTATGCTGCCTGGGGCGATTGGCCAGTGTATCGCACAGTTCTGCGGCGGCAGGCTGCTTGACCGGTTCGGTGCGCGGCCCGTGGCGCTGGTTGGTTCGAGTACGCTGCTTATCGGCACCATCATGATGAGTTTGATCGGCACGGATACGTGGATCTGGTGGGTGTCCATCTCACAGTTCACGAGGCAGATCGGTATGGGGCTTGTGCTTATGCCCATCACTACGTGGTCGCTGAATTGTCTTGCCCGGCAGGAGGTTTCAGCCGGTTCGGCGGTCACCAATACGGTGCGGCAGATTGCCGGGGCGATCGGTGCGCCGGTGATGGTTATTACCATGGAGACCTTGACCCGCGTGTTCCATTCCGCCGGGCTCAATACGACACTCGCCAATATTGATGGGGTGAAATGGACGCTGCGCATCAGCGCGTGCTTCGTACTCGCCCAGCTGTTGCTCGTGATGTTCGGCGTGCGTGGTCAAGGCGCAGGGTCGGCGCGTGAAGCCGCGCAAGTTGCCTTGGGGAGGATCCGCATGCGGTGATATTCTCCGAACCACGCGGAAACCTTCCCGGTTCCCATCGTGTGGAAAAGATACCAAAGAATCAGACCGGCCGGACGATAAGAGAGCGAATCAAGAATGGCGGAATACCGCCAATCTCCCAATCTGGACACCCACGGGAAGCCCAACCGGTCGCCGCGCCACCTCCGCAGTTACGATATCGCACGCCAATGCACACGGTGCGGAAAGGATATCGTCGGGGCGGCCCGGGGACGAGCGGGGAGAACCAGCCAGTGCCCTATCCTCGCACCGGCCATATTCCGTCCGCCCGGACATGCGGAACGCGACAAACCGAACAAGGCAGCACCACGGCACATGTGCCAATCATCCGCGCCCGGTCAGCGTCAGGTAGACGAGCACGATGTTCAATGCGATAATCAGCCCGGCCACCGCCATAAACAACACGTGCTTGGCCATACCGTCACGATACCGTCCCATCAGCTCGGGGTCACGCGTATAACGCATCAGCGGGATGATAGCGAACGGAATACCGATGGACAACACCACTTGCCCGACCACCAACGCATATGTGGGATTCGACGAAAACCAAAGCACCACCAGCGCCGGGACCAGCGTCACCACCCGGCACGCCCACATCGGCGCGTGAATATGCAGCAACCCCCGCATGATCTCCGAGCCGGCGTATGTGCCGACCGACGTGGATGACAACGACGAGGCGAGCAGCCCAATCGAGAAAATCGTTCCCACTGCTGGGCCAAGCGCCGTCTCAATCGCATGTTGAGCGCCCTCGATAGTGTCCGTGCCCTTCATGCCGTACAGGGAGTTGGCGGCCAATACCAGCAACGCCAGATTCACCGTTCCCGCCAATGCGAGCGCCCACACCACATCAATCTTCGATCCACGCAGCAACTGCCGGGTGTCCGGCTTCTCCTCGCCTGGAGCATAATGGTCGTTCACCAAGGTGGAATGCAAGTAAATCGCGTGCGGCATAACCGTCGCACCCAGGATGGACGAGGCCATAAGCACTGAGTCGGCGCCCTTGAACCGGGGAACCAGTCCACCCAACACTTCCTTGCCATTGGGCGGGTCCACGAACAGCCCGGTAATAAATCCGAACGTAATCACCAACAGCAGCGCAATCACGATTTTTTCGAACAGGCGATGTGTCTTCCCGCCTTGGAACCACAGCAGAATCGTAGACACCAGCCCGATTACGCAACCGCCCAAGAACAACGGCAAGCCGAACAGCAGCCGCAATGCGATCGCCCCGCCGATCACTTCAGCGAGATCAGTGGCGATGGCAATGACCTCGGCTTGCATGAAGAACATGTATCGGCCGGCATCACTCATCCGCTCCCCCAAGATTTGCGGCAAGGATTTCCCCGTGACAATACCAAGCTTCGCGCTTTGATACTGGATGAGTACGCTCATCAGATTCGCCACAATCAGCACCCAAACCAGCAGATAGCCGTATCGGGCGCCCGACGTGATATTCGCCGCGACATTGCCCGGATCAACATAGGCGACCGCGGCGACGAACGCTGGGCCGAGAATCGAAGCGAGCGCATGCCCGTGATGATGCGCCGGCGCACCGCCTCCCCCAGTAGCCGTGCTTGCGTTGACGCTCGCCAGCGGTGCGGAACCCGTGCCCGTCTTGTGAACGGCACCATCCGCATGTTCTTGCCGATACTCCGACTCGCTCATGCCAAACCATCTCTCATGTCTCGTCGTCAGTGTGTCGTGCCCAGCCGGGGTGGCCGTCCGGACACCATGCCGCTAGTGTTATAGGTCCGTTTTGTAACGCCATGTAACATGCCGTCGCAAACCGTGCTGAACCATTGTGCCATATGGCGACACGCCGTACACGGCGGGAGTGGGTTGCCGTGCTGGCTGCCGTTCCGGGATACGCTGGCCGGGACAACCGCGAAGCACCGCGGCCATGGCTTCACGCTCCTGCGGGGTTACGCTCAGCTGATATGCCGCCTTCACTGTGATCTGCAGCGTCACATACATGCAACGGAAGTCACTGTTCGTCGGCAACCAGTATGCGGCAGACGCTGACCCTTTCTCCTCATTGGCTTTGCCTTCGACAGCAAGCAGATTCATCGGATCGTTACCGAACCGGTACCGTTGCGCCCGGCTCCACGCGGATGCGCCGGAACGCCAAGCATTCTCCAAGGCCACCACATGGTCGATCTGCACGTCGGCGCTTGATGTGGCGCCACGCGTGAACTTGATGGTCCGTCCGGTATACGGGTCTTCAAGCGTGCCGGAGCGCACCGTACAGCCGCCTGTGACAGTGAATCGCACGTCATGGAGATCCCTGGCCAGAATATCGTCGCGAATATCGCAACCGTTACCGTCATCGTCGGTCTGCCGATACCCGAATTCGTCTCGCTGATATCCTTTGCCGGATTGCCGAGCATCCACGGTAAGCGCATGCAGCACGTCAGCGACAGGACCAGACACCACATATTCGCCGGTGATGCGGGCGACCGGAGTACTCACTCGCGGGAGCATCACGCCGACCAGTACGCCCACCAGTATTGCGGCGACGATCAGCACACCCGCCCGTGCCGCCGGCGAGCGCATACGTGAAGCGGAAAAACGCGTGTCGCAACGACGCGACGACCTTCCCCAACCCCTGTGCATATCCCCTCCCCCCATGGTCGGTGCGCACTGTCACGCGCCGCGGTCAAGCCGGGATGCGGCGCATATACCATGCGCATCATGTCAATGCTTACCCGTGAGCCACGCCCCCTGTGGTGCCACGGATGATTCGAAACTACCGTGCGGCGGGGACGGGAGGCGACACGCCTCGAATCGAGCGGATACAAGCGTTCGGTGTGTGACGGGTGGCAGCATGCCGGCATACAACGGCGCATCGCCCGTGCTTGAGTGGTGTTCAGCACGGGCGATGCGGATAGTCAGAGTCAAACGGGTTACCTGCCGGGTGGACCGTTCAGTCGGCCACTTGACCCTCTGGAGAATCCTCTGGGGGATCAGGACACTTTGCCGGACTGCAAGTGGTCGAACACCGGCTTGTTGTTCTCATCGAACTTGTACACGCCGATATTCGCGCTGGACGGGTCATGATCCTTGTTGAACGGTCCGATACCGGTCAGGCCTTGGTACTGGATGGACTTACCGCTCTTGAGCAATGCCAGGCATTCCTTGTAGCTCTTGCACTTGGTGCCGCCATCAGCGCCGGAAACCGCAGGCAAGTTGTTTTTGATGGTTTCGCCATCAGCGGCTTTGCCTTTCTGGGCTGCGAGCGCAGCGAGAACCGTTGCGTCATAGGTTTCGGCAGCGTAGGTGAAGTTTTTCACCGAGGAGTCGATGGATTTGACACGCTTCTGGAATGCGTCACTGGCTTCGGCTCCAGGAATGGTTGCGGGATCGCCCTTGAGGACACCGGCAGTGAAATCGCCGGAATAATCCTGAGTGTTGCCATCGGTCAAGTAGAGCTTGTTGGTATTGACACCCTGGCTGATCATCTCCTTGACAATCTGCTTGGTCTGGTCGAAGGCGATGACGAGGATCGCGTCGGGCTTCGCGGCCTTCAATGTGGTGACCAGCGAGGAGAAGTTCGTTTCCGTCGGGTCAAAGGTTTCGGTCTTGCCATAGACGATGTCAACATTGCTGTTGGCGAGCGTGTTGACAATCACCTTGCGCAGGCCGGTACCATACTCGTCGTTGAAGACGGCGATGGCGAGTTTCTGGACTCCATCCTGTTCGATGACATTGCTCATGACCGCGCCTTGCACACCGTCCGGGGCGATGGTGCGGAAGAAGTACGGATCGATGCCGGATAGGCTTGGCGAGGTTGCGCCCACGGAGATCACCGGGACTTTCGAGCCGGCGGCCTGCTTGTAGATGTTCTTGGTCACTGAGCTGGATGGTGAGCCGATAATCGCCCCCGGCTTCTTGGCGAGCAGGGATTGGACGCCGGACGTGTTCTGGTCGGCGTGATCGGCATCAGAGGAATCAGCGATGGCGGTATTCACATTCTTGCCGAGCACACCACCGGCAGCATTGATGTCTTTGATCGCAAGCTTGAATGCGGCGACCGTATCAGGACCAAGATAGGACAGACTGCCGGTTTCCGGGAAGAAACCGCCGAGTGTCAGCGCTCCCGAACCGGAGGAAGACGGGCCGGACGATGAGGAACCGGAACCGCATGCCGTCAAGCCGGACAATCCGATTGCCGCGGCGGCGACCAACGCGGTCGCACGCACCGCCATGCGGGTGGAGCGACGACGACGCACGTGCCCGGTGTCAGTGTATCCAATGAATCCAGTCATGATATCTTCCTTTCTTCTGCTTTCCCAAACAATCCGCTGCCCCGAGGCTGAATCGGCTGCGCTGGATAATGTTTTCCTGCGTGACGTCGGAGTGTTGTGTTGCACCCAATTGTGCGAATTGAACATTTCCCAACCGTTCCCCTCCAGCAACATCACTGTTGCCGAACACGCACGATGCGTAACAGAGAGCGTACAGGCCGGAATCCGCTTCGTGTGTTCCGTGGCATCGATTTCGTGGGGTGATGCTGATTGTGTGGAACAGTAACCGACCCGATGATGGCGCCGGCGGGACGGGCCGACCGTCGAAAACCGCACGATTCCAATGATTTTCATATCGACGGTCTTGATCTCGCGTCCGGAAATCCACGGTATCTGTTCCACACTGTTGGAATCAGGCTACGATTCGCACGCTGCGGAACCGGAAACCATGATGCGAGCGAACACTCACGCGGTCGCAGCCCGTGCGAGGCTCTGAGCGACACGTTCACTGATGGCATCCGGCTGCGAGACAGTCACCCGCATCGCACAGTCCTGAGCGATAACAGCCCCTGCCAACGATTTCGACAGCGCCTCCCCTTTGCCGGCGCCATCGGCCATACCACCGTCATCAAGCATGGCACCGCCGATGATGCGTTCCGTGTCATCGCGCCCGGCATGACGCCCATCGCCACTGCCAGATACGCGGAATTCCGGCAAAAACCTGTCGCCATCAGCCACGCGGATATGCTCCTGCGCAAGAATTCGTCGTGCGGTCGCAGGGTCGCGTACCGGCAGCCACATGTTGAATCCGCTCCCAGGAATGGTTTCAAGCCCGAATCGTTCAAGCAGCACTGCCATGGTCTTGCGCCGGAGCGCATAGGTGTGTCGCGCACTGGTAATAGTCGCGTACGCTTGACGGTCGGCAAGCATCTCGCACAGGAGCTCCTGAAGGAATCGGCTCACCCAGCCGGCTCCCAGTCGTCTGCGTTCCACGATGGCATCGACCGCGTCACGTGGCCCTGACAGTGCGGCGAGTCGCAGATCTGGCCCATGGGATTTGGAAAAACTGCGGATGTGAACCACCCGATCCGGTATCAACGATCCCAACGACACCGCGAACACGTCGGCGACCATACCGGCGCTGTCATCCTCGACGACAAGCGGAATGTCACGTCCGGCAGCCTCCTGCGCCCAAATACGCAGCACTCGCGCAATCGCTGACAGGCGTTGCGTCGTATAGCTGATGCCGGTCGGATTCTGGGCGCGTGGCTGAAGAATCATCATGCTGACACGTCGCCTTGAATCATGCGATGCCCCGCCAGGAGTGCCGAACCGTTCCAGCACGTCAAGCAGGCATTGCGGATCCATACCTTCCTCATCGACCGGTACGCCGACGGCAATCGCCCCGCGCTCGCGCAGCACGTCAAGAATGAAGGGGTATGTAGGCGATTCGACGACCACGACATCACCATGCCGGACGAATGCGGCGATGGCGAGCGCCAGTCCGTCTCCCGCGCCGGAAACCATGGTCATCGCTTGCGGGTCGTACGGCCAGTCGGCGCGTAGTTCCTCTTCCAGCATGGGCAGGATGGTCGGCCCGGTGTATGAGTTGACGAAGGCCCGCCGGTTGCCGAGGCGGGCCAGGTATGGGCGGATGGTCGGTAGGAGCGTGTTGTCTGGTGTGCCACGGGACAGGTCAATGACTGGGATGTGTGCGGCGGCAGGTATTCCATCGGCACGGGAGCGTGACCGTGAGGACGCTTCGCGAACTCCTGCCGTAGGATTGTCGGTTCTCTGCGCCTGTGATGGCACGGCGGAATCGGCTGTACTGGAATGCGTGGTCATCCACGTGGCGCCGATCGGGCTGTTGGCCGTGCTGTTGGTAAATATGGCGGATGTTGGTGGGGCGGTGACTTCGGATAGGGCTTGCGGCAGGACGAACGTGCCGGCGCGTCCCCGTGAGCGGACGACTCCGGACCGGGCGAGCATATGGTAGGCGGAGGAGACGGTGGCGGGGCTGACGTGGAGTGTTTCGGCGAGCGCACGGACGGTTGGCAGGCGGGTTCCTTCCGTAAGGACTTCGGTGGATACGAGAGTGGTGAGGGATTCGACGATGCGTTGCGGAGTGGCTGAGGCGGTTTGGGTGCGTACGAATCCTGCGAGGCGTTCGGCTTCGATGGTGGCGGGTGGCCTGCCTGCGGTTTGGACATGATGGGCGTCATGGTGATTGTGTTCCGTAATCATTTCACCCTCCCGTGTTCCGGTTGCGTTGCCGACCGGTTTTGTGCATGCGTCGTTGTGACATTCTCAGTATGGCCAATGCCCGTTATTCCGGTGTTTCAGTCTGGTACACAACAGGAAATGTCTAAGTAAATCCTGTAATGTCCATCGCTCACAATGCCAAATGCAATGACCAATGTACGAAGACCGGCAGGCCGCCGGAACCGTTCGAGGAAAGGACAGATCATGGGACATGATTGCTCGGCAGATGAGACGATCTGGGATGACGCCTATGCGTTGGACCGCGCGCATGTGTTCCACTCGTGGCACGCGCAGCGCGATCTTCACCCGACTGAGGTGGTCACAGGGCATGGCGTGTGGCTCAACTATGCGGATGGACGTGAGATGCTGGACTTCACCAGCCAGCAGGTCAACGTGAATATCGGCTACCAGCATCCCGCGGTTGTCGAGGGCATCAAGAAACAGGCCGAACTACTTGCCACCATCGGCCCCGATTACGCGAACCTCGCCCGCGGCCGAGCGGCATCACTGGTCGCCCGTCGCGCACCTGAAGGCTTTGACAAGGTGTTCTTCACGAACGCGGGCGCCGACGCGAACGAGAATGCCATGCGCGCGGCACGCCTGGTAACCGGGCGAGACAAGATCCTCTCCTCCTACCGCTGCTACCACGGCAATACGGGCGCGGCGATCAGCGCGACCGGCGACTGGCGGCGCAAGCCCAACGATTACGCGCGTGGTCATGTCCACTTCTTCACGCCGTACTTGTATCGTTCCGAATTCTTCGCCACTACGCAGCAGGAGGAATGCGAGCGGGCTTTGACGCATCTTGAACATGTGATCGAATTCGAGGGGCCGGACACCATCGCCGCCGTGCTGCTGGAATCGATCCCCGGCACCGCGGGCATCATCATCCCGCCGAAAGATTATTTCAAGGGCGTGCGCGAAATCACCCGCAAATACGGCATTCTGATGATCACCGACGAGGTGATGGCCGGCTTCGGGCGCACCGGATTCTGGTTCGCACTCGACGACTACGATTACACGCCGGATATCATCACCTTCGCCAAAGGCTGCAATTCCGGGTATGTACCGGCCGGTGGCGTGATCATGTCGAAGCCGGTCGCCGCGTATTTCGATGATGTTGTCTTCCCCGGAGGCCTGACGTATTCCGGGCATCCGCTGGCGATGGGCGCGATCGTGGCAACGCAGGAGGCGATGGAGCGCGAGCATATCGTCGACAACGCGCATGATGTCGGCCGGGACGTGCTCGGACCCGGTCTTGAAGCGTTGGTCGAGCATCATCCCACCATCGGTGAGGTGCGCGGCAAGGGCGTGTTCTGGGCGGTGGAGCTGGTCGCCGACCGCACCACCAAGGAGCCGCTCGATGACGCCACGATGCAGCGGATCGTTGCGGAAGCGGACAAGCTGAACCTGGTGCTCGGCGTGCACAACAACCGCATCCACGTGACCCCGCCCTGCGTGATCAGCGCCGAAGAGGCCGCGGAAGGCGTCGCCAGGCTTGACAAGGCGCTGACTGCCGCCGGATGCTGAAAGCGCATCAGATCAATTTTTTTCACGGATGCTGCAATCCGCAGCAGAAAGGCACATCATGACACGGCAGACAACACCGGCAACAGGAGGCACAGTGAAACGCGCGGTCGTCACCGGAGCATCCAGCGGTATCGGCGCGGCGACAGTACGCTCGCTCGTCGCCGATGGATGGCAGGTGGCAGCGCTCGCCCGTCGCGCCGAACGGCTCGACGCGCTGGCGCAGGAATTGGGGGATGCGGTCGAACCGATCGCCGCCGACATCACGGATGAGACAAGCACACAAGCCGCCGTTGACACGATTCTCGCCGGCGGACCGGTCACGGCGCTCGTCAACTGCGCGGGCGGGGCGATCGGCAAGGATCCGGTCGCCACTGCGAGCATCGACGACTGGCGGGCCATGTATGAGCTCAACGTGCTCGGCACGCTGCGTATGACGCAGAAGCTGCTGCCCGCGTTGAAGGAATCCGGTGGCACCGTGCTCGTCATCTCCTCCACCGCCGGTATCGAACCGTATGAAGGCGGGGCCGGGTATTGCGCGTCGAAATTCGCCGAACGCGTGATGGCTCGGGTGTTGAGGCTTGAAATGATCGGCGAGCCGATCCGCGTGGTCGATATCTCCCCCGGCATGGTGCATACGGACGAGTTCTCGATGCACCGCTTCCATGGCGACGCGGTGAAGGCGGCAGCCGTGTACGCCGGGGTGCCGGATCCGCTGAAAGCCGAGGATATCGCCGAATGCGTCCGTTGGGCGCTCGACCAGCCGGACACTGTAGATATCGATTCGATTGTGGTCAGGCCGCGTGCGGAAGGCTCCTACACCAAGGTATATCGCAAGTAAGGCGTACCGCCGCCATCTCTGCTTCTGCCGACACTGAGACAGCCGTCAGTGTCGGTAGAAGGATGTCATCCTGCTTCTGCCGACACTCAGAACCCCGCCAGCGTCGGCAGAAGGGTATTGGCCGACACTGAAACAAGTCTCGGCGTCGGCGGAAAGCCACGGGTAGGAAAGGCCACGGGGGTGTGGATGCTCTAGGAATCCTCGATGCGCGGCCCGCTTTCAAGCCGATCCGGTTACTTCACCCAATCACTTCGCTCCGATGGCGCAAGCCGAGGTATCCACACTCACACCGGAATCCTCCCAGCCCATTGGCGTCTGGTCGACACCGAGGTCCGCCGTGGCTTTCGGCGAGGTGGTCACGTCGAAGGAGTAAGTCACTGATTGCCCAGGAGTCAATAGCACCAAAGATGTTGTGACGGCCTTACCATTGAGCATCGTGCTCCGAGGATTGACATACACAGTTCCAGAACCCCTGGAAGAAACATGCGAAATCGTACCCCCAGCAGGTGGATAGATTAACATTTTTTCAGCCGCAGTGCCAAGCTTCAAAGACGGCACTTTAGAACTACCCGTATTCCCATCAATCAATGTGTTTGTTGCGAGCTTCTCTTGTAACCGTTGCAACGCATAGGCTCCGCCATTGATATACTCCGGCAACGTAACCGCCTCAGCAGAAGTGAGCGTATTAGTGAGTGTATACTCCACATGATATGTCTGGGACCCATTGTCATTGCATGATGTACGAGTAAGTTTGGATGTACGATGCACATACCAGCCCATCTTGGACGGGTTCTGCTCGTCAATGTACACGCCGATCTTCGGATTGGCTTCATCATCCGGCGTGGACGCGGTAAAACCGGCGGACTTGAGTGATTTTTCCGTCGCCTCATCGAAACTGTACATGGAGAAGTGGCGGCCTTGCGCGAGCGAAGACATCGCCTGGCCGACCTGTGTGAGCTTGGTCAGGTTGATATTCGAGAACATCGCGCTGATCGACTGGGTTGCGACCTCGGTGAAATACTGGTCCTGCATACTCTCCGGATATTCCTTGTACACGGTGTTGAGCAGGAATTCCGCGGTATTGTCGCCGGTGAGCACACGGCCATCCGACAGGGTGACCTGCCCGTTGATCGCGACCATTTTCTGCAGGAACACCGGATCCACGGTAATTATGCCATCTAACTGTTGATTTGCCCCCCATGGAGCACGCTGCCAAATAGTGCGCATATCTTCAGCAATACGCTGTGTATCCGGATAAACTGCAAGATCACGTAAATCAATGGCCATCTGTAGAGGGCCCCAATCTTTGAAAATACGTTGTTCATCCGTCGTTGGGTTCCCTTCACCATATGGCAAATACTCTTTGTTCGAGTGGAAATCACCTACGGAAATCTTGCCGTTATTAGTAGCCATGACACCAACAGAACCAATCAGGCCGCCGCTGGAACGCGCCTCGGACGTGGTCATCGCCATCACGGCGTATGTCTTCGCGCCGCCCGAGCCCAGGAATCCTGGGATGATGTCCAGCGCATTCGACAGGTCGTCGATAGTGGTTCCCGCGGTGGTCAACTGCTTCCTGCCGGCATCGTACGCTGTCGCAATCTTACCAATGTTCGGTCTGGGGAGCGCGTCATACTGCTGGACCAGCTGTTGCAAAGGCTGATTCGCCGCTTTCATCGAGGCCGCCGCCTGGGTGATCGGCTCAAGGTTCAACGACCCGTCATCCGTGGTCAAGGACGCGTTGGCTAGGGTGCCGAGCGTATCGGCCAGTTGCGGCAACGGTTTCGTGGTCAGCTGGTGCACGATGCGCGTCATGCCGCGAACCGTGGCAATATCCTTGCCGTACACCGGCATATGCGAGGCGACACTCCACAATGTGCCTTCGGTGATATGCTGCGCCGCGGCGGTTTCCGCCTGCAATTGCGGCAACACAGTGTTGATGGAATCCACCGTGTCCTTGCCGACACCGGACGCGCTCGAACCAGACAGCCCTTTCAAACCGGCCATCAATGATATTGCTCGTTCCTCGTGGGCTTTGACTTCCATGGCCTGACGGTACAGCGTCAACGCCGATACCGCCCCTACCGCCGCCACGGCGACCAACACAACGAGCACAATCCATGGCCAGACGTGCCGGCGTTTGCCGTGGCTGCGCGGCGTGTGACCGTGTTCTGCGGAATGTCTGCTCATGTTTCTCCTCACCGATTGCCGGGCCGTGCTACGCGGATACCAGGCAGAATCGAGCTGTAGTCAGCGATGTTCCAACCGGGGATATTATCCCCCACAAGACACGGCGTCCGGGCAAACACCATAGGATATCCACTGTTGTTCCACGTTTGCGTGGCGGAACAGCGAAGCCATGCATGCCGTCCATCCGGCGTCGGCCGGCGTGCGCGAATACCGGATCAGACGCGGACGACCATATCGGCCACACGCATCGTGGACTGCCGGTGCGAAACCAGCACCATGGCGACATCGCGCTCCTGGGCCAGCTGGTTGATCGACGTGAGAATCACCGCCTCATTCAACGCGTCCAACCGGCTCGTCGGCTCGTCGAACAGCACCAGATCAGCCTTGCGCAGGAAGACACGAGCCAAACCGATACGCTGCCGCTCACCTTCGGACAGGCGTCCGCCAAGTTCGCCGACCTGCGTGTCCAAGCCGTCCGGCAACGATTCGACCAGTTCCAGCGCTGACGCCTTGCGCAACGCTTCACGAAGCTCGTCATCACTCGCATGCTCGTCGGCGATACGAAGATTATCGGCGATCGTACCGTCGAACAAGTAGGTTTCCTGACTCATCATCGTCTGCGAGCGCCTGCGATACGCGGCATCGACTTGCGGCAACGGCGTATCGGAGAACCTGACCTGTCCGTGCTGCGGATCCCAGTAGCGCATCAGCAGTTTGAGCACCGTGGATTTGCCGCGGCCGGACGGTCCTTGGATGCCGAGAATGCCTGATGTGGGGACCGTCAGTGACAAGTCTCGGATAACCGGCTGGTCGGCGTGATACGAGAAGTCCACGTGTTCGAACGCCATGCCATCGTATGCGGGCTGCTCACTTCCGGTTTCGACAACAGCGGGACGCTCATCAAGCAGTGCGAACATGCGGCGTGCCGCGGCGAACGTCTGCGTGAGATTGGCGGGAAGCGCACTCAAAGCGAGTGTCGGTCCGAACGAGCTGGTGATGAGCACGACAGCCGTCACCACATTCGGAATGCCGTACGGGTCGGCTTGCGCGAGATACAACGCCAACGCGACCGCACCGACCGACGCGGCGATGACCAACAGGCCGCCGATGGCGGTGAACCGACCGTTTCTGCGGCTCAAGCGCCCGCGTTCCGCCCATAGGCGGCGTGTGCGGGAAACAATATTGCCCAAGCGACGCCTGCCTTGACCGAAGCGGATGATTTCGTCAAGTCCGCGCATGTCATCAAGCATGACATCGTCCAACTGCGCCGAATACTTGCGGATCTTCGGACCGAGGGTCCGTACGCTTGCCGCGAACCGCTGCGGCAACAGCACACCGACGATTACGTGGGCGGCCACCAGCAGCAGGGCGAACCACGGGTCGAGCGTGAACGCGGCGACCGCGAACACCACCGTCGTCACCACGGCGATTACGACCGGGGAAATCGTGTGCGCGAAGAAAATCTCAAGCAGTTCGACATCCGTGGTGACCAAGGAAATCAAATCGCCCTTGCCTTTTCCTGCCAGTTTGGCCGGAGCGAGCTTGCGCAGCGTGGCGAACGCTTTCGAACGGAACAGCGCGAGCAGACGGAACGCGACATTATGGTTCATGTATTGTTCCGCATATCGCATGATGCCCCGCAACACGCCGCATACCACCATGCAGATCACCGAAACGCGGGCCGAAAGCCCCCACACCGGGTGACCCAGATGGGCGAACAGTGCACACACACCGAACACCGGCAGGAACGTGGCTGACAAGTGTCCGATTGTTCCATACAAGCATGCTTGCACCATGTACAGGCTCAATGGTCTCACTTCACGCAGCAGACGTCCGATGACCGCCATGGTGCCCATCGGCTTGGCCTGCTGGCCACCGTCGGGTACACCGGTCGTGGGCATGTTCGCCGAGACGGCATCGGTTTGCTGCGATGCGGCGGTAAGCTGAGCGGCGGCTCCACGACGGCGCCCGTCAGCGTGGTCTTTCCCGTCGAGGCGGCGCGTCTGCTCGTTGCCGACCAGCATGCGCGCGTCATCGCGATGCGAGACATGCTCGTACACCGCTTGGGCGCGGAACAGTTTGGCGTACACGCCGTCAGTCACCACCAGAGCGTCATGCTGTCCGGTTTGCACCACCGTGCCGCGGTCGAACACCACAACCCGGTCGGCCAGTACCGCGTTCGCCACACGATGCGTGATCATGAGCACGGTTTTCCGGTCCGCCAAATCACGGATGGTGGCGAGAATACGGTTTTCGCTGTCCACGTCCACGCTGCTGGTCGCCTCATCGAACACGTATACCGCGCTATCGCGCAGCAAGGCCCGTGCAATGGCGAACCGCTGGCGTTGACCGCCGGACAGGTTCGCCGCATCCTGCTCGATACGCATATCCAGACCACCGGGCTGTGCGCAGACGAAATCATCAATACGCGCCTGATGCAACACACCCCACAGGTCGTTGTCGGTGGCATCCGGCTTGGCCATCATCAGGTTCTGACGCAGCGTGCCAGCAAACAAGTGGCTGCGAGCGCCCACTACCGTCACCGCTCCGGTAAGTGACTGTTCCGAAACGGAACTCAGCTCCACGTCCGTTGACGTGCCCAGCAGCGAGTAGCCGAGACGAATCGAACCGGTGTAGCCGACCAATGATCCGCCCAACAGGCCGGCGGCCGTGGATTTCCCGGAACCAGACACGCCGACAATCGCCGTCAACTGGCCCGGTTGGGCGGTGAAATCAACATCGTGCAGCGCAGGCTTGGCATCAGGGTCTGTTCTGTAGGAGAACCCGACCTGATTGAATGTCACCGACACCGAATCCGCCACCGAAGGCAACCGGATATTGCCATGCTGCGGCACGGGGGCGTCAAGCAGCGCGAAAATACGCTTCGTGGACGTCATGCCGTTCATCGCCACGTGGAAATACGACCCCAATTGGCGCAACGGCAGGAAGAAGCTCGCCGACAACAACACCACAACCAGTGCAGCGGGAAGCCAGATCTGTCCGATCATGAACTGCCAGATCGCCACGCCGATGCCCGCCGCAGTACCGCCGTACGCCACCAGATCCATCGCCGACAGTGAGCGCAGCTGGATTTGCAGCACGCGCATGGTCATGATGCGGAATTCCTCGGCTTTGCGGTCCATCGTTTCGGCTGCGCGACCGTCAGCGTCAAAGGTTTTCAAGGTTTCCAAGCCCTGCAGATCGTCCAGGAAGGCGGCGCCCATATCAGTGTATTTGCCCCAGTATTGTTTGAACACGCGTGAGGCGCTCATCGCCACGAGGCCGACGATGATGACAATCAGCGGCGCACACACGAGCAGCACGAGCGCGGCAGGCCAGTTGACCGGGGCGACGAAGACGAACAGGGTGATCGGTGCGAGAATCGCGTAGAACAGTTGCGGCAGGAACAATTCAAAGAAGCTTTGAATCTGTTCGATACCTTCGCCGGCTGACTGGACCACGTCGGCGGTACGCACGTGTTGGGCGTAGGAGGGGCCGAGCTGGAGCATTTTGCGGTACAGTTTCTCACGCAACGCAAGTTTGACGCTTTCGCTGGCGCGGGTGCCGAAGAACGCAGCGCATCTGGTGGCCACATATTTGACAATCACGATGACGGTGATGAACAGGATGAACATGCCATAATTGTCCGGATACGCAGACAAGGCCTGTTTGCCTGTCTCGAGCGCGGAATCGCCTTGGGTTTGGGCAGGGTTCAAGCAGCGGCCGAGCTCGTTGAGCTGCGTGCATTTCGACGCGTTCAGCGGCTCGATATATCCGAGGATGTTGCCGAGCAAACCCACCAGAACATAGGCGAATCCGATATCCGCCAACAGCGACACCCACAGGCACGCCACTTTCGCGGCGACCAGGCGTTTGACCCCCGGCGTCAACGAAAACAGCCGCTTATCGAACATGCCGACCCCTTTCCGCATATACGTATGAACGCGTTGTGGATCCGTACCGATGAGGCTTCAACGTCGCGTCGCAGCCCGGTATCGCACGATCCGGTGCGTATCAGGGGCGTGATGCGATACGTAATCCCATGAAAACCGGGCATCTGACGTGTCGGACGTTGCATGCCAGTCGCATACGGTCACCATCACAATGGGGGTATTGTAGCTGATTGCCTTGTCTTCCACCAACGTTTTCGCAAACCACGACCAATGCTCCATAATCGGATAGACGTACAGCAAGTCACAACATACGGACATGGCAGACACGGCGGGCACCGTTGGCGCAGCAGGGCAACTCACGCACGCGCCTGTTCCGCCGGTCGCACACCTTCCACGGTATCTGTTCCATACTGTACGAATCGCCTCGATATCCCGCAGGCGTGGAGCGAGCCCGGCGGCGCCACGACGGCGGAAGGGGGTAACCGAATCATGCAATCCGCGGAATTCCGCGATTCTTTCGATATGACGCTGCGGCCCAGGTGGGACAATCTCTTGGTATCTGTTCCATACGATTAGTTTCAGCGGTCGATCCCGCAGACGTGGAAGCCGATGGCGAGGAGGGCGATGCTTGCCGGCACGCCTCACCGTCCCAGTGAAACCCCCGCCAACGACGCACGCTTAACGACTTTCGCCTCGACCTGGCCCACACCATACGTGGACACCGGGTACCCCGGTTCCGACCCCTCCCCCAGCAAGAACAGCGCCTCACGCATCGCGGCGACGCCGAGCTGGCGATAATCCGGACGAATGGTAGTCAGCGGTGGAACCACGTCGCCGGCCACGTCGATATCGTCGAACCCCACCAGACTGACATCCTGCGGAATACGAATATCATGCTCTCGCAACGCACGCGCCACGCCAATCGCCTGCGCGTCACTCGCGGCGACAATCACTGTCGGCAGCGCGCCTCCCGACGATCCAATGTATTCAAGCACATGATTCATACGCGCGTACGCCTCACTGGCCTGCCAGGAACGGCATCGGACGATCCGCGAGGCGATCGCATACTGCGCGGACAGTTCACGCCACGCGTCAAGCCGCGTCGTCGCGTCCCGCCATTCGGACGGCCCTGTGAAATACAAGGCGTGGCGGTGCCCGTATCCAGCAATCATGCTGATCACACGATCCATCGCCCCCCACTGGTCGACACCCACAACCGCGGTCCGGTCATGCCCGTCCCCATCGTGAATCATGTTCAACCCCGTACCGACACTGGTGCCGCCGTGTGTCGCCGTCAACAGGATTCGAGGCTTGGTGACCGGGGCACGGCACGCGGCAAGAAACAGCACGTCCGTCGGCACCATCATGATGTACGCGTCCACGTTCAGCTCGTCAAAACCCTCGCATATCCGATTGAACTCATCCTGCGAGCACATGGCTTTACGGATCATCGAAACGGTGACGAACAAGCCTCGCGCCCGTGCCGCCGCCTCAATCGCCTGTAACGTCAGCACAGCGCCATGAAACTGGTCGCCGCCCATAATCACGCCGATGATCCGCGAGCGGCTTGAAGCGAGCGCACGCGCTGAATTGCTGGGACGATATCCCAGCTGTTGGATGGCTTTGCGCACGCGGGCACGGGTTTGCGCCGACACATCCGGGGAATGGTTGATGACGCGGGACACGGTTTGATGACTCACCCCTGCCAGCATCGCCACGTCTTTCATTGACGGGCGAGACTTGGAGTGATTCACTTCCATCGTATGCGTGTCCTTTCTCAATCCTGTTGTTTCGTCCCGGCTCGCGCACGATGGCCGGACCGGACTGAACCGCGGCATCCAGAACATTCCAGATACTTGATGTTCCCGGCCCGTCCGGGTTACCCGGTTCAGGCCAGATGCCAGCTCACCCGGTGCAGCGGGGTCGGACCGTACTGCGCGATCGCATCACGATGCGCCTGTGAACCATACCCCTTGTTATGCGCCCAATCGTACGGCGCGTATTGCGGGTTGCCGGCGGCGATATCCATCATGAGATGGTCGCGGGTGACCTTTGCGATGACCGCGGCCGCGGCGACCGTCGCACAATGCTGATCACCTTTGACTTGGGTGATGATGTGGGCGGGCGCCGGCACATCCGGCGCATCGAACGTGCCGAGGGCGGCGGTGATGTAATCGTTTGGACCATCGAGAATCCCGCCGACACGGAGTTCTCGTGATACCGGCGTGCTCGCATTGGCGGCGACAGCAGAATCGTTCCTATCGCTGTCCAACTGGCGTTCCAGCTCATCCAATGCGCGCAATGCGGCGACACCGAGAGCATACGTGATACCCCATTCGTCGATCTCACCGTTGCTGGCCTGTCCGACTGCGCTTGAAGCGCACCATTGGCGCAACGGGTGGAATATCGCCTCGCGGCGGTGTTCTGTCAGCATTTTGGAATCCGCAACCCCGTCAGGAACCGCCAACGTTGGAAGGTCACGCGCCCACACGGCGGCGGCGCCCACCATCACCGGGCCGGCGAGCGAACCGCGTCCGACCTCGTCGAACCCGACAATCAGGTCGTAGCCTTGGGCGGCGAGGCTGCGTTCAAGGTCAAGCGTCGGAATCGGACGCTGGCGGGTGGCGTTACGAGGGGTTCGGGACATTCGCGAACACCTCGTGATGGGCGTCAAGCTTACCGATACGGTTCAACGGCCAGTTACGTACAATGGCGACGCCGAGCACATCGTTGATGGGTACGAGCCCGTTCGATCCGTCGTCCTGATGGTAGCGGGAATCCGCGGAATTCGCGCGATTGTCACCAAGCACGAAAATATGGTTTTCAGTCACCGTGACGCTGAACGGGAAATCACTGGGTTGTACGCCCGGCTTCACATACGAGCTTTCATCAATCGCCACACCATTGACAGTCACCGGCTGTCCGGCTCCCGCGCACGCCACCGTATCGCCCGGCAGGCCGATCAGCCGTTTGATCAGATCATTGCTGCCGAGGGATGATTCGGATTGCAACCAGTGGGAAGGATCTTTGAACACGACGATATCGCCGCGCTGCAGTTTGATGATATCGGGCGCAAGCTTGGTGGTGATGACACGGTCATTGATTTCGATGGTGTCGAGCATCGACCCCGACGGAATCACGTAGAAACCGAACAGGAACAAGCGCATGAACAGCACAATCAGTATGGGAACACCGCACCATACCAGAAATTCGCGAATACTGCCCGACTGATTCTCGGCATGGGTTCCACGCTTGGCACCGGATGTCTCATATGCGGAACCGGACGCCGCATGGGCGCCGCGAGCGACTCCGGTAGCGTGACGCGCATGCCGGCTTCTTGCCTCACGCCGAGGCGTGTGCTCCGTCATAGTCCTCCCATCTGCCGCCGAATCCGACGGTACTGTGCATCGCACCTATGCCGCGCGGACACCACACTGCATGCCACCCGCGTCAGCTACAACCACGTTGCCGCATACGTTACCAGTACGCCTACTCGAATCCGCCCTGCGCTCAACGCCGACAGCCCGGCAACCATGCGGCCACCGGGCTGTCAGTCATGCAGCTATCGTGAAACTCACTTCTCGCTGTTGTCGCGACGCTCGACGATACGAGCGGCCTTGCCGCGCAGCGCGCGCAGGTAGTACAGCTTCGCGCGACGCACGCGACCCTTGCGCACCAGCTTGATCGAATCGATCGACGGGGAGTGCAGCGGGAAACGACGCTCGACACCCACGCCGAAGCTGATCTTACGCACCATGAAGGTCTCGCGCACACCAGCACCCTGACGAGCGATCACCACGCCGGTGAACGCCTGCAGACGGGAGTTGTTGCCTTCCTTGATCTTGACGTTGACCTCGACGGTGTCGCCAGGACGGAACGCGGGGATTTCCTCCGCCGGCTTGAGATGCTTGGCATCGAATGCTTCGATGGCATTAACCATGATGTTCCTCCATCGCCGCCGCATATCGACGACTGGTTGGGCTTCGCGGCCCCGCTCGGGAGGCCGTTCAGCTGTGATGTCTTCGCAGGTTCGCCTGCGAAGGGTGCCAATCCGCTGGAAACCGTGGCATTGCGACCACATGGATGTTCCGGCTGGACCCAAAGAAAACCGGGATTATGCGGCGTCCCGTTTTTCGGCATAACAGCATTGGATTATAACGCGGTATGCGGACCGTGCGGCGGCCCCGGCGGATACGCGGTTGCCGGTGACGATTGTCGTGTCGTTGTCGGACAACGGTACCGGGCCGCCGTGCGATCAGCCGGTCACACCACAGGCAGATATACGAAATCCCGCCGCCCGACGAACGGACAGCGGGATTTCGATTCACCGGCCAGTCAGAAAGCCATGCTCCCTGCCGCCGGTATCACGCGACGCGAATCAGAACTCGCGGTTGGCGCGGTAGAACTTGATCAGGCCCTGGGTGGAGGCGTCCTGGGCGGCGAGCGCGTCGTCGTCCTTGGAGATCGCCGGGGTGATCTGCTTGGCCAGCTGCTTGCCGAGCTCGACGCCCCACTGATCGTAGGAGTCCAGGCCCCACACGGTGCCCTCGACGAAGGTGATGTGCTCGTACAGGGCGATCAGCTCGCCGAGCGAGAACGGGGTCAGGGCCACGCCGAAGATCGAGGTGGTCGGGCGGTTGCCGGCGAACACGCGGGCCGGGACGATGTCCTCAGGAGTGCCTTCGGCGCGCACCTCGTCGGCGGTCTTGCCGAACGCGAGCGCCTTGGTCTGCGCGAGGAAGTTGCCCAGGAACAGCTCGTGCACGTCCTGGTCGCCGTCCTTGGTCGGGTTCGGGGTGTTGACGAACGCGATGAAGTCAGCCGGAATCAGCTGCGTGCCCTGGTGGATCAGCTGGTAGAAGGCGTGCTGGCCGTTGGTGCCCGGCTCACCCCAGAAGATCTCGCCGGTGTCGCAGGTGACCGGAGTGCCGTCCCAGCGCACGGACTTGCCGTTGGATTCCATGGTCAGCTGCTGCAGGTACGCCGGGAAGCGGTGCAGGTACTGGTCGTACGGGAGCACCGCGTGGGATGCGGCGTGGAAGAAGTTGCGATACCACACGTTGAGCATGCCGAGCAGCACGACCACGTTCTTGTCGAACGGGGTGTTGGCGAAGTACTCGTCGATCTCATGGAAGCCGTGCAGGAACTCCTCGAAGCGGGCCGGGCCGAAGACCACGGCGAGGGAGGTGCCGACGGCGGAATCCACGGAGTAGCGTCCGCCGACCCAGTTCCAGAAGCCGAAGGCGTTGGACGGGTCGATGCCGAACTCCTCGACCTTCTCCAGGTTGGTGGAGACGGCGACGAAGTGCTTCTTGATGGCGTCGGCGTTCTGTGCGTCGGAGCCGTCGATGGCGCCCTTGGCCTTGAGCTCTTCGAGCAGCCAGGTGCGGGCTTCGCGGGCGTTGGTCAGGGTCTCCAGAGTGGTGAAGGTCTTGGAAACGATGATGAACAGCGTGGTCTCCGGGTCGAGGCCCTTGGTCTTCTCGGCCAGGTCGTTCGGGTCGATGTTGGAGATGTAGCGAGCGGAGATGCCGGCGTCAGCGTACGGCTTGAGCGCTTCGTACACCATGACGGGGCCCAGGTCGGAGCCACCGATGCCGATGTTGACCACGGTTTCGATCCTCTTGCCGGTGACGCCCTTCCATTCACCGGAGCGGACCTTGTCGGCGAACGCGTAGATGCGGTCGAGCGTGTCACGCACGTCCTTGACGACATCCTGGCCGTCGACGATGTACTTGCCCTCATCCTCGACCGGACGACGCAGCGCGGTGTGCAGCACGGCGCGGTCCTCGGTGTTGTTGATGTGCACGCCGGTGTACATGGCCTTGGTGCGCTCGTCAAGCTTGACGGCCTTGGCGAGGTCGGCGAACAGCTTGAGGGTTTCCGGCTTGATCAGGTTCTTGGACAGATCGAAGTGCAGGTCGCCGGCATCGAAGCTCAGCTGGTCCACACGGCTCGAATCCTCGGCGAACCACTTCTTGAGGCTGATGCCTTCGTTCTGCAGCTCGTCATAGTGCTTCTGCAGGGCAGCCCACTCAGGAGTCTTGGTGGCGTCAACTGGCGGATTGATGGCCATACTTGGTCCTTTCTTGATAATCGAAGCGACACCGTTCATGCGGGCGCGACAGGCACGCGGCGAGCGCACGGCACAGGAATGACATCGTTTGCTTCCACGAGACAAGATACCCACAAAATAGGACAGCATCGGACAATCGTCCACACGGTCAGGCGCACGCCCGTCACAGGAGCTCGTCGTGACCTTCCTGCCGCAAGTGGGCAACCATATTCTTGACTTCCTGGCTGCGGGCGCGCGGCGCGACCAGCAGCGCGTCCGGCGTGTCCACCACGACCATGTCGTCCACGCCGAGCAATGCAATCGTTCGTCCTGCGGCGGGCACCACCACGTCGCCGGCGGAATCAATATAGGATACGCATTCGCGGTCGCCGAGAATTTTGATGTTCTGTTCGTTCGCGCTCGGCAGCAGGGCGGCGACCGAATTGAAATCGCCGATGTCATCCCACCCGAAATCGCCGGGGATCATCGCCACGCCGCCTTGGACGCTCAACGGTTCGGCGACCGAATAGTCGAACGCGATTTTCTCGATGCCCGACCAGTGCGTCGCCATCGCCTCATCGATCGCGTCTCCGCCGGCAAGATACGCGTCCGCGATGGTCGAAATCGCGTCATACATGCGCGGCTTGTAGTCACGCAAGTGCCTGAGCAGAACGTCGGCACGCATCACGAACATGCCGGCGTTCCAACGGTATTCGCCGGTTGACAGATACGCTTGGGCGGTTGCGGCGTCAGGTTTCTCGACGAACCGTTCGACCAGGCGTGCGCTGGGGGCGTCCGGCACGTCCGCGGCCAAAGAACGGCCCTGATGGATATAGCCGAATGCCGTGGACGGACGGGATGCGGCGATACCGATCGTGGTCACGTATCCGGCGCGGGCTGTGGCGACCGCTTCACGCACCGCGCGCGCGAAGGATGCGGCGCCACGGATCACATGATCGGCGGCGAATGAGCCGACCACGACGTGCGCGCCATGTCGGCGGGCCAGCACAGCCGTCGCCAAGGCGATTGCGGCAGTGGAATCACGCGGCACCGGCTCGGCGAAGATATCGTTCTCATCAAGCTGAGGAAGCTGTTCGCGAATCGCCGCGACATGGCGCCATCCCGTACTCACGGCGACATGACCGTGCCCGGCGACGTGTTCAAGCCGGTCATAGGTGGATTGGATCAGTGTGCGGCCCTGACCGAGCAGGTCATAGAGGAATTTCGGTTTGGCTTCGCGGCTCAGCGGCCACAGGCGGGTGCCCGTGCCGCCGGCGGGAATCACCGCGTAGAAATCTTGGAACTCTTGGATGTCGTTGGAGTTGTGCGGTTGGGCTTGCGCAACCCCGTGCGGCTCACCATGCGGATGACCGTGTTCTGTGCTCGTGTCGATTGTGCTGCTCATGGCTCCATTGTGGCACAAGCTTGTGGCGCACCGCGCGCCACGCCGCAGGGTCAAGGGCTGTCATTTGATGGACAGCCTGCGGGCCGATAACAGTCTCGTCAATGAAACTCTCACTATCTCGACGATCAACCGGCAGGATAGAGATGTTCAGAATATAGTCTCACCATCTCTTCGTGAATCGCGATTCCGCGAGTTTTCTGGGATCCTGCCCCGGCAACGCAAGCAGTCGGCATCCAAGAATCGTTGATATTCCGGGATATTCGGGACTATACAATCAAGCGTAGGAAACCACGCAATCTCAATATCTCACCCAAATGGCTGCCGGGCGCGAGTTATTGAGGCTTTTTTCTCAACAACTCGCTGGGTCAAGGCGTTGCGGCGATTTTTTCAGATTCTGGAGGCATGGGGTGTACAGGAAAAATGGGTTAAATGACAAAATGTGTGTTTTATTCTGCCACTTATCCTTACTGCCGTAAGGCGTGTCGCGGGGTGATTCATCCTTCGCTTGTTCATCCCTGCTTATCGGGAATGTCATGCTGCCGACGTCGATGGCTCTGCCAGTGTCGGCAGACGGTTGCCGGCCTGCGTCTACCGACGCTCACCGCACACCCAGCGTCGGCACAAGGTCATCGCTCCGCCTCCACCGACACTGAAACACCCCTAAGCATCGGCAGAAGGTACGACACACCGCTTGCGAACTACAGGAGACCCCGTGCCGGAACGCGTGTTGACCGATACGCCCATAGACGAAGTCCAAAGCACCACGTTTTTCCCTATGCCACTTTGGTTCCTATATGCCCCCACCCGGCCGGCACTTGCCCGAACAGCAAAACAGCACGCCCGCAGGCGTGCCATGATGGAGCCACTTGACAGAATCGAACTGTCGACCTGCTCATTACGAGTGAGCCGCTCTACCGACTGAGCTAAAGTGGCGTGTTGCCCGAGAAGCATACGCTTCCCGCGCACAAGACCACAACTATAACGGAAACCGTGGATTTTGCAAAATCGACGGCGTTGCCGCACCGCGAGCCGCGTGCCAAGGCTACGATTGCCGGCCAGAAGCCCCGACTGCATCAGTGAGTGCGCGCGAAGGGAATCGAACCCTCACGACAAAGTCACAGGAACCTAAATCCTGCGCGTCTACCAGTTCCGCCACGCGCGCGACCCGTCCAATGTATCACCCGCCCACGCCAGTGTCGACATCCGGTCCGCTTATCGCTCAGCGAAATCATGTGACATTTTCGTGTCAGCAACCGATGAAACACAGCAGTGGGGCGCGACGAAAATCACCCGAAATCCTTGTTATCGCAAACAAGAAACGTTGTCATCACCCCGATGGTAACGCAACCCTCTCGTAAACGTACCGTGAAAACGCATACCACGCATTACCCATTTGGCACCCGGACAAGGTATATTCATCATTGCGCTAACCAGCGTTATGCCGGACACCTTCCGACACATTCCCAACCATCCACAACACACAAGAAAGGACAAGCCATGACTGAGCAACTGCCCAGAATGGATTCGACGCTCGCAGCGCTTGACCGGCTCATGTCGGAAAGTCGCGACGACGACGATGATCACAAGGAGGCCTGACGGCCTCCTTTTTTCATGCTTGTTTCACGCTTGCCGTGCCATCTGCCCGCCTGTACGCCCGCGTCATACGACCGTTTATGATGAAAACCGTTCCGGCTGTAGCCGGATACCTATGCGGGAGGAACGGCGTGCAAGCACTTATTCAACCGGTCACCCTGCTGCTGATCATCGCAGTGGGATACATGTTCAAACGGTTCGGCCTGTTCGGTCCCCGCGATTATCGGGTCTTGCAGACCGCCGAATTCAATCTCGTTCTCCCCGGCGCCATCATCTACTCGTTCGCCACGCAGCCGCATGATATCCGGTTGCTGTGGATTTCACTGTTCGGCTTCATTGCTGCCGCGGTACCGCCTGCGCTGATATTCCTGTGCACCGGGCGACGTCCGGTCGCCCAGCGCGCGTTCGTCATGCTCAATGGGGCCGGATTCAATGTCGGATGCTTCTGTTTCCCGGTATTGCAAGCGTTTTTCGGCCCATCCGCCTTGGTACCAGCCGCGATGTTCGACGTCGGCAACTGCATTATGGTCGCCGCCGGCACGAACGTGCTCACCCAAACACTGCTGCATATCGCCCCTGATATGACCCTTGTCGAGCAGCATGCGGGCGATGCCCCGACGTTGCCGTATGAACGCCCGACCGACCGGGATGCCCGCCGTCTCGCCCGCCGTACACTGCTGCGTCGCGTGGCACGCGGGTTTGCATCTTCGGTGTCGTTCGACGTGTACATGGTGATGATTGTCCTGATGCTCGCGGGCATTCGCATTCCGGGTGTCATCGCCCAGATTGCGCAACCGGTTGCCGCCGCGAATTCGCTGTGTGCGATGCTGATGGTCGGCATGCTGATGGATGTGCCGGCCGGCCGCGCCGACGTGCACGCCGTACTCGAAGTACTCGCGTGGCGTCTGCCGTGCGGCATACTGTTCGCCGCGGCGGCGTGGTTCCTGTTGCCGTTTGATGTTGCGATCCGGCAGGCGGTGGCGTTGTGCTGCTTGGCGCCGATTGCGGTGTTTTCCACGATGTTCACCGACAAGGTGCTCGGCAATGCGCGGCTGGCCGGGTTTTCGCTCGCGTTGACCGCCGTGGTGTCGTTGACGTTGATGACACTCGCGCACGTGACGTTGCTTGGATGATCACACAACTGCCGGTTCCCGGAATTCGGAGGCATAGGGACCCGGTGATGCCGGCCTGACTCGAACAAACTTCACCGCACTGTCATCGTATTTTGGGGACCAGGCAAGACCCGCCATACGGGAAACCGCAGATAGTGGCGCATCGGGCGGTCGCCGGGACGCCGGCTCAGCAGGAACCCAAAGATGCCCGCCCAGTCCAGGCACCATCCCGGAAATACTTACGCATCCCCAACGTCCCGCAAGACCTGCCACACGGCAAACCGGAATGCGGACCTACCGCTCAACCAGACGTGCGACAGCAGGGACCAGCGCCTTCAGCGCTTTTCCACGGTGCGATATCGCGTTCTTCTCATCCGCGCTCATCTCGGCGGAGGTCAGTTCGGCACCGCCTTCGGCACGCGCAGGCTGATCATCCGGCACGAACAGCGGATCGTAGCCGAATCCATGTTCTCCGCGAGGCTCGCGGATGATCCGCCCCGGCATTTCACCGATTTCCACATGCTCCGAAACAATGGGGTACAACCCTTCGGCGTCCGCATCCGCCCCCGGTACGGCGAGCGCTGCCGCGCAACGGAACCGGGCGGTGCGCTTGTCGTCGGGGATGTCGGCGAGCTGGCTGAGCAGCAGCGCGTTGTTCGCCGCATCATTGCCGTGCTCGCCGGCCCAACGAGCGGACAGAATGCCGGGGGCCGCGCCCATGACGTCCACGATCAGCCCGGAATCGTCGGCAATTGCGGGCATGCCGGAGCGTTGCGCGACGAAGCGGGCTTTCAGCAGTGCGTTTTCCTGGAAAGTAACACCGGTTTCAACCGGATCGGGCATGCCGAGCGAGCCCGCGGAAACGAGTTCGATGGGTGTGCCGGAGAGATCCTGGGCGAGAATCCGCCGGATTTCCGCCAGTTTGCCTTCATTGTGCGAGGCGACGACGATGGTGAGCGTCATAGGGTTCCTTTCAACGGTTTCGGATTCGGGATGGCGCGGCGCGTGCGCTGGTGCGCGTGACGCGAGCGACGTGCGCACCGGCATGCCCAGATGCGATCAGTCTTGGGCGAGCGCGGCGGCTTGGGCGGCTTGCAATTCGCGGTTGCCTTTTTCGGCGAGATCAAGCAGAATGCCGAGCTCGGCGCGCGTGAATGGGCGGTGTTCTGCGGTTCCTTGGATTTCGATGAACGCGCCGGATCCGGTCATGGCGACGTTCATATCGGTCATCGCTTTGCTGTCCTCCACGTACGGCAGGTCGAGCATCGGCTTGCCGTCAATAACACCGACGGACACGGCGGACACCGTGTCTTTGATGGCTTTGTTCGCGGACTTGATGTACTTGTGTTCCTCAGCCCAGCGCAGTGCGTCGACGAGCGCGACATACGCTCCGGTGATGGATGCGGTGCGGGTGCCGCCGTCGGCTTGCAGGACATCACAGTCCAGCTGGATTTGGTTCTCCCCCAGCGCTTTCATGTCGATGACGCCGCGCAGGCAGCGTCCGATCAGACGACTGATTTCGTGGGTGCGGCCGCCGATCTTGCCTTTGACGGATTCACGGTCGGTACGGTCGGCGGTGGCGCGCGGCAGCATCGCGTATTCGGCGGTCACCCAACCCAGCCCGCTGTCTTTGCGCCAACGTGGTACGGATGGTGTAAAAGTCGCCGTGCACATGACACGCGTATGCCCGCATTCAATAAGCACCGACCCTTCCGGCGGTTCGGTGAAGTGGCGGGTGATATGCACCGGACGCAGTTCATCGACTTTGCGCCCATCCGCGCGCGTCACATGCATATCGACTTCCAAAGCGAGTTTTGATTGCACGTCATGCTGTTGTTCTTGATCGAGCGCGGAATCCGCCTGTGTCATGTCTGCCTCGTGTTTCTTCATATACGGCCGGTTCTGCCGGCTGATGTCCTTCGTACGCCTTCAACCTAGCACAGCGCAACGCCCGTGCGTTTGCGCTGCCGCCCCGGACGCGTATTCACCGTGACGGCAGCAACGGCTTGTCAGGCAGGATTCGGTCAATCAGGAATACGGCGAGTGAAACCAGCAGACAGCCGATGGCAAGCCCCACGATATTGACAAGGAATTGGCTCCATCCCAACTGTCCCAAATCAATGAAGGTATACGGATACGGGTTGCCGCCGACCGACGGTCCGGCATGCGGCCACAATTGCGCACGAATCACCACGAACGCAAGATATATCGGGAAATAGCCCATCCAGCTGAGCACGTACCCGGGTTTGAAGCGCCGATGCGGATCGAACAGCACAAAATCAATCACCGCCATCACGGGCGCGAACCGATGCAGCATCGTATTGGTCATGATGCCAAGCACTTGCGGCACATAATGCGGATCGTCCGGTGGCATGAGCAGGAACGCGACCAGCGCGGTGACGACCGCGTAGACGGTCAGGCAGCCTTTGAGCCATGCGGGCGGCTGAATGCCTTCAAGCAAGCTTGCGGCGCCTGCCCACAACATCACGATGCCAAGGACGAATCCCGTTTGAAACGTGAAATACACCCATCGGTTGGGAATCGTCCACGCTTCATACGTGCCGACAAAGCACAACGCGGCAATCGCCAGACGCCATATACCCGCAATGAATCTCATACCATCAGCTTACGCCTGACGCCGCAGCCCACCCAGCGTCGGCACAACCAGAACACCGACCCACTACCGCCTCCCACCCGATGACGCTTGCACGGCGAGTACCGTCGGACTACGCTAACCGGCAACGGACCGAATACGAGAACATCACGAGAAGGACAAATCATGGTTGATTATTCACCGGCATTGATGACCGACATGTACGAGTACACCATGCTGGACGCCGCGCTCAAAGACGGGACCGCGAATCGTCCATGCGTTTTCGAGATCTTCACCCGACACCTGCCCGAAGGCCGCCGCTACGGCGTGCTCGCCGGCACCGGGCGCATCCTTGACGCGCTCGAACACTTCCATTTGGATGACGAGGACCTCGCGTTCCTCGCGGACCGCAAGATCGTGAGCAAGGAAACACTCGCCTGGCTCAAGGACTTCCATTTCACCGGCTCCATCAAAGGCTATCGCGAAGGCGAAATGTTCTTCCCGAACTCACCGGTGCTGCAAGTCGAAGGCACCTTCGGCGAATGCACGCTACTTGAAACCCTCCTGCTGTCCATTCTCAACTATGATTCCGCAGTCGCTTCAGCCGCCTCCCGCATGGTCAGCGCTGCCAAAGACCGACCCTGCATGGATATGGGCGGCCGGCGCACCAACGAATGGGCCGCTGTCGCCGCCGCCCGCGCAGCCGTCGTCGGCGGATTCCAAGGCACCGCGAACCTGCTGGCCGCCCAACTGTACGGTCTCAAAGCCATCGGCACAGCCGCCCACTGCTTCACCCTCGTGCACGACAGCGAGCGCGAAGCGTTCGAATCGCAAATCAACGCGCTCGGCAAAGGCACCACCCTGCTGGTGGACACGTACAACATCGAGGAAGCTGTCAAAACCGCGGTAGAAGTCGCCGGTCCCGATCTTGGCGGCGTACGCATCGATTCGGGCGACCTGGCCGCGATGGCGCAACGCGTGCGCAACGAACTGGACGCCCTAGGCGCGACCTCCACAACCATCACCGTCACCAACGACCTTGACGAATACGCGCTCGCCGCGTTGCAGACCGCGCCGGTCGACTCCTACGGCGTGGGCACGATGCTGGTCACCGGGTCGGGAGCCCCGACCTGCGCGATGGTGTACAAGCTGACCGAACGCGAGAACGCGAACGGCGTCATGGAGCCGGTCGCCAAGAAATCCAAGGATAAGGCGACCGTACCGGGGCGCAAACTCGCCTATCGTTCCTACGAATACAATCTCGCGGATTGCGAGCATGTCATTTCCGGCTCCGAAAGCAAGCTCGCCGACTTCCACGCTCCGGAAGGCTGGAAGGATCTGCTCGTCCAGTACGTGGACCATGGTGAGATCAACCATGAGTATCAGGGCCATGATGCCATCGTCAATGCGCATAACTACCGTGCGAAAGCCTTGGCGGAACTGCCGATCACCGCACAAAGCCTGATGAAAGGCGATCCGGCGATCCCGACCGAGACAACCGTGCTGTAAGCCGCTCCTGCAAGACGGTTACGCTGTCGGCATGTGACTGCTGCCATGTGGCCGCCCCGACACATATCACGCCGAATGATGATGGGCCGGCTGTTTGGACGTTGATACCGCGTCCAAACAGCCGGCCCATCGTGTCCACGCGGGAAGCCGCACCGGCAGGGGACCTGCCTCACTCGTCCCCGTTACCGGCGCCGCCCATCATCTGTTCGTAGATGCGCTTGCATTCCGGACATACCGGATACTGCGACGGATCGTGTTTCGGCACCCAGATCTTGCCGCACAACGCGACCACCGGGCGGCCAGTCAAGCGGGACTGTTCCATGCGGCGCTTTGAGACATAATGCGCGAAACGATCCGCATCGCCGTCATCGGTGCCTTTGAGTTTCTCTTCCGCCTGCGGACGCTCCAACACCGCCGTACCGGTCGCGGAATCCGGATTCGACAACGGGGAAACCGCTTCATCCGCGTCATGTGCGGCCAGGCGGGTCGTCCACGATACTTGCGCCGTATCCCGTGCGACCATACTTCCGCTGTCATGCACCCCCACATTATTGTCGTTCATCAGTAATCACCTTCCGCCTGAATCTCAATTCATTACCGTATTGCTGAAGTTGCGTTTCCACCATCATAGCCACGCCAAATATCCGATGACAGCAACGCGGTACGCTTATGGTATGACTATCGCAGTATGCCCTGGCTCGTTCGACCCGGTGACCGCCGGGCATCTTGACGTTATCCGCCGCTGCTCGCGCTTCTTCACGCAAGTACACGTCGTTGTCGCGGTCAACGCCGCGAAAACACCGATGTTTTCCGAACACACCCGGGTTGATATCATCCGACAGGCGCTCGGCGGGACGTGCGACAACGTGGTCGTCGCATCCACTGACGGGTTGATCACCGATTATTGCAAAACAGTCGGCGCCACTGTCATCGTCAAAGGCTTGCGGCAGAACGGCGATTATGAGGCGGAGCTGGGCATGGCGCTCGTCAACCGCAAACTCGCCGACGTGGAAACCCTCTTTCTGCCTGCGGACCCGGTGTTGGAGCATATTTCCAGCTCCGTGGTCAAGGATGTCGCACGCCACGGCGGTGATGTCACCGGCATGGTTCCCGATTGCGTGATCCCGCTGCTCGAACGCGCACTCGATGAAGAGCGACATGCGTGACACGCCTCGCGATTGACACGTCGCCCATCGTATTCGCGACGCCACAGCATCGCCTACGATAGAGGAAAACGCAGCACGCACCACGGCAGAGATCAAAGGTAAGGAGAGAGCATGACAGGCAGCGAAGCCAGCGGCGCCAACGATCCGGATCATTCGAACGACAACACCGGAACCGGCACCGGTCAGGTTCCCGCACAACCGGCACCCACGATGACCAGCACCACGAACACCGCACAAGCCGACAGCGAACCCACCGAAAAAGCGACGCAAACAGCCACCGGCGACCCCCGCGACACGCAGACGCAACCCGCGGAAGCAACCGGCAGCACCAAACGTGGTTTCGATATGTCATCCTTGCCTGATCTGAGGGATCCGGCAAGCCGCGGCGGAGCTGACGACGGACGGCAACAGGACGCCACCGCGGATGCCGCCGTGGGAGCCGCCCGCGACCATGACCGGTATTCCGAGGCCGAAAGCCAAAGCCGTGCGGAATTCACCACTGTCTACGACATCCTGGATTCGCTCGAACGCCAGCTTGATGAGGCAAAAAGCAGCTTCTTCGCCCCCAATCAGGTCAGAATCGACCGTGACGAATTCGCCGGGCAGCTTGACGAGCTGAAAAACATGCTCCCCGTGCAACTCGAACGCGCCTCCGCGCTCATGCGCGAAGCCGAACGCCGGCTGGAAAACGCGCAAACCCAAGCGAACGCCGTTATCGCCTCGGCACAAAGCCAAGCCGCGAACATCGTCCACGACGCGCAAGAGCAAGCGCAATTCCTGGCCGGGCAAGACAACATCACCACCATCGCACGGCAGAAAGCGCGTGCTATCCTCGACCAAGCACAAACCAAAGCCGACAAGCTCACCAGCGGTGCCAACCAGTATTGCACTGATGTCATGCAAGGCCTGCAAGACCAGCTTGACAAGCTCAGCCAGGATGTGCGCGGCGGTCTGAGTGTGCTCGACCAGCGCGAACGCGCGGCAAGCGAACGGCTTGACCATATTCAACCAGACGATTATCCGGAGGCTTGATATGACACGTCCAGAAGATTCACCGTGGGCGGTTTCCGTGGCACAGGTCGCTTCACGGCCAGGGCAGAGCACCACGGTTGACGCGGATTTCCCCGCGCCCAGCGGCATCGGCGACAACATCGTCGGCATTGACGAAGGCGAGCCGATCCACGTCGACGGGGCGTTCGATTCCATCGTGGACGGACTCGTGTTCCACGCCCATCTCACCGCCCCCGTCCACGCGGAATGCACCCGCTGCCTCACCCCGCTGCAACGCGACTGGGGTACGGATGTCACCGCGTTCTTCCCCTATGAAGACGCATCGCGGGATCAGGATGACGACACGGACATCATCGCAGGCGAAGAGGAGACGGAAGACACGTACCCGCTGAGTCCCGACGGGTGTTTTGCCGATCTGGAGGCCCTGTTGCGTGACTCGTTCGTCGAGACCCTGCCCTTGCAACCGTTGTGCAAGCCTGATTGCAAGGGCTTGTGCCCGCAATGCGGCATCAACCTCAACGAGCATCCGGACCACCGGCATGACACTACGGATATCCGTTTCGCGTCCCTTGCCTCGTTGAAAGAGCAGCTGGAACGCGAGTCGAAGGCCGAGTGAACGTGGTGTGCCGCCGCAAGTGGACGTTGTACGAGGCATGCGGTAGAATTCTGAACGCTTAAGCTCAATCGTTCGAACGAAACAGAGGAATACACCATGGCACTGCCTAAGTACAAGACCTCGCGCGCCAATACGCATTCGCGTCGCGCGAACTGGAAAGCGTCTGCCGCGCAGACCGTCACCTGCCCGAATTGCGGCGCTCCGACGCTGCCGCACGTGGCTTGCCCGAGCTGCGGTTCCTACCGCGGCCGCATTTACCGCGACGCCATCCAGTCCGCTCACACCAACTGAGTGACCGGAGCAGCTGAACGAGGTTCACTGATTCAGGACCCTGCCATCGACGGGTGGCAGGGTCCTGTCGTATTCGCACGCCGGGGTGTTCACGATGCGGGCTCCCCAATATCGCGCACACCGCTATGATAGGTATACGGTTTTTGCCACGGGGGACACATGCGCCTCCCCTGCGCAAAGTACCGGCTTCAGGTATCCTGCCGACTACCATCAGCGGACGTTGATACTGCGCACGGCGGTCAGCAGAACACCGGAAGCCCCAAACGCGTTACGCTTCCGGCGTAACGTCAGGACCATATCCACGACCACGAGGCAGCTTCATGACTTCCAGCTCCAACACCGACGGCGCACCGTCACAACACCACCGCTCCAAGCATCACGGTTCCAGCATGAGACGCGTTGATACGGCTACCACCGTCACGCCGAACACCAGGCATCATGTCGGCGTGGTCCGAGAGGAACACGACGACCAGTCACCTACGCAGGAGCTGCTCGACGCGCTCGGCACGACCATCAGCCCGGAATTGCTGGTTCAGGCGCTGACCCACCGTTCCTTCTCCCACGAACATCCCGGCGCCCCTAATTACGAGCGGCTCGAATTCCTCGGTGATGCCGTGCTGGAACTCGTCTCCACGGAAACCCTGTTCAAAGCCCATCCGGACATGACCGAAGGACAGCTGGCGAAAATGCGCGCGAAAGCGGTTTCCGAGGAATCGTTATCCGCCATCGCGCGGGACAAGCTCCACGTCGGCCGGTTCATTCTACTCGGCCATGGTGAAGCAGAATCCGGCGGCGCCGATAAAAGTTCGATTCTGTGCGATATCGTCGAATCCTTGATTGGCGCGACGTTCGTCGAACATGGGATTGATGGTGCGCGCGAAGTCGTGCATCGTCTTGTGGATGACACTCTCAGGGAAGTCGCCACCGAAGGCCCCGCCCTCGATTGGAAGACCTCGCTGACGGTGCTCGCCCATCACATGGGTTTGGCCGACCCGGAGTACCGCATGTCCGTCAGCGGTCCGGAATACGCGCAACGGTTCACCGCCCGCGCGATCCTGCCCGGCGGGTACGGCAAACGTTGGACGCTGCCGTTGCATGACGAGTATGGCGATATCGCCGATGAAGGCGCCGACCCGTTGCTGGGAACCGGCAGCGGAACAAGCAAGCGTAAAGCCCAGCTCGCGGCTGCCAAACAAGCATGGCATACGCTCAAACAGCGTGAACGCGACTGTGCTCGAATGCGGTCCGCAACAGGTGGTGCCACCGGAAACGCCCCTCAATCAGGTTCCACGCATGACCCTGACGAGAACGGCACGAACCGCGGGTAGCATTCGTCGCACGGTATCGCAACCATCATGTGGTCTGTTCGGCGATTATCTCGCCACAGGCGATTACGATAAAACCAATACGAACATTCGGCTTGCCGGACCGCCACAAGCGGGGTCGGCGGCATAGAAGCCTCACCCGGCTGCGCCCCACCAGGAGCGCTGCCATAGCGGAGCATACCACCACACATATGAGAGGGATCATGGCTACACCAACGCCACTTCAGGCATTCAGCGGCGTGCCGAAGGCACCCGCAACGGAGAAACAGTCTATCGTCGACGGTGAAAAGATGACCGGCGCACAGGCGCTGGTCCGTTCGCTGGAGGATCTGGGCGTCAAGGACGTGTTCGGCATTCCTGGCGGAGCCATCCTGCCTGTCTACAATGCCATCAACGAGCACACCAAGTTCCGTTTCGTGCTCACCCGCCATGAGCAGGCTGCAGGCCATGCGGCCGAAGGCTACGCTGTGGCCACCGGCAAGGTCGGCGTATGCATCGTCACGTCCGGACCTGGCGCCACCAACGTGGTCACCGCTATCGCTGACGCCAACATGGATTCCATCCCGATGGTCGTCATCACCGGCCAGGTGGGTGTGGGCGCCATCGGCACCGATGCGTTCCAGGAGGCCGATATCGTCGGCATCACGTACCCGGTCGCCAAGCACTCCTATCTGGTCACGAACGCCCAAGACGTTCCGCGCGTGCTCGCCGAAGCGTACTACATCGCCGGTTCCGGTCGTCCCGGCCCGGTGGTCGTCGATCTGACCAAAACCGCGCAAAACGGCCAGATGTATTATTCCTGGCCGCAGCGGATGATTCTTCCTGGCTACAATCCCACCACGAAGGCGCATGGCCACGTGCTGTCGGATGCGGCGAAGCTGTTCTCGCAGTCCTACCGCCCGGTGCTGTATGTGGGCGGCGGCGCGGTCCGTTCCAACGCCGGCAAGCAGGTCAAGGAGCTCGCCGACTTGACGGGCGCCCCGATCGTCACCACGCTCCCCGCCCGCGGCATCGTCCCGGATTCCGACCCGAAGGTGCTCGGCATGCTCGGCATGCATGGCGGTATCGCGGCGACCGGCGCGGTCCAGCGCAGCGATTTGCTGGTCGCCATCGGTGCGCGCTTCTCCGACCGTGTGACCGGACGTTTGGATTCCTTCGCCCCCGCAGCCCGCGTCATCCACATCGATATCGATCCGGCGGAAATCGGCAAGAACCGTCAGCCTGACGTGCCAATCGTCGGCGACGTGGCCGAAGTGCTCAACGATTTGATCCCGGAAATCAAGCGTCAGCAGGCCATCCACAGCAAGCCGAACCTCAAGCCGTGGTGGGCGCAGATCGACGAGTGGCGCGAGAAGTACCCGACCACGTATGACGAGCCGCAGGATGCGCCGGTAGACGGTTCGCTCTCCCCTCAGTGGGTGGTCGAACAGCTGTCCAAGCAGGCGGATCCCGAGACCATCTGGGTTGCGGGTGTCGGCCAGCACCAGATGTGGGCGTCCCAGCTTATCGATTTTGAGCACCCGCATTCGTGGATCTCTTCCGGCGGCCTTGGCACGATGGGCTTCGGCCTACCCGCCGCGATTGGCGCGAAAGTCGGTTCCCAGCGTGAGTTCAATGGACGCAAGCCGGTATGGCTGATCGACGGTGACGGCAGCTTCCAGATGACCTCCGAGGAGTTGGCGACCGCGTTGCTCGACCACACGCCGATCAAGATCGCGATCATCAACAATTCCGTGTACGGCATGGTTCGTCAATGGCAGACACTGTTCTTCAACCACCATTATTCGGCGACGAATCTCGCTGACGGTGAAAATCGTGACGATATCGTCGACGTGCCTGATTTTGTCAAGCTTGCCGAAGCCTACGATTGCGTCGGCATGCGTGCGTTCACAAAGGATGAAGCCGTCGAGGCAATCAAGAAGGCCAACGAGATCAACGACCGTCCGGTCCTGATTGATTTCCGCGTCTGGAAGGACGCGATGGTGTGGCCGATGGTTCCGGCCGGCGCATCCAACGACGAAGTCGCGTACCGTCCGGGCGTGCGACCGCTGCTCAGCCCGGCCGCCCAGGCGAAGGCCGCCGCAAGCAACACCGGCGAATCCGTCGCGGCTGCGGACGCGGCGTGAGGCACAGCAAGGAAGGCATCAAGGTTTAGAGGAGTCATCATGGCAAACTATCCTGCATCACAGCCGGGTTCCGAGCGTCACACCCTGTCCGTGCTGGTCGAGAACCGTCCTGGCGTGCTTGCCCGCGTGGCCGGCCTGTTCGCCCGTCGTGCGTTCAACATCAACTCGCTGTCCGTCTCCCCCACAGAGCGACCTGATATCTCCCGTATCACGGTGACGGCCGACGTTGAGGCTGTACCGCTGGAGCAGATCATCAAGCAGCTCAACAAGCTGCTGCACGTGCTCAAAATCGTCGATCTGGACCCGAGCAATACGGTCGAACGTGAGCTGGTACTCATCAAGGTGAGTGCCAACGAGTCCAACCGTTCCGACGTGCTGGAAATCGTGCGTCTGTTCCGCGTGCGCGTGGTCGACGTGAATCCGGAGTCCCTGACCATCGAAGCGACGGGTGCGGAAGGCAAAATCGACGCGCTGCTCGGTCTGCTCGAGCATTACGGCATCATCGAGCTGGTACGTTCCGGCTCGGTCGCGATGACCCGTGGTCCGAAGGCGCTGAGCGAGAAGGTCATCGGCTCGGAAATCACCGGCCGCTGACGATTCAGACGCCATACGTATGGCCCCGTGAAGCCTTCAGGTTTCACGGGGCCATATTGTTGAAGATAGCTCACATCCCGCTGTCCGAAAGCACTCAGCCTTCGAGTTCTTCGGACAGTTCCAGCCATTCGGCTTCGAGCTCGTCCTTCTCGTCCGTCACAGCGTTGAGCTGCGTGTTGAGCTCGTTGAGACCGGCGAAATCGCTCGGGTCATGCGCAGCCATCTTCGCTTCGATTTCAGCGCGCTGTTCCTCGAGTTTCGCCAGTTTGCGCTCGATGGCGGAGATGCGCTTGGACATCTGATGGAATTCCTTGCCGCCCAGCTTATGCGCTTGTGGCTTGTCGGCGCCGCCGGCATCCGCCGATGGGGCGTCGCTTGCAGCCGCCGCGGAACCACTTGTGTTACGCTTTGTGCCATTGTCGGTGCCGAGGATAGCGGACCAATCACCGTTCTTGCGGGCTTGTTCGACCATATTGAGGTAATCGCCGACACCTCCCGGCAGGTGGCGGACTTTGCCACCGACCAGCGCGAACTGCTCGTCGGTGACACGCTCCAGCAGATACCGGTCGTGCGAGACGACAATCAGTGTGCCCGGCCACGTGTCGAGCAGGTCTTCCATCACCGCAAGCATGTCGGTGTCCAGATCGTTGCCCGGCTCGTCAAGGATCAATACGTTGGGCTCGTCAAGCAGGATCAGCAGCAGCTGCATGCGGCGTTTCTGGCCGCCTGACAAATCCCTGATCGGGGTCATAAGCTGTGCGGAGGAAAAGCCGAGCCGCTCCATGAGCTGGGCCGGGGTGACTTCCTTACCGTCGACGATGTAGCTCGGCTTGTAGCGGCTGAGCACTTCCTTGATTTTGTATTTGCCGAGCTGCTCCAGCTCGTCAAGCCGCTGCGAGAGCACGGCGAATTTCACGGTTTTGCCGATATTGACCCTCCCGCACGTCGGGGTGAGCGTGCCGTCGAGGATCTTCAGCAGGGTGGATTTGCCGGCGCCGTTCGCGCCGACGATGCCGAAGCGGTCGCCCGGGCCGATCAGCCAAGTCACATCATCAAGGATTTTGCGCCCGGATACGGTCACCTTGCGCGCGGCGGCGGTGTCTGTTTGCGGCGTCTCTTCCCCGTCTCGCGTATCGGACACCTGAGCGGAAGCTTCACGCTCCCCTGTCCCTGGAATCGGGGCGTCCGGGTCGACGGACAACTGGACGGATCCGGTGACAATCGGTTCGGCATACAACGGCGGAACCACGTCCACACGCCCGGAAGCCGCAGTGACGGCGGCCGCATCGGCATCAAGCCGCCGCTCGTCGTCCTGCGAGTAGATCTGCGTCACATCAATCAGATCGACGACCTGCTTGCCCAGACGGGAGGTCGCCATCTGCTTCAGTTCCAGTGTGTTGCGCATCGGGGGTACGTCGGCGATGAGCTCACGCGCTTGTTTCACGTGAAACTTTTGCTTGGTCGAACGCGCCCTCGCCCCTCGAGACAGCCACGCGAGCTCCTTGCGCGCCAGATTGCGACGGCGTTCCTCGCGTACATCGGCCTGGCGGTCGCGTTCCACACGCTGCAGCATGTACGCGCTGTACCCGCCTTCAAAGGGGTCGATCAGCCCGTCATGCACCTCCCACATCGATTCGCACACCTCGTCGAGGAACCAACGGTCGTGGGTGACCAGCAGCAGCGCCCCCTGACCGGACGCCCAGCGGTTCTTGAGGTGTTCGGCAAGCCAGTGGATCGTCACGACGTCCAGATGGTTGGTCGGCTCGTCCAGCGCGAGGATATCCCAATCTTTGAGCAGCAGGCGGGCCAAATCGGCGCGACGGCGCTGCCCGCCGGACAGCGAACCGACTTTTGCGTCAAGACTCATGCCGCCGAGCAACGCCTCGACGATCTCACGCGATGACGTATCGGACGCCCATTCGTAGTCCTCGCGCCCCTCAAGCGCGGCCTCGCGCAGCGTCGCGTTGTCATCAAGCGGATCACGCTGCCTGAGCATGCCGAAGGTCAGCCCGTTGCGCGTGATCACGCGGCCGGAATCAGGCTGCTGTTCCCCGGAAAACAGGCGTAGCAGCGTGGATTTGCCGTCGCCGTTGCGTCCGACGATACCGATGCGGTCGCCCTCAAACACCCCTTGCGTCACGTCAGTGAAAATGGTTTTCGTGGCGAACGAAAGCGAAACGTGTTCCAGTCCAAGATCATAAGTCGGCATAATGCCATTATCGTATCGCCCGGCATAGGCACGAGCGGACAGGCGAGTCCGTCCACAGACGGCACAGCACGCGCGTCAGCGCCCGCACAACATACGGATATACGTGTTGCAACGCGCCGCGAACCCCGAAAAGACCTGGTCGGCCAAGGGCTGCAGCTGCGGGTCGTATTCGGCGAAATCGTCGCGGATTTTGGCGATCTGCGACTTCTTCGTCCCCTCGGTCATCGTCGGTTCGGACAGCCATTCGTCAAGCAGCGTCGCGGTGACTTCCAAGTGGAATTGCAAACCCAAGGCGGAACCCGCACGGAATGCCTGATTCTTGGTATTCGCTGACCGCGCGAGCAGTTGGCCGCCCTCCGGCAAACCGACCACATCGTTATGCCAGTGCAACACGTTGAGTTCCTTGCTCCACATGGAGAAATAATCGTGTTTGTCGACGCGCTTGATCGGCGCGAATCCGATTTCCGGTTCCTTGCCGTGGCTGAGTTTCGCGCCGAGCGCACCGGCGATGATCTGATGGCCCAGGCAGATGCCCAATACCGGTTTGCCGACGCTGATCGCGGCGCGCGCAAGCTTCTCTTCGGCCTTCAACCCCGGATATTGGTCATAGTCCTGCGCACCCATCGGCCCGCCCATGATCACGACGCCTGCAAGCTCCTTGAAATCCGGGAGGTCAGGCTTCTTCTCTTTGACGATGGTGACGGTCTGCGTGGGGATCTGCAAGTCCTCAAGGCTATCCAAAATACGCCCCGGTTTCTCCCACGGGACGTGCTGTATGATAAGCACTTCTGGTTGCGTCATACATACCATTGTGGCATTGTCCGTGTAAACATGTGGACACCCGGCCGGTTTTGTCTGGCAAATCGAATACGCTCATGGATATGGGAAACGTCGAAGAACCGCAGAATTCCAACATTTCCAGCGTGCCACAGCTCGCTGATGCCGCCGCCGGACTGAATCTGTACGACACCGCTTCACACGCCGTGTCGCCGTTCAAGCCGATCCGCCCAGGGCATGTCGGGATCTACGTGTGTGGTGCGACAGTGCAAAGCTCCCCGCATATCGGGCATATCCGCGCCGCCGTCGCCTTCGACATCGTCCGCCGTTGGATGCTGCGCCTGGGCTATGACGTGGCTTTCGTGCGCAACGTCACCGATATTGACGACAAGATCCTCGACAAGGCCGCCGCCGCAGGACAGCGGTGGTGGGCGCGCGCGTACTACTACGAGCGTGAATTCACCCGCGCCTACGATACGCTCGGCGTGCTGCCGCCCACGGTGGAGCCGCGTGCGACCGGGCATATCCCCGACATGGTCGAGCTCATCGAGCGGATCATCCGCAACGGGCACGCCTACGTGGTGCGCGACAGCGATGGGAACCCGACCGGCAACGTGTATTTCGACGTGGCAAGCTGGCCGCATTACGGCGAATTGACCCATCAAAAGCAGGGTGCCGTCGAAGCCGACGAGGCTGCGGCAGTCGCCGATCGCATGGGGCCGAGCGTGGATGCGGCGGGCAACGACAAATACAATCCGATCGACCCGGCGGACGCTTCCCCGGATAAGCACGACCCCCGTGATTTCGCGCTGTGGAAGGCACCGAAAGCCACCGATCCGCAGGATGCGCGTTGGGCGACCCCGTTCGGCGTGGGGCGTCCCGGCTGGCATATCGAATGCTCCGCGATGAGTCACCGGTATCTGGGCGATGCGTTCGATATCCATGGCGGCGGGCTTGATTTGCGCTTTCCACATCATGAAAACGAGATGGCACAGACCCGTGCGGCCGGTTGGAATTCAGCCGCCCGCTGGATGCATTCGGCGTGGGTGACCGCCAAAGGCGAGAAAATGTCCAAATCCTTGGGCAACGGACTGTCCGTGCCGGCTGTGCTCGCCGAACACAGCGCGTGGGTTGTACGCTATGCGCTCGGATCCGTGCAATACCGGTCGATGCTTGAATGGTCTGACCAGACGCTCACCGAGGCGCAGGCCGCATTTGAGCGTGTAAGCAACTTCATCGACCGTGCGGGTTCGGCGCTCGGAGAGCAGCCCGGACGCGATGAAATCAGCGCCATCGGTGCCGACGACCTCCCGCAGGACTTCGTCGCCGCAATGAACAATGACATCAATGTCTCAGGTGCGACCGCCGCGATCTTCAGCGCTATCCGCGACGGCAATGCGGTGTTGTCTCAGGTCCAAGGCGCCTTGGACGACGCCACCCGCGCCCAGGTGCGCGCCACACTTGTCGCAGTGCGTGCGATGCTCGACACTTTGGGGCTTGACCCGTTGGCAGACCCTTGGGCCGTCTCAGCTGTCGACGGTGAGAATTCCAAGGCCGGCAAGGCGCTTGACGCACTGATTTCGGCGCAGCTCGAGGCCCGTCAGCAGGCGCGTGCGGCAAAGGATTTCGCCACCGCCGACGCGATTCGCGATTCGCTTGCCGCCGCCGGCATCCTCATCGAAGACGCTCCGACCGGCTCAACGTGGTCGTTGAAATAACCGAGAAATAACCGAATCCGTGCTGCATGTGGCGCGGGGTCTGCCTGTGGGCATGTTCCCCGCGCTCGTCGCAAACGTTGCGGACGATCGCCCGTCAAGACGTGCCTGCCGGCCGAGCACCGGCACCGCCAGACACATTTTGCTCTAATCGAAGACGATATTCACATCGACAATATGCAGCCGGGAAACCAGCGAGCGCTCCAATCGATGTTTGTAGGCGATGAGATTAGCGACACTGGTCTGACTGCCTCCATGCGGTTCCGCGGCCGTCAGCAAGACATTGACCGTGAAGCTCATCCCCGTTTTGAATACATCGCATCGCGTCAGATCCAAGCCAGACGGCAACCCGCTGAGCGCCTGTGTCGTGACGAAATCACCGATTGTCTCGTCGTCATGCACCCCGCCGATCAGTTCGATCAACGCCTGTTTGAGCACGAGGAACGGCTCACGGATCGTAGCAATCGCAAGAATCACCGTGATGAAGAAATCTCCGGTGTATCGCAACGGTTCGAGCACCGTGCCATGTGGCAGAAGCAGCAGCACCAACGCCATGACTCCGATGCCGAAGGACATCAATCCGTCGATCATCGTGCTGTTGGTTTCCGCGGCAAGCATGGTGCTCGTCGAACCAAGCCGCCGGTTGCAGCGGCGGTAGTACCCGTACAACGCGAAGCACGCGAACACGACGATCGCCTCATACACCACCACCGGGGCTGCCCGAACCGGTTCGCCTTCACCGAATCGAAGATACTCCACCGCCTCCTGTGTCACATCCATAACGGAAAACAGCAGGAGCGATAAGGTGAGCAGCGCTTTCATGATGGCGTACATCGGTTCGAGTGCGAATTTTCCGTTGGGGAACCGTTCACTGGTACGCATGCTGTGCGTGGAGAGAAACGCCGCCACAATGCCGGAAACGACCGAAATCCATGTGAATGCCGAATCAAGGAACATCGCTTTGAGACCGGTCATGAAGAACACGGCCAACCCCGCTGCCGCGCAGAGCGTATTCACGATGATGCCGACGACCAACGCGTGCCGTTCCGCACGCTTATGCTGCACCGGCACCGCTGCCTGTGGATGCGGCGCTGTTGTCCGGGAAGCTGAAACACGGTCCGGAGTATGGCTCATTGGTCCTCCTTCGGGCTGGGGTCGTCACGCGTATTCGGTTATACAGCCATCGTATCGAAGGCGCGGGAGTCCGGTTCGCTCCGGGCGCACACCGTTGTGGCGGGACGCCTGTATTTGACGACGGCCGCACGGATTCTGTGGGCTCCGGCGATTCCAGCGGCCAGGATGCGACGCCGATGCCCGGATCTGCGCGGTATATTGCGCGGACCGGGCGGCTTCCCGACCCCCGTTCCACAGGACTCACGCAATGCGCCGACAATCGATTCCCCGCGGTTGTCCGCCGCCCCGGCAGGCGTCGTTGATTTTCCCGCGCAACGGCTAGACTGGTACGCATTATGGCAGCATTTAGTTCTTTGACAGACCGGCTCTCGAATGCCTTCAAGCATTTGAAGAGCAAAGGCAAGCTTTCCGAGGCGGATATCGACGGCACGATCCGCGAAATCCGCCGTGCGCTTCTCGACGCTGACGTGTCGCTTGAAGTCGTCCGTTCTTTCACCGGCCGCGTGCGCGAACGTGCGCTCGGTGAGGAAGTCTCGCAGGCGCTGAACCCGGCGCAACAAGTCGTGAAAATCGTCAACGAGGAATTGACCGCGATTCTCGGCGCCGGCGTCGACCGTCCGCTGAACTTCGCGAAAAACCCGCCGACGATCATCATGCTCGCCGGCCTTCAGGGCGCCGGTAAGACCACGCTCGCCGGCAAACTCGGCTACTGGCTGAAGGACGCAGGCCACACCCCGTTGCTGGTCGCCGCTGATTTGCAGCGTCCGAACGCGGTCACCCAGTTGCAGGTGGTCGGTGAACGCGCCGGCGTGCCGGTGTACGCCCCAGAAAAGGGCGTGCAGTCCGATGGCGGCGAGGCGGTCGCAGCTCCCGGCCAGACCACCGGCGACCCGGTCAAGGTGGCGCGTGATTCCATCGAATTCGCCAAGCGCAAGCTCTATGACGTCGTCATCATCGATACCGCCGGCCGTCTGGGCGTTGACGAAGAGCTCATGAAGCAGGCCCGCGATATCCGCGACGCCGTACATCCCAATGAAATCCTGTTCGTCATCGACGCGATGATCGGTCAGGACGCGGTCAAGACCGCGAAGGCCTTTGACGAGGGCGTGGACTTCACCGGCGTGGTCCTGTCCAAGCTTGACGGCGATGCCCGCGGCGGCGCCGCCCTGTCGGTCGCCAGCGTGACCGGCAAGCCGATCCTGTTCGCCTCCACCGGCGAAGGACTCAAGGATTTCGAGGTCTTCCACCCCGATCGCATGGCCTCCCGCATCCTCGATATGGGCGATATCCTCACGCTTATCGAGCAGGCGCAAAAGCAGTTCGACGAGCAGCAGGCGCGCGAGGCCGCATCCAAGATGTCCGAAGGCACCTTCGGACTTGATGATTTCCTCGAGCAGTTGCAGCAGGTGCGCAAGCTTGGCCCGATGAAGAACCTGCTGGGCATGATCCCCGGCATGGCAGCCCACCGTCAGGCGCTGGAGCAGCTTGACGAGCATGAAATCGACCGTACCGAGGCGATTATCCGCTCCATGACCCCTGAGGAGCGTCGCAACCCGAAGATCATCGACGGTTCCCGCCGCGCCCGTATCGCGTACGGCTCAGGCAACACCGTGTCCGCGGTCAATGGCCTGTTGGAGCGTTTCGAGCAGGCGTCCAAAATGATGCGCCGCATGGCGAACCGCGCCGGCATGGGCGGTATTCCTGGTTTCGGCGGCCCCGGCGGCGGCAAGAAAGCCAAGAAGGGCGGCAAGAAGAAGAAAGGCTCGAAGTCAGGTAATCCGATGAAGCGCGAAGCCGAGGAGAAGGCATTGCGTCAACGGCTCGCCGGCGGCGGCAAGAACTCCGGCGGTTCCGCGTTCGCCAAGAAGCCGCAAAATCCTGCGCTTCCTGCCGGATTGCAGGAGATGATGGGGGAAAATGGCATGCCTGACCTGCCGCCGAATCTCGGCAAGGGTTTGGGGGACCTGCTCGGCTGAGCGCTGATTCATCCTGTCGATACGATGCCGAATCGCCGCCTGATATGTGGCGGCATCGGTGTCATCTCGATACCACATCATGATGGGGCCCGCAAGCGTGAATATGCTTGCGGGCCTCATCGTGCTTGTTCTCCTATAATGCTCTTCACAGATACCAGTGGATTGCATACGAAATGGAGCGAACGCGAATGGTTACTGCTTTGACGATAATCGCCATCCTGCTGCTGGTCTGGTGGCTGCTTCGCTTTCTGCCGGCAGACGTGGAAGCGCATATGCCGATGCCATACAGCACCGCACTTGACCGGCATCTGTGGGTTCCCGCAATCATTGGCATGGTCTGGTCCGTAGCGCTCGGCTGTTGGCGGGTCGTCGCACTGTACCTGACGCTCCTGGTCCTCGTGTCGGTGGGAGAATCCCCATATTATCGACGCTGGTTCAGCAAGCCAGCAGAATCCTCGCACGCCACGGCGAACAGCGTGGCTGTCAAACCGGCGGATTCCAGTCTCCCCACCGGCGGAGTCATCAACGCGATGACCCTCAACTGCCGGTATGGTCGTGCTGACGCGGCGGATATCGTGCGTCTGGTACGCGAACAGCATATCGATGTGCTCGCGCTCGAAGAGCTGACCGACGAGCTTATCGGGCAGCTCACCCATGAGGGGCTGGATACGCTACTGCCCTACTGTCAGCAGGGCGCGCAGCATGCCGGCGACAATGGCGGATTCAACGCGGTCTGGTCGCGCAATGAGCCGGTCGGGCGTATCGCGACGTTCCTGGATATCCACGCGGCGGATGTTCCCGCCATCACCATCAATGTGGACGCGCACAACAGTGCAGGCCAGACAAAACGGCAAATCACGTTCGCCGCCGCACACACGAAATCGCCGATGCGCGGATGCCGGGAATGGTCGTATGGTGTGCGGGCGGTGGACGCCATCGCAACCAATCCGGAACCCACGGTCATCCTCGGCGATCTGAACGCTTGTCTCGACCATCGTTGCCTGCGTGACGCGCTTGCTGCCGGCGTGCACGACGCGAGTCTTGACGTGGCGCACGGCCCGACACTCACCTTCCCATCGTGGACGCCGTGGCCGCGGATTGAGCTCGACCACGCGTTGGCGAACAGTGGCGTGGTCTTCCATTCGGCGCAAGCCATCACCGTGCGCAATACCGATCATCGGGCGCTGCTGGTTGAGCTGAAGCTCGTTTGAACCGGCATTCGCCTCATTGATGACGCGGCGCGTGCGACACGCGAGAAAATCGTGGGGTTCGCGCTATACTAGTTCAGTTATTCACGGGTGCGGAGCCCTCTCTTTCCGCGGTCGTGAGGAACACGTGGGTTCGGTTTCCGTGCCCCACACAGAAGCTGCAACCTGCATTATCAATACAAGGAGAGCCATTTTGGCAACCAAGATTCGTCTGAAGCGCATGGGCAAGAAGTTCTACGCGTTCTACCGCGTAGTAATCATGGATTCGCGCAACAAGCGCGACGGCCGCTCCATCGAAGAGATCGGCACCTATGATCCGAACAAGCAGCCTTCGCTCATCCAGATTGATTCCGAACGCGCCCAGTATTGGCTGGGTGTCGGCGCACAGCCGTCCGAGCCTGTGCTCAAGCTGCTGAAGATCACCGGTGACTGGCAGAAGTTCAAGGGCATTGAGGGCGCCGAAGGCACCCTGAAGACCCCGGAAGCTGGTCCGGACGCCGCTGCTCGTATCGAGGCCGCTGAAGCCCAGGCACAGAAGCTGAAGGCCGCCAAGTCTGAGGCCGAGGCCAAGGCCAAGGCTGAAGCCGAAGCCGCCGCTGAAGCCGAGAAGGCTGACGAGACCGCTGAAGCTCCGGCTGAGGAAAAGGCTGAGTGACATGCTCGCTCAAGCTGTTGAACACCTCATCAAGAACATCGTGGATTTCCCGGATGATGTTTCGGTCAAATCCCACGAAAACGCGCGAGGCGAACTGCTTCGCGTGCGCGTGAATCCTGAGGATATCGGTCGCGTCATCGGCCGCAAGGGCCGCACAGCCAATGCGATTCGCACGGTTGTGCAGGCTATCGCCGACCATAAGGTGCGCGTCGATATCATGGACGTACGCAGGTGAGCGAGAGCGTGGTGCGTCAACAACACTCCGACGACCCTCAGCAGCGTGAACTGCTGAGGGTTTGTCGTATCGGCCGCGCTCAAGGGCTCAAAGGCGAAGTCACCGTACAGGTGTTTACTGATGAGCCTGACTACCGGTTCGAACCGGGTTCCGTGCTGTACACACGTGACGGCGAACAGGAATTCGAGGTTGCGCATTCGCGGACCTTCAAGAACCGTTGGATCATCCATTTCGAAGGTGTCGACGACCGTGACGCCGCTGAAGCGTTGAACGGCACTGTTCTGTACGGCGAGGCCGACGACCCGGAGGATATGCTCGAAGAAGACGCATGGTATCCGAAGGATCTGGTCGGACTGGAAGCCCGGTTCGCTGACGGCAACACGCTCGGCGCACCCGACGGGCAGACGGTCGGCAAGGTCGTGGATGTCATCGAAGGCGCCCAGTATCTGCTTAAAATCCGGCTCGCCAAACCGGTGGAGGGCGAAACCAGTACGCTGGTGCCGTTCGTCGACCAGTTAGTGCCGGATATCGATTTGGAAGACGGGTATTTGACGCTTGACCCGCCAGGCGGGCTGATTCCCGGCTGGTGACCCGTATCCGTCGTATTCCGCGTGAGGGGGTGTGCGTTCACGATTGAACGCACACCCCCTCACATATTCGCTGTGCGATGCCGCTACACTGTCGAATCAGCCAACAAGGCCGAACAGCATCGGAAGCAATACCGTGGTGCTATACGAGTGACTGGGCGAGCTGAACATGACCAGCTGGCATATCAACGAGAGAGCCATCATAATGGCGCTGATGATGATGCCGGCGGTCGCGAGACCATTGCCGCGTTCCCCGCTGGTTTTGATCTGATTCTTCGCGATGATGCACAGGATAAGACCGATAAGGGAAATCAGGAAGGAGCAGATGAAACCGACGACAGCCAGCGTATTCATCTTCGGTTTGACGACATACGGCATGTAATTGGCCTGCTGAGCGGTGGGCATACCTGCCGCGCCGTACGGCATGCCGTAACCGGGGGTCACACCGGCGGGATCGGGCTGCGCGTAGTACGACTGCTGGGCGTATCCGGCATCCGGCTGGGGATAGACGGGCTGGGCAGCGTCAGCTTGGAATTGAGGCTGCTGCGGCTGCTGCTGTGCGTACGCCGGCTGCTGAGGCTGCTGTACGTACGCCGGTTGCGCCCAATCCGGCTGAGCGGGAACGTCAGGGGTGGGCAACGGCGGAACTGTCGGCTGGGACTGGTCTGGTTGGGTTGCGGCAGTGAATGGCTGAG
>Ga0256406_1000921_pt1 | contig 50049 bp, 41 predicted proteins | sample RumenRJG_03DNA_FD_185986 | JGI IMG/M metagenome (GOLD analysis project Ga0256406, IMG submission 185986) | Bovine rumen microbial communities from Lethbridge, Alberta, Canada - RJG_03 | ecosystem: Host-associated > Mammals > Digestive system > Stomach > Rumen | place: Canada: Alberta | collected...
CACTGGCAGAAACACGTGACATAGCTATAATCCTCCTTGCAACCTTCCAGTTTCATATGAGATTATAGCCGATTTGTTGAAATCAGGTCAATAAATATATTTAATTATCGGTTAGCCGTACGGCTTGGAAAAATCAGGAGCTGAACGACCTGTACGAGTCCTTCTACGGAAAGCCGCTCTCGGAGCTTGCCGAAAAGATGCTGCACACGTCCTATCACTCGAGAGAAGAGGATCTCGGGGAGAGCGCGGAAGGCTACCGGAAGCTGAAGAAAAACGAAAACGCAGAGAGCGATTACGTCGAGGTCACAAAGAAGGGTGACATGACAAGGAAGTGGAAGTGCCGGATCTGCGGCTATGTCTATGAGGGAGCAGAACCGCCGAAGGAGTGTCCGATCTGTCATCAGGGAGCGGACGCCTTTGATGAGGTAAAGACCTGGAAGTGCCGGGTCTGCGGTTATACCTGTGAGGGCGTGACGCCGCCTGCGGAGTGTCCGGTCTGCCATCAGGGAGCGGATGCCTTCGATGAGGTAAAGACCTGGAAGTGCAAAATCTGCGGCTACATCTGCGAGGGTGTGACGCCGCCTGCGGAGTGTCCGGTGTGCCATCAGGGCGCCGAGGTCTTTGAGGAGATCTGAGAAAGATCGCATCGGTGACCATATTTTTTGCAAGTGACAGCGCGTATCGGGATTCGGAGACAGATCCCGGTGCGCGCTTTTGTCTGCGGGAGAAGGTTTCCCGTGCACCCGGAGCCTCACCGTTTTAGAATCAGCTTACAGGACAGTACGGAACCGGGAAGGAGACATCATGCTCGAAGGTGAGGATCTCGACAGCCTGCGCGGAAAAGTACGTGCACTCGAGGAGGAAAACAGAGTCCTGAAAGAGCGCCTTGCAAAGGCAGGGCTTCCGACAGAGAAGGAAGAGGCGGCAAAGGAAGACGAAAACATTCCTGCGGCCTACGATCCGGATCAGGCAGGGCGACTGCTTGCCCGGTACGTAAAGGACGACTGGGTGAAACGCTTTGGCGGCTACTTCTGGGGACGGACGGATGTCTTTGCGGTACGCGGGAAATCCGGCGGGTATTTCCCTCAGTGCGAGAACCGGTGGAATGAGAGCTGTCCCGTGTACAGAGGGGAAAAGCACAGCTGCCCGAAGGACTGCAGCGCAAGAGCCTTTCGGCCGCTGACGCTGCAGATCCTGAAGCGTCATCTCTTCAACCAACCCGAAGAAAAGCCCTTTACGGTCGCGATCTACCCGCAGTTTCCGGACGGGAGCACAAGGCTTCTCGTCTTTGATTTCGACGATCACGATAACGGCGGACAGAAGTCCCGCACGGCGGCAAAAAGTACGACGCTGATCGGGGAGGTCGCGGCAATGCGGCTTGTCTGTGAGGAAAACGGCGTGCCCTGCCTTGTGGAGCGCTCCCGCTCCGGGAAGGGAGCACACATCTGGATCTTCTTCCAGGATGCCATTCCGGCAGCAAAGGCGAGGGACTTCGCGACGCTCCTTCTCGAGCAGGGAGCGGGAAAGGTGAATCTTCCGGTCTTTCGCTGCTACGATCGCATGCGCCCGTCGGCGGATGAGCTCTCCGATCCGAAGGGGAGCCTCGGCAGCTGCATCGCACTGCCCTTCCAGGGACAGGCCATGCGCCTTGGAAACACCTGCTTTGTCGATGAAAACTGGAACTGCTATCCCGATCAGTGGGGAATTCTCCTGAATACGAAGAAGATCCCGCCTGAGACCGTGGAGATGCTGACAAGGTCCTTTCAGGCTCTGCTTCCTCCGATGGCGGGGAGGACCCGGCCAAAGCCCTGGGAGCGTAACGATCCCTTTGCGGCATCGGATGTCACGGGATCGCTCCATGTAGTCCTGTCCGACGGGATCTACTGCGATGTCCTGAACGTCCGCCCGAGGCTTCAGAATCAGCTCCGGAACATGGCCACCCTCTCGAATCCGAAGTTCTACGAGAACAGGGCACTGGGCTATTCGAACTACGATACTCCGAGCGCCCTGTGCCTTGCAGAGGACGTGGACGGATATGTCCGCCTGCCGCGGGGGCTGTTCGAACCCCTGAAGGATCGCTGTGAAAAGGCAGGGATTTCGATGGAGGTCACGGACCGGCGGCAGAGCGGCCGGCCGATCCGGGCATCGTTTCAGGGAGAGCTTCGCCTGCAGCAGCAGCTCGCCTCCCAGCAGCTGCTCTCCCACGACAACGGCATCCTCGAGGCCGCAACGGCATTTGGAAAGACCGTGGTCGGGGCGTACCTGATCGCGCAGAACGCGGTGAGCACGCTGATCCTCGTGCCGACGAAGGAGCTTGCCCTGCAGTGGAAGGAAAAGCTCCTGACGTTCCTCTCGTTCGAGGAGGACCTGCCGGTGCGCGTCACGCCGTCGGGGCGCAGGAAGAAGGCGGATTCCTGCATCGGCATGCGCATGTCCGGAAAGACCGATGCGCTCTACGGCATCGTGGATATCGCCCTTGCGGGATCCATCAACCATGATGGCATCGTTGATCCCGCGATCCGGCAGTACGGGCAGATCCTGGTGGACGAAGCACACCACGGTGCGGCGCTGACCATGCAGCAGATCCTTGCGGCAGCCCCCGCGCGGTATGTCTACGGGATGACAGCAACGCTTGCAAGGAATGATCAGCTCGAGACCATCACCCGATGGATGATAGGCCCCGTGCGTCATACCTTCAGTGCAAGGGAGCGGGCGCAGGATCAGGGCATCGCGCATCTTGTGCGGCCAAGGTTTACAAGAACGGCGGCGCCGGATGCGGACAGCCTGGACTTCCTGGGAGCCTGTGAGCTGATCCGGAAGGATCCTGCACGCAACGCGATGATTGAGGACGATGCAAGGACGTGCCTCAAGGAAGGGCGCTCCGTCCTGATTCTGTCGAAGTACAAGGACCAGGCAAAGACCCTGTGGGAGGATCTGCAGGGCGATGCGCAGCATGTGTTCCTGCTCTTTGGAGACAATACGACCAAGGAGAATGCAGAGCAGGAGGAGGCGCTCAGACAGGTGCCGGCGAACGAGTCACTCCTTCTTGTTGCCACCGCGCAGAAGGTCGGCGAGGGATTCGACTGCCCGCGGCTTGATACCCTGCTTCTCGTCTCCCCGGTCTCCGGGGAAGCTGCCCTGACCCAGTATGTCGGGCGCCTCAACCGGGACTATGAGACGAAGAAGGAAGTCATCGTCTACGACTACGTCGACCGGAACCTTCCGGTTCTCGATCGCATGTATCAGAAGAGGCTTCGGATCTACAAAAAGATCGGCTACGGCCCTGCGGGGAAAGAGGAGCTGCAGCGGGCAGGCGTCGGTGCGATCTTTGAGAAGGGCGACTACACGCCGGTTTTCGAGCAGGACTTCGTGCGGTCGAAAGAGTCGGTCGTCCTCTCATCGAAGATGCTGTCGCCGGAGAAAGTCGACAGGCTGCTGTATCTTGCGGACCTTCGGGGAGGGGATCCGGGGGAGATCACGGTGCTCACCCTGGAGCCGGATCTCTACCGCTATCAGGACTCCTCCGGCCCCGCGCGGCTGATCCGCGAGATGAAAGAGAAGGGCATCCGTGTGGAAACAAGAACAGAACTGTCCTCGTTTGCGATCTTCGACCGGACGGTTGTCTGGTACGGATCGGTCTCCTTCCTCGGGAAAACGTACCTCGACGACACCCTGATCCGCGTGCAGGATCCGGCAGCGGTGGAGGACCTTCTGGAGGCGGCATTCGGGAAAGAAGAGAACGCTTCCGGGACGACGTAACAGGCGGTAAAAAGTCTGGATGAAATGAAAGAGCAGCTGACATCCATTGCGGTGTGTCAACTGCTCTTTCTCATTTCAGGACAGGTGTATGTTGGTTTGGACGCTCAGATCAGCACGGCAACGGCTTCATAGGGGCGAAGGGTGATTGTGTTGTCCGCATTTACTGCTGCGGTCTCGTTTTCCCCCCAGCTGTCGATCAGGGTCCTGCCCTGCTCAAAGGAAGCACTGTCCGGGATAGCAGCCGTGATGGTGTCTGCGGTCATGTTCGAGAGAACAAGGAGGGTGTTTGTTCCGTCATCTCTCCGGTAGGCCATGACGCTGTCGTTGTCGTCGTCAAAGAACGCGATGGTCCCGTCGGCGATGATGGGATACGCTTTCCTCAGAGCGATGAGCTTCTGGTAGTACGTGCGGATCGAGTCCGGATCTGCCCTCTCGGCCTCTGCGTTGGCCTCTTTTTTCGCGGTCGGCATCGTGATCCAGGGAGCGACATCATCACTGCAGAAGCCCGCGTTCTTTTCGTCGTCCCACTGCATCGGCGTTCTGCCGTTGTCGCGGGAGCGCTGGCGCAGGATCTCGAGGGCTTCCGCTTCGGACTTTCCGCGCTCGTCCATGAGGATCCGGTAGTAGTTCTTGCTCTCGACGTCGGTGTATTCGTCGATACTCGTGTAGTGCGCGTTCGTCATGCCGAGTTCCTCGCCCTGGAAGACGTAGGGAGTTCCGCGCATCAGGTGGATCATCGTGCCGAGCATCTTCGCGGACTGCTTCCAGTACGTTGTCTCATCGCCAAGGCGCGAGACGATGCGGGGCTGGTCGTGGTTCTCCCAGAACACGGCATTCCAGCCGTTCCCCTCCTGCATGCCGACCTGCCAGGTTTTGAACAGGTCCTTCAGGCGGTGCAGATCCGGGGGCATCAGCTCCCATTTGTCGCCGTCTTTATAGTCGATCTTCAGGTGATGGAACGAGAATGCCATGGACAGCTCCTCGTTCTTCGGGTTCGAGTAGCGGATGCAGTTATCGAGAGAGGTCGAGGACATCTCGCCGACGGTGATCATGTCCTGGATGCCCGTGTCGTGGACCAGCTCGTGCAGGAACTCGTGGACATGGCGGCCGTCCGTATAGAAGCGCCTGCCGTCGCCCTCGTGATCATCCTCGAATACCGCGGGCTTGGAGATGAGGTTTACGACATCAAAGCGGAACCCTTTCACACCCTTGTTCTTCCAGAAGCGGATCACGTTTTTGAGCTCTTCCCGGACCTTCGGATTCTCCCAGTTGAGGTCTGCCTGCGAGACATCGAACAGGTGCAGGTACCACTTCTTGAGAGAGGGAACATACGCCCAGGCGGATCCCCCGAACTTGCTCACCCAGTTGGTGGGCGGCGTGTCAGGATCGCCGTCTCTGAAGATGTAGTAGGCCTGGTACTTCGGATCCCCGGCAAGAGCCTTCTGAAACCACTCGTGCTCTGTTGAGGTGTGATTGAAGACCATGTCGAACATGAGGCCGATGCCGCGCTTGTCCGCCTCCGCAATGAGCCTGTCGACGTCCTCCATCGTGCCGAACATCGGCTCAATGGAGAGATAGTCCGCAACGTCGTATCCGTTGTCATTCTGCGGGGATTTGAAGAACGGGGTGGACCAGATGTAGTCGACGCCCAGATCCTTCAGATAGTCGAGTTTTGAAGTGATGCCGTTGATATCGCCGATGCCGTCGCCGTTGCTGTCGCAGAACGACTTCGGATAGATCTGATAAACCACTTTGTTGTGGAAGCTGTTCATGATTCCCGTCCTTTCTAAAATTCTCAATCCTGACGCAGTCCTTCGTCCGGTTTCATCCTACCACGTGGTGACATCGCCTTCACCGGCCTTCAGGTCCTGACCGGGTTGCATGGTGATGCCGGAAACGCCGTTGTCCTCGGTGACGATCATGAGGACCGTATCCGGGTGGCCGGCAGCCTTGATGTCTTTCCTGCTGAAGGTAAGGAGCGGCTGCCCTGCTTCTACGGTCTGTCCTTCCTTTACCTTGTACGCAAAGCCCTGGCCCTTCATCTCGACCGTGTCGATGCCGACGTGGATCAGAACCTCGATGCCGTTCTTCAAGGTAAGGCCGATTGCGTGCTTTGAATCCTCGATGAGAGAGGTAACCGTTGCGGGTGCCGGGGCGACAATCGTCTCGGAGGTCGGAATGATGCCGACGCCGTCGCCCATCGCACCGGAGGAGAATACGCCGTCGCCGACGTCTTCGAGGGCGATGACCTTGCCGTCTACAGGAGAAGCGAGGTGATTGGTGTCTGCGAGCTCTGCAGCGGGAGCTGCAATCTCAGCCTCTGCAGCTGCTTCAGCCTGCTGCTCTGCACCGGCCTTTTCGGCATCTTTGTCGATGCCCTTTCTCTTTCCGACGATCAGAACCAGGAACAGCGGGACGAAGAAAGCGATGGCCATGGCGATCGCAAACCTGCCAATGTACTGGGGGACGATCGAGAGAATGCCCGGCAGGCCGCCGACACCGATGGCCGTTGCGGAGATGCTGTTGGCCGTGGAGAAGATGGCTGCAAGGGAAGAACCGATCATCCCGCAGATGAACGGGAAGCCGTACTTTAAGTTGACACCGAAGATGGCGGGCTCGGTGACGCCCAGGTAGCAGGAGATGGTGGACGGAACGTTGACTTCCTGCGCTCTGGAATCCTTCTTCTGGAGGATTGCCATGCCGAGGACTGCGGAGCCCTGTGCGATATTGGAGAGAGCGATCATGGGCCAGAGCATCGTGCCGGGGTGAGAGGTTCCCTCATTCGCGGCAATCAGCTGCAGGTCGACGGCGTTCGTCATGTGATGGAGACCGGTGATGACGAGCGGTGCATAGACGAAACCGAAGATGGCACCGAACAGAACGCGGAACTTACCGGAGATGCCTGCCTGAACAACATAGGCGATGCCGTCACCGATCTTCCAGCCGATGGGGCCGAGGACAAAGTGGGCTGCCATGACGGAAAGCGTCAGGGAGCAGAACGGAACGACGATCATCTGCACGACCTGCGGGGTGATCTTCCGGAAGAACCGCTCGAGGTAGGCCAGGCAGAACGCTGCCATGATGGCGGGCAGGACCTGTGCCTGATAGCCGATCATGCGGACCTGCGTGAAGCCGAAGTCCCAGAGATAGGTAGACGGCCAGCCGGCTGCTTCGGTTGCTGCCACGGAGTAGGCGTTGCAGAGCTGTCCGGAGACAAGGGTCAGGCCCAGGACGATGCCGAGCATCGGAGTGCCGCCCATCTTCTTCTGGACGGACCAGCAGATGCCGACCGGGATGCCGGTGTGGAAGATGGCCTCACCGATGAGCCAGAGGAACTTGTCGACGCCGGCCCAGAAGACGCTCTGGTTGACAAGGGTGTCGCCGTTGAAGATTGCCATCGAGTCGATGACGTTGCGGAAACCGAGGATCAGGCCGCCGACGATGATCGCGGGGATCAGCGGGGCGAAGATCTCCGCCAGGGCGCTCATGGCCTTCTGTGCGGGGTTCTGGTTCTGCTTTGCGGCCTTCTTGACCTGGTCCTTCGAGACGCCCTCGACACCGGCGACCGCCGTGAAGTCATTGTAGAAGTCGGCGACGTTGTTGCCGATGATGATCTGGAACTGTCCTGCCTGCGTGAAGGTGCCCTTGACGACCTTCATCTTCTCGAGGGAGGCCACATCGGCCTTCTTCGGGTCATTCAGGACGAACCGCATTCTTGTCATGCAGTGCGATACTGCGCCGATGTTTTCCTTTCCGCCGATCAGACGGAGCATCTCCTTGGAATCCTCTGAGTACTTACCCATATCTGGCCCCTCCTTGAGAGCACGAGGTGTGTGAACGAACTTCGCAAACATGTTTGAACATGTCTTGTGAACACAGGATACCGCTCTTGTTTGAACATGTCAACAGCTTTTTACAAATTTGTTTGAACAAGATTGATGCGTCGTGTATGATGAAGGTGGAAAATATTCACAGGAGGAAGGCAATGCCCGCGGAAAAGTTTGAGACCATTTATAAAGACCTGAAACAGAAAGTGGAGGACGGGACCTATCCCGAGGGGACGATGCTCCCGTCGGAGAATCAGCTGACGAAAATCTACGACTGCTCGAGAAACACGGCGCGCCGCGCCCTGGCGATGCTCGCGGAGCGGGGCTATACCCAGTCGGTCCATGGAAAGGGTGTGCAGGTGATCTATGTGCCCGTGACCAGGGCGACGTTTACGGTCGGCGGGATTGAGAGCTTTGCCGAGTCCGCAAGGCGGAACCGCCTTCACGTGACGACAAAGGTTCTGACGTTCACGACGATCACAATCGACGAGAAGGCAGCAAAAAGAACCGGGTTTGCGGAAGGGACGGAAGCCTTCTATATTCAGCGCCTTCGTCTCCTCGACAAGACCCCGGTGATCCTCGATATCAACGTCTTTTTAAAATCCGAGATGCCGCAGCTTACGGAAGAGATCGCGGGGGGATCGATTTACAGGTACCTCGAGGATACGCTGAAGATGCAGATCACCACGAGCAACCGGCAGATCACCGCGGAAAGGGCGACGCCGGCGGACAGTACCTATTTAAAACTCGGGGACTACGATTTTGTCGCCGTGGTCACCGGCAGGACCTACAACAGCAAGGGCATTCAGTTCGAGTGGACGCAGTCCCGCCACCGCCCGGACTACTTCGTCTTCTACGATACGGCGCAGAGAAAGACGACGTTTTAGGCCGGAAACCGCGAAAGGAGAAAACACAAAGCAAACCGGATGCAGGATCCGGGCTTTGCAAAAGCATACGGAGAGATTCAGCCGGAGATGGAAGCCATTCGTGTAATGACGGAAAACGCGGAGAAGAAAACAGACCCCCGGCAGAACCCTGCCACGGAAGGAAGGTGCAGAAGATGCCGGTCATGATCAGTCCGAAGCTGCTTAAAGCAAGAGCCTATGAGGCAGAACAGGAAAAGAGGATTCCGGAAGAGGACCGCCCTGTGGTCCACTTAACGCCAAGGACCGGGTGGATGAACGACCCGAACGGGTTCTCGTGGTATGGCGGAGCGTACCATCTGTTTTATCAGTACCATCCGTATTCGACCCACTGGGGACCGATGCACTGGGGACATGCGGTGAGCAAAGACCTGATTCACTGGGAGTATCTGCCCGCGGCCATGGCGCCGGATACAAAGGCGGACCGGAATGGCTGCTTTTCCGGCTGCGCTTTGACGCTTCCGGGCGGAAGACAGGAACTGGTCTATACCGGCGTTGCCGACAGGACGCTGGAGGACGGGAGTCTTCTCGGCGTCCAGACGCAGTGCATTGCTATTGGCGATGGGATCAACTATGAGAAGCTTCCGGAGAATCCGGTTCTTACGGAAAAGGATCTTCCGGCAAAGTTCTCGCCCTATGATTTCCGGGATCCGAAGGTCTGGAAGAAGGAAGACGGGAACTATCGGATGCTCTGCGCCGCCAAGACCAGAGACGGGAACGATACGGCGTATCTGATGTTTGAGAGTGAGGATGCGCTGCACTGGCGCTTTGAGAAGGTATTTGTTCGAAACAGCGACCTTCCCGAGGCGATCGGGACAACCTATGAGTGCCCGGACTTCTTTACGATGGATCATCAGGGCGTTCTCGTTGCAAGCTCCCAGAACCTGGCAGCGTCCTCCTGGCATGGCACAGGATTCCGCTCGTTTGCCCTCATCGGCAGCATGGATGAGGAAACGGACAGCTTTACCCCGAAGATGGCACAGAGCCTGGACGATGGTCCGGATTTTTATGCGGCCCAGACCATTCTGTCTCCCGACGGAAGGCGGATTCTGATCGGGTGGATGCAGAGCTGGGAGACGGTCGATGTACAGGAAAAGGGCTGCCGGTACTTCGGTCAGATGTCCCTGCCGCGGGAGCTTACCCTCCGGGACGGGAAACTGTATCAGAACCCGGTCCGGGAGCTGGAGGCGTATCGCACAGGGAAGTGCCGCACCGCGTCGGTCCGCCTGTCGGATGGAACGATGCAGGAGCTCTCCGGCATCAGCGGAAGGAGCCTTGATCTTGAGCTTGATGTCTCCCCGGAAGAAACGGGTGCATGCTGCCGGGAATTTACCCTGCGCCTTGCAGCGGGAGATGAGACCCTTGCGGAACTTGTCTTCCGCCCGGAGGAAGGGCTTCTGACTCTGGACCGTTCAGCCTGCGGAACGGGGAACGCTGCAGCAGACATCTGCAGCACAAAGCTGGACACGGAGGAAGGCGCACTGCATCTTCGGATTATCCTTGACCTTTCCGGCGTCGAGATTTTTGCCGACGGGGGAGAGAAGGCCCTCTCCATGATGCTTCGGAAGAAGAGGGAAGAGTATCATTTGATGCTCTCCGTAATCGGGGAAGCGAAGGTGCAGGCAAGGGCCTGGAACCTGCAGCGGCGGGAGAACAGAACATAAGATCGGAAAATCTGATCTGCAGACAGGACGGGATGGCACGCGAAAACGTGTCGTCCCGTTTTTTGCATACCGAACGGGAGACCGGCTGCCATAAAGATCCACTGCGTCCGGATCCGGAAGGAGAACCTTGTTAGTAAATCAGATGAAATTATATTGACATACATGCACAATATTTATTATTTTATAAATAAAGCGGAATCGGGAGCTTCCGGGAACACAGAGAAAATATCATGTTGTAAAGTTGAGATATATCTCATATAACACAACTGAAGCAAGGAGCTGCATGGAATTTGAGATGAGTTTTACGCGAGCGCTGACGGTAAGGAACCGGTGGCGGACTTCCTGGATTCCCTGGATGAAAAGATGGCTGCAAAACTGGTCGGCCTGATGGAAATTCTGGAAGAGAAAAACACAGAACTGCGGTTGCCCTATTCCGAATATCTTGAGAAAGGCATTTTCGAACTCCGTTGCAGGCAGGGTGACAACAATAACGCACCTACTGGCAAAGACGTCACAAAGGAGGACAGACATGAATCTTAGGGAATATAAAGCCAAACGGATGAAGGATCCGGAGTTTGCAAAAGCATATGAAGAGATTCAGCCGGAGATGAATGTCGTCCATGCGATCATTGATGCCCGGATTTCCCAGAATCTCACACAGAAGGAACTGGCCGAAAGAACAGGGATCGCTCAGACGGAGATCAGCAAATTGGAGAACGGGACGAGAAATCCTTCCATTAAGTTGTTACAGAGGCTTGCAGATGGAATGGACATGGTCCTGAACATCTCCTTTACACCTAAGGCGGCGGTTAAAAAGTAACAGGAAACTCTTGACGTTTTCATGCCGCCCGGGCACGAAGTGCCCGGGTAGGAAGATAATACGCTCTGCCTTGCTCATGAGAGAAACATCTTACACGCCGGGTAGGACAGAACACATTCCGGGGCATCGTTCTGCAGGACGATACTTGCCCTGGTTTTTTCATGCCGCACGAATTTCCTATTGACATGATTGGGAAAGAATAGGGATACGGGAAAACCATGAAGAAACAGGCCTTTAATCCATACCTTCCCTCCTGGGAATATGTCCCGGACGGGGAACCGCATCTGTTTGGGGACAGAGTCTGCGTCTACGGTTCCCGCGACCGGTTCGGGGTTCCGATGTTCTGTGTAAACGACTATGTCGCCTGGTCTGCGGCGGCAGATGATTTCGCACGGCCGGGAGAACACCTGCATCACGGCGGGAAACAGTACGATCTGAATGCGGTCCCTGACCGGGCAAAGAAGCCATTTGAGAGCGGTTCTTTGCCTGACCGGGGATTTTTTGTGCCCGGAAAACATATAAGTAAAATGTATTATAAAATTATGAAAATGTCGCTTTCAAAGCGACACTTTTCAGTCCGTGTTCTGGTATGGTTATGGCATCAGCTGATGCAGGGGAAGCGGGAAAACATCAACAACCTTATTTTTAAGAGAGGAGATTGCCAATGCCCAACAAGGATAATTCGCTCAAGCAGTTCCTGGAGCTCAACACGATCTTTGCGGATGTGGCCAACAACGGTCTTTACCTGATCCGGCTGCATCTGTGGGAAGAGGGATACCTGAAGGAGAAGCCGGAATACGAGGCGATCATTGCCCCGGAAGAACTGATGGACGCAAATACGAAGGACTACTACAACATTGAAGGGGAGAGCCACCATTTCGACCGGGATGTGGCAAAGTTCTGGGAGAAGGGCGGCTGTACCATTGTCCTGGTCGGTGTGGAGAACCAGACCAGCATGGATCCGAACATGGTCATCCGCTCCATGGTGTACGATGCGGTGGGGTACAACCGCGAGCTGCGCAATGAGATGGATCTTGTCCGGACGCTGAATCGGGAGAAGGAGAAGACAAAGAATCAGAGCGAAGAGAAGCAGCAGGAACTCGAAGGCCGGATCGAAAGGGCGAAGAAGTTGTATCCGGTGCTGACCTTTGTGTACTATTATGGCAGTGAGGAACATCATTTCTGGCATGGCGCAAGGACGCTGAAGGAGCGCCTGGCATCCGACACCGGGGTCCGTAAGACCGTCCTCGAGGCGGTTAATGACTACCGGCTGCCGCTTATTGAGATCTGGAAGCTGACGGACGAGCAGCTCCTGAATTTTAAGAGTGATTTTGGCCTGGTCATTCGGGCGTGGCGCGGGAAGACGGACCTCGATCGGGACGGAGACGACACCCTGGTGGACAAGTGGGAAGCTCTGCAGGCCCTTTCGGCGCTTCTGGACAACGCTGTATTTGATCTTGGGAGCCCCTGGATGAGGGAGATCACGAAGAAGGAGGATGTGCACATGAGAGAAGTCATGGATGTTTACGGCCGCGCGGTGCGGGAAGAGACGGAAAAGAAGACGAGAAAGCAGGCTTATCAGGAAATTGCCCGGAAGCTTGCCGCAGACGGACACACGGAGGACTATATCCGCAGTTTCTGTTCCGAGGTTCTGTCAGAAGAAGAAATCAGTGAGGCACTTGCCGGCGTGAAGGTACCGGGATGACCTGACAGACGGAGAGAGGAAACGGGCATAGAAGCAGGACGAAGACGGGAAAGCAGGCTTATCAGGAAATTGCCCGGAATAAAAGGGCTCCCCGTGGACGATATCCGCAGATACTGCTCCGAGGCTCTCCCGGAAGAGGTAATCACGAAGGCATTTCTCAGTGTGAAGGCGCCGGGGTGATCTGATAAATGAGTACAGAAGAAAGGCTCTCCGCTTTGACGGAGGGCCTTTCTGTCAGAGAACAAGCCTCAAACCTCAAACGGTTTATCAGACTCTTTCCCTTGATCAGCGTTTTACAGTCTGCCCGTGATTGATGAAGAGACGGGTGCAGATGAAATCGCTGGATTTGCCACGCAGCAAGCCATAAGTCTGTGAGGGCTTTTGTCCGGTTTTTGTGCGCTTTAAGAATCTCTCGACTTTACGATGATCGGAAAAGGACGAGGATACCATGAAGAAACAGGTCGTTAATCCATATCTCCCCTCCTGGGAATATGTCCCGGATGGGGAACCGCATCTGTTCGGGGACAGAGTCTACGTCTACGGCTCCCACGACCGGTTCGGGGCGCCGATGTTCTGTGTGAACGACTATGTCGCCTGGTCCGCGCCGGCAGATGATCTCTCCTCGTGGCGCTATGAGGGAGTGATCTACAGAAGGCGGCAGGACCCTGCAAACCGGCTGGGACTTCGCTCCCTCTACGCACCTGACGTGTGCCGGGGAAGCGACGGGAGGTACTATCTTTACTATGCCTTCGACTTTCTTGGCAGAATCGGTGTTGCGGTCTGCGATACGCCGGCAGGGAAGTACGAGTACTACGGTACGGTGCACTTTGCGGACGGACATATCTGGGGGACGAGGACAGGTGAGCCGTTTCCCTTTGATCCGGGGGTACTTGCAGAAGACGATGGAAGCGTCCTTCTGTACTCCGGCTTTGCCACGAGGGTTCCAGCGATCGCATCGCGCGGTCATCAGCTGGAGAACAGGGCAGGTGTCCTGGTGCGTCTGCGCTCTGACATGGTGACGATTGAGGAGGGGCCAAAAGAGCTCTTTCCCGTGAAGGGACAGAAGGGGGCCTTTCCGGATCATGCCTTCTTTGAGGCAAGCTCCATCCGGAAGGTCGGGAACCGGTACTGCTTCGTGTATTCCTCCGAGCACAACCACGAGCTGTGTCATGCGATGGCGGATATGCCGGAAGGACCCTGGACCTTCTGCGGGACGCTGGTGGACCTCGGGGATCTGTACCTTGACGGAAATGCCGACGAGAGACATGCAGCAAATGACCTCGGGAACACCCACGGAGGGCTGCTTTTCTGTAACGGTCACTGGTACATCTTCTACCACCGGCAGACAAACCGGACATCCTACGCGCGGCAGGCCTGCGCGGAGGAGCTGAAGATGCGGCCGGACGGGGGCTTTTATCAGGCTGAGGTGACAAGCTGCGGGCTGAACGGGGGACCGCTTGCAGGAAGTGGACGGTATGAGGCAGGGATCACCTGCAGACTGACCTCTCCTTCAGGGACAGGACGGGTGGACGTGCCCTTTTCCCGCCTGGTCCTTCGGGATCACCCGTATGTCACGCAGGACGGGAAGGACGGTGTCTATCTGGACGATCCTGAGGATGCCCCGGTGCAGTACATCGCCAATATGAGGTCCGGCGCCGTCGCCGGCTTCAAATACTTCCGGACAGGGGTGTCGGACAGCATTTCCGCAGAGTACCGGTTCCGGAAGGCGGGCGAAGGAGTCCTTGAGGTCTCGACGAGTACCTTGTTTTCTTCTGTCTGTGCGAGGATTCCTGTGTCGGGAAGAAGAGAAAAGACCTGGAGGAACTCTCCCGTCTGCCCGCTCTCGTGCCCTGAGGGAAAACAGGCGCTGTACTTCCGGTATACGGGCAGCGGAGCGATGGATTTCCTTTCCTTTACGCTTTCATAAGCCGCACATCCCGGCCATTGCGTCCTGCCCTGATCACGTATCTTACCTTCCGCAGGGCATGTCCCGACGAAATCCGCACCTGCACAGCGATCCTTGCAGGGATGAGACGAATGCCGGTCAGGGAACGGACGCCCTCAAAGGCAGGCAGGATGAGCGTATCCGGCAGAGGAATATCGCAGGAAGAAGTACAAAGAGTGCTGAGGGAACCTGATCTGTAGTCGTAAAGATATCCTCCCGGCTGCTCTGCCCGGGAACCTGCACGGCTGTCCGGGAGATTACCCGCATCATGGAGAAAACAGCAGGTTTTGAATACTGTCCCTGACCGGGCAAAGCAACTCGTTTGAGAGCGGCGCTTTGCCTGGCCGGGGATTTTTTATGCCCGGAGGGATACATAAGGAAAATATATTGAAAGATTATGAAAGTGTCGCTTTCAAAGCGACACTTTTCAGTTCGGGTTCTGGTATGGTTATGGCATCAGCTGATGCAGGGGAAGCGGGAAAACATCAACAACCTTTTTAAGAGAAGAGATTGCCAATGCCCAACAAGGATAATTCGCTCAAGCAGTTCCTGGAGCTCAACACGATCTTTGCGGATGTGGCCAACAACGGTCTTTACCTGATCCGGCTGCATCTGTGGGAGGAGGGATATCTGAAGGAGAAGCCGGAATACGAGGCGATCATTGCCCCGGAAGAGCTGATGGACGCAAACACGAAGGACTACTACAACATTGAAGGAGAGTCCCATCATTTCGACCGGGATGTGGCAAAGTTCTGGAAGAAGGGCGGCTGTACCATTGTCCTGGTCGGTGTGGAGAACCAGACCAGCATGGATCCGAACATGGTCATCCGCTCCATGGTGTACGATGCGGTGGGGTACAACCGCGAGCTGCGCAATGAGATGGATCTTGTCCGGACGCTGAACAGGGAGAAGGCAAAGAATCAGAGTGAAGAGAAGCAGCAGGAGCTCGAAGGCCGGATCGAAAGGGCGAAGAAGTTGTATCCGGTGCTGACCTTTGTGTACTATTATGGCAGTGAGGAGCATCATTTCTGGCATGGTGCAAAGACGCTGAAGGAGCGTCTGGCATCCGATACCGGAGTCCATAAGACCGTCCTCGAGGCGGTTAATGACTACCGGCTGCCGCTTATTGAGATCTGGAAGCTGACGGACGAGCAGCTCCTGAATTTCAAGAGCGATTTCGGCCTGGTCATTCGGGCGTGGCGCGGGAAGACGGACCTTGATCGGGACGGAGACGACACGCTGGTGGACAAGTGGGAGGCCCTGCAGGCACTTTCGGCGCTTTTGAACAATGCTGTATTTGATCTTGGGAGCCCCTGGATGAGGGAGATCACGAAGAAGGAGGATGTGCACATGAGAGAAGTCATGGATGTTTACGGCCGCGCTGTGCGGGAGGAGACGGAAAAGAAGACGAGAGAGCAGGATTATCAGGAGATCGCCTGGAAGCTTGCCGCAAAGGGACTCCCTGAGGACGAAATCCGCAGTGTCTGCTCCGAGGTTCTCTCGGAAGAGGAAATTGCAGAGGCGCTTCACAGTGTGAAGACGCCGGGAACAATCTGATACATCAGGATAGTTGGGGCCCTCCGCTTTGGCGGAGGGTCTTTTCGTCAGAGAACAGGCTTCGGATGACTTGTTCTGCCCGGATCAGCGCCTTGCAGTCTGTCGATGGCTGCTGAAGAGGCAGGGCGGGTACGATCGCTGTACAGAAAGCCTTATCTTTCCTGGCAGGATCGCGGGGGCGTAAGCATGACTACTGATACCAGCTGATCCGCGCAAGGAGCGGGTCGAGGAGGTCATCGGATTCCCGGCAGCCTGTCCCGACTTCGATCGAGGGTCTGCGCCTTCCATGGAAGTCGCTGCCGCAGGTGAGAACAAGGTTGTGGCGGAGGGCTGCCTCTGTGTAGTAGGCGGCCTCATCCGGAGAGTGATAGCTTGACATCGCCTCGAGCCCGTCGATCGGCAGGGCGCAGATCTCCTCAATCTTCCCGCTCTTTCCCCCTAGGTTCACCGCAGGATGAGCAAGGACGGCGGCACCGTGGTTCTGGTGAATCATGTCGATGGCCGTCTGCAGGGAGGGGCAGGACAGATCCGCGTGGCAGGGCTTTCCCTTCGAGAAATAGTCCAGGTCGAAGTTCATATACGGATTATCAGACCGGTTTCCTCCTGCCCGGTACGGGGCAAGAAGCGGACTGTCCGTGTATGCCGGATCCTTCAGCAGAACCTCTGCAAACATTTCCCCGGTCCAGATGCCCGTTTGTTCTCTTTTTTACGCTTCTTCCAGAAGCTCCGTCGTCCAGTTCGTCTCCTCGATGAGGTCCGTGGTGAGACGAAGCTTCTTTTCAAGGTAATCGAGACTGCCCTGCAGAGCCGCGACATCGACCGTGCTGTGGACGATGATCTCCTTTGCCGTGTAGCGGTCGACCTTCTCCCGCGCTGCCTCCACAAAGGCGCGGGTAATCTGGATTTTCTGCCGGAGGGCGTCCCGCTTCGAGAGCAGTGCCGTGAGGGTCGTTCCCTCTACCATGGTCTGGCTGTTCGTCAGGTTGATTTTCGTCACGAGACTCTCGAGAGTCTTGATGTCCTCCTCCATCTCGTGGATCAGTTTCATCGGATCTTCGGCCGGCTTCTCCCCGTCCTGTACGAGGGAGCTGTCGATCAGCCGGTCTTTCAGCTGCGAAAGATGCCGGTTCAGATCTGCCCTTGTCTGCAGTGCCTGTGCAAGTTTCATGGTAACCTCCCGTTCTTTCCGTGTATTTCCTGTTGCTGGATACTATTTTAAGAGATCCCGGCATCTGATATGTAAAGCTGGACTTTAAGTGGGAAAAAGTCCGGAACGGTGTGGGAGAACGGGTTTCCCTAATGTCCACTTTCTGTTCCTGTGTGGCATAAGCGTCACCGGAGAAGATCTGGCAATTGATTCTTCCACGGTGCTTTGTCATACTGTTTTCTGCAGGAATATCCCTGCGCAGGGAAAAGAAGGAGGTCATCATGGCAGAGAAGATTGTACAGACGGCAGGAAGAAAGGCCCTTGGCGAATTTGCACCGGACTTTGCACATTACAACGACGACGTGCTCTTTGGCGAGAACTGGAACAACGAAGACATCGACTTGAAGACGAGATGCATCATCACGGTGGTCGCACTCATGGCATCCGGCGTGACGGACAGCTCCCTCAAGTACCATCTGGAGAACGCAAAGGCCCACGGCGTCACACAGAAGGAGATGGCGGCGATCATCACCCACACGGCCTTCTACGCCGGCTGGCCGAAGGCCTGGGCTGTCTTTAACCTCGCAAAAGAGGTATACAAAGAGAGCGATCAGCAGTAGGCAGAAGGGCAGATCGGGGAAAACAGGGTGCCCGGGGCGATCCGGAGACGGTCTGAACCCATTCACGGTTTTTTCGTCTCCGGGTTTGCCTCCGGGCTTTTGACCATTTACAAATGCGGAAAACCGGCGCTATGATTGACGGGCTGTCAGAAGGAGGCATCTTTGTGAAGAACGCAGCAAGAGCGGTTTTCTACTTTCTGGGACTGATCATTCTCTCCCTCGGCATTATTCTGAACACGAAGTCGAGCTTTGGCGTGACCCCGATCATTTCGGTCGCGTACTGCCTGTCCCTGATCCACAACTGGAATTTTGGCAACGCGTCCTTTGTCATGTACTGTGTGCTGGCCGTCATCGAATACGTGGTCAAGGGGAAGAACTTCCGTCCTATCGACCTTCTGCAGATCCCGCTCTCGGTGATCCTCACGAGGTTTTTTAACCTGTTCGGTGCCCTGCTTCCGGACGTCAAAAGTCTCCCGATGCGGATCCTGTGTCTGATCCTCGGCATTGCCTTCACCGGAATCGGTGCGGCCATGAACGTCGACACGAGACTGATCCCGAATCCCGGAGACGGCATCGTCCAGGCAATCGCCGACCGGCTCGGCCAGAAGATGGGCAACGTCAAAAACGTCTTTGACCTCTTCTGTGTTGCCCTGACCGCCGTGATCGGTCTGGTCTCCACCGGGCATCTTATCGGAATCGGCATCGGCACCATCGCCGCGATGATCGGCGTCGGCCGGTTCATCTGGCTCTACAATCACTTCTTCCAGAAGACACAGCAGAAGCTGACGGGAGTGACCTGGTAGAAGAGACAGGGGAGACATCAGGCACGGCGCCCGTGTGTTGCCCCTGTCTTTCTTTTTGCCCTCTTTTGGCTGCATGGTTTCCGATTTTCATTCCCGTCCGGAAGATATCATCCTTCATGCGCATTCCGGGAAGAGACGCGCATGGAGCTTCAAGGCTTATACGAAAGGTAACATTTATTATATGAACGAACACAATACAACCATGGAGCGAAAGGTGTTCACCGGAGAGCGGGCACTGTTTCAGGCAAAGGACCTGACGCTTTCAGACTGCACCTTTGACGATGGCGAGTCGCCCTTAAAACACAGTGAGAACATCACCTGCAGCCGCTGCAGTTTCAAGTGGAAGTACCCCTTCTGGTACGCAAAGCACATCCACGTGAAGGACTCGGTTCTCTTCGAGATGTCCCGCTCGGGGCTCTGGTACGGGCAGGATCTGACCTTTGAGGACACGATGATCGAGGCCCCAAAGGAGTTCCGGCGCTGTGACGGGGTGACTCTGCGTCATGTCACCCTGCCAAATGCGCAGGAGACCCTCTGGACCTGCAGAAACGTCCGCCTCGAAAATGTCGTTGCAAAGGGCGAGTACTTCGGAAAGGACAGCGTGAACATCTTTGCGGATCACCTCGAGCTGTACGGCAACTACTGCTTTGACGGGGCAAGGAACATCGAGATTCATAACGCAAAGCTTCTCTCGAAGGACAGCTTCTGGAACACGGAAAACGTCACGGTCTGCGACTCCTACATCGCCGGCGAGTACCTCGGCTGGAACTCGAAGAACCTTACCTTCATGAACTGCACCATCGAGAGCCTGCAGGGCTTCGACTACATCAAAAAACTGACTCTGAGGGACTGCACGCTCCTGAACACGACGCTTGCCTTTGAGTACTCCACCGTGGATGCGACGATAAAGGGCAGGGTGGACAGCATCCTGAACCCGAAAGGCGGTGTAATCTGCGCGGACGAGGTGGGAACCCTGATCCGGGACAAGAAATTTGTGAATCCTGAGAATACCATCGTTCTTGCTGACGGAATGCCGGTGAAACCCGTATCAGGGGCAGACGTCGAGCTCATCTCCGGTCAGGGACGGGAGACAAAGCTGCATGTCCGGAAACAGAACCGGGAGGCATAGGAGAGTGCACATGGCCCGCGATTTTGACACCATCATTGACAGAAGAAACACCGGCTCCGAGAAGTGGGACGTAAAGGAGAACGAGCTTCCCATGTGGGTTGCCGACATGGACTTTGAGACCGCGCCGGAGATCATAGAAGCTCTTCAGAAGCGCGTATCCCACGGGGTGTTCGGCTATACCGGGATTACGGACGACTGGTATGACGCGTATATCTCCTGGTGGAGGCGTCGCCACTCACTGGAAATCCAAAGAGAGAGCCTGATCTTCACCACGGGCGTGGTTCCCGCGATCTCATCCCTCGTCCGGAAGCTCACGACCCCCGCGGAGAAGGTCCTCGTCCAGACCCCCGTCTACAACATCTTCTTCAACTCCATCCTGAACAACGGACGGGTTCCCCTGGAGAGTCCGCTCATTCTTCGTAACAACCGCTATGAGATGGACTTTGAGCGTCTGGAGCAGGATCTGTCCGATCCGCAGACGACGCTCATGCTCCTGTGCAATCCCCAGAACCCCGGCGGCAGGGTGTGGACGAAGGTTGAGCTGCAGGAGGTGGCGCGGCTTTGCAAAAAGCACGGTGTCACCGTGCTCTCCGACGAGATCCACTGCGACCTTGCAAGGTGCGGGGTGAGCTACGTTCCCTTTGCGTCTGTCTCGGATACGGCGGCCTCGATCAGCGTCACCTGTGTGAGCCCGAGCAAGGCCTTCAACCTCGCGGGACTTCACTCGGCGGCGGTGATCGTGCCGGATGAACACCTTCGAAACCGCGTGAACAGAGCGCTGAACACCGATGAGGTGGCAGAGCCGAATGCCTTTGCGATCTGCGGGGCAGCCGCTGCCTGGAATGAGGGCGAGGCCTGGCTCGATGAACTGAGAGCGTACCTTGATGAGAACGACCGCATGGCAAGGGCATTCCTTGCGGAGAATCTCCCGGAGGTGACGCCGGTGGAAGAGGATGCGACCTACCTTCTCTGGATCGACACGAGAAACCTGCCGGAACATGGCAGGGGACTTGCGGCGTTTCTCCGGGACTGCAACGGACTGTACCTCTCGGATGGCGCGCAGTACGGAAAGGCGGGACAGGGATTTGTAAGGCTGAACTTCGCCTGCCCGCGTCCGGTCCTGATGGACGGTCTTGCAAGGTTTCGGGACGGCGTCAGAGCCTTTGAGAGAGTGAAAAGATCATGATCTGAAGAAGCAGTGAAGGCAGCATCCTGCGGGAAATTTCCCTGCGGGTGCTGCCTTCTTTTCGTGTGTCAGATGTCTCCCCATTCTTGTGCTGCTCACCACGTTCCCTTGCTCTCGATAACGCTCATGATCCCGGGAGCGGTGCCGTCCCGGACCGATTTGACGTGGATACAGATCCGGATGCCGCTCTCCCCGTACGTGAGCTCCATCGTCTCGCCCTCGGCAAGGCGCATCTTCGCAAGGGTTGTGGTCACCGGGCGGTCATTCCCCCAGGAGAGATCCGTGGTGTAGTACAGATCGTTGTCATACCCTGCCCGCTTCCTTGCAAGCGTGTAGCTTTCCGGAGCCGGCTGCCGGAAGGCAGAGCAGATCCCGCGCACGAGCTCGCCTACGGTGTGCTCGGAGGAGACGGCAAGGACACGGGAGAGCGTGCGGCTCTGCCCCTTCGGATATACGCGGAGTGTGTATTCGTGCGCCGGGACCTTTGCCGCAGTCTGTTTCGGCTTTTTTGCCGGGGCAGGCGTTTCCTTCGGTGCCCGGTCCGGTTCGAGGCAGGAGATGATGGCATTGTCGGCCTTGGCCTTCAGGTACTGCGCTTTCAGATTGCCTTTGATCCCGCCGCCCATGGAGACGGGGAGGACGGAACAGAGCCCGTCGTAAATGACAACGCCCTCAAAGGGAAGGAGCGTGCCGCGGAAGGCGAACGGCAGGCCGCAGAACATCATCGTGTCCTCAATGCTGTCGGTCAGTCCCCTGACCAGATAGACCTGATTGTCGCCGCCGATGATGATGGCGCCGTCTTTCAGGTACCGCTCGATGATGAACAGGCCGCCGACGGCATGATCCCGCCAGGAGAGGAGAAGCTTCCTCTCCCGCTCTGAGACATCACTGCGGGATGCCAGGTAGTCATCGATGAGGACACCGCCGCTCTTTTTGCTCTTTGGACCCTTTGCGCCCCGAAAAAGAATGGACGCACACTGATAGCACTCGGAGGTGTCCCACTTGCTCGCCACCGGGGATTTGCCCCGAAGATCCGGCGCCTGGCCGGTCACGTCCCCGACATAGGCAAGAAGCGGCAGAAACACCTGGTAGAAGAAGTGGACGTCCTCGTCCTTCAGTTTGTTTTTCGGTATAGCAGTGTCTGACATGGCAGTCCTCCTGACAGCATCGGTTCTCCTGATCCGCCGGCCCTGCGGCAGGGTTCCGGTCCCTCCATACTGTACCCCAGATGAGGCGGAGGGACAAGGTTCAGATCCTTTGTCAGCAGGAGAGTACAGGCAAAAATATTTGATCAAAGGTACTTGACAGGGCAAAAACATTTGTTAAAATAAGGTTGTACACAAGATAAAAACGTTCCACAGGGAACAGGAGGATACAATGAGCAGCTTCTATGATTATGCAGTGACAAAGCGTGATGGTTCCAGCAAGTCGATGGCAGACTTCAAGGGCAAGGTCGTTCTTGTCGTCAACACGGCAACGGGCTGCGGCTTCACCCCGCAGTACAAGGACCTTGAGGCGATCTATGAGGAGTTCCACGACAGGGGACTTGAGATCCTCGATATTCCCTGCAACCAGTTCGCAGGACAGACACCCGGCACCGACGAGGAGGTCCACGAGTTCTGCACACTCAAGTACAACACGAAGTTCGATCAGATGAAGAAGAGCGACGTCAACGGCGAGAACGCTCTGGATCTGTACAAGTACCTGAAGAGCCAGAAGACCTTCGAGGGTTTTGGCAAGGGCGCAAAGGCTCTGCTGATGAACACGATGCTCAAGAAGATCGATCCCGACTACAAGAACAATGCGGAGATCAAGTGGAACTTTACGAAGTTCCTCGTCGACCGCGATGGCAACGTGGTTGCCCGCTTTGAGCCCACGGCGGACATGAAGGATGTGCGCGCGGCAGTGGCAAAGCTGATCTGAGATTTTGAGAGGAGAACGGTTATGACAGATATCGTAATCATCGGCGCCGGCACGGCGGGACTGACAGCCGGCATCTATGCGGCAAGAGCCGGGAAATCCGTGAAGGTACTGGAGTCCACCGTGTATGGCGGCCAGATCGTAAACACACCGGACATTGAGAACTACCCCGGCATGGCCCATGTCTCCGGCTTTGAGTTCGCCCAGAAGCTCTACGAGCAGGCGACGGGCCTCGGGGTCGAGGTGGTGATGACTTCTGCCGCCTCCATCAAAGATCAGGGAGATACCAAGGTTGTTGTCACGACAGGAAACGAGGAGATCCCCTGCAAAGCGGTGATCCTTGCGACCGGTGCGAAAAACCGGCACCTGGGTCTTGAGGGCGAGGACAAGCTCGTCGGCCGCGGCATTTCCTACTGCGCAACCTGCGACGGCATGTTTTTCAGAAAGAAGGACGTCGCAGTCAACGGCGGCGGCAACACGGCCCTCGGTGATGCGCTCTATCTTGCCGGGATCTGCAACAAGGTCTATCTGATCCACAGAAGGGATCAGTTCCGCGGCGCAGAGCGGGACGCCAGGAAGCTTGAGGCCTGCGATAACGTCGAGTTCGTCCTGAACAGCAACGTGACCAGACTCAACGACGAGAACGGAAAGCTCTCGAGCATCGAGGTGACCGACAAGAATACGAAGGAAGTCCGCACCATTCCGGTATCGGCTCTCTTTGTTGCCATCGGCCAGACACCGGACAACGGCGCGTTCTCGGATCTCGTGGAACTCGACGAGAAGGGATATATCAGGGCAGGAGAGGACTGCAAAACAAGCTGCGAGGGAATCTTTGCGGCAGGCGACTGCAGAACGAAGAGCCTCCGGCAGCTGACAACCGCTGCTGGAGACGGCGCAGTGGCTGCAACGGAAGCCTGCACCTATATTGACAGACAGTGATCAGGAAACCATGGACGCTACGAACATCACTTACAACCCGGACGAGGCACTGAAACTTAGTAATCAGCTCTGCTTTCCGCTCTATGCGGCGGCACGAAAGATCGTAGGTGCCTATACACCGTACCTGAAGCCCCTGGGGATCACCTATACGCAGTACATCACCTTCATGGTGCTCTGGGAGAAGGACGATATCCTGGTGGGGGAGATCTGCGAAAAACTCCACCTCGACAACGGCACGGTGACACCGCTCCTCAAAAAGATGCAGGACGAGGGATATATCACGAGAACCCGGGAGAGAAGCGATGAGCGGAAGGTCCGGGTAAAACTCACCGACAGGGGAAGACAGCTGAAGGAGAAGGTACAGGACGTGCCGAAAAAGATCGGCAGCTGCATCTCCATCAGCAAGGACGATGCAAAGACCCTTTACCGGATCCTGTATGAGATCATCGGTGAGTAGGAGACAATAGGAAGAAAAGACAGGAGAAGGAAGCAGGCCCTCAGGAAGGGATCTGCTTCCTTCTTTACAATGGAAGAAACAGGGTAAGACGCGAAAGAGCAGTGATCGGACAGACAAAGTTCGATCACTGCTCTTTTTCACTTCCCGGACGACTTCGATCCATCCGATACATAGTCCTGTACCTTCGGCAGAAGAAATGCCGCCGCAAGGGATGCGATGAGGGCAAGAAGGAGACGCTGCGGCAGGAACTTCTGCCTTCCTCTGCCTGATTTCTTTCCGGAATGACGCATGAGATGACCCTCCCTTCCCGACTACTTCAAAAGATACCCCCAGTATAGCAGATGAGAGGGGAAGAGCCAAAAAGCCTGTAAATCCGGGGAAAATCCGGGATGGTATCCCTCGAATACCGCCCCTTTGGGAACGAAATCCTTGCGAAATCGGGCAATCTGTGAAAACGGAGGCACCGCACCCGTTGGAAGCGGAGAGGGCAAAACAGCCGGCCCTCCCCTTCTTCACGATCTGTTCACAAATTGGCTTGAAGCGCGGAAGCGTCTCTTCCCCCGCTTATCTGATGGACCAGAGGAAAAGGAGAGCATGGAAAATCGGGCAGAAGCGGGCCGGGAAGGGGAAAACGGGAAGACAGATGAATTAATATGCATCATACGTGCATATTTAAACAAATACATTCATATCATGTTCACAATTCAGCAACCCGAAATTCTTTGTGGACGGAAATACTACACAATGTATTCTGTTCAATATTTCCATTAAAACGGGGAATTTTCCAGGAGAAAGCTACGAAACATCAACGAAACTGCCCATAGTACCCTGAGTATTATGCAAGATTGCCGAACGCCTGATTCTGCGCGGTTTTTGAAGAATTATTCATTGGACCATGGTGGGAACCGGGGGTCGGTGATATTTTGATTACAGTCACCGGGGAACATTCAGAACTCCGGCGATGAACTGCGAAATTACCTGATATCAATGAACAGGTCAGACCAGGTCAAGATTTTCTGATAAGAGGAAATCGAGAAAGACAGAACAGAAGTCCTGACCCGGGGAGAAAGGATCACAACCACATATGAAAAAGCAGAGACATCCGCGCAACAAGAAAAAACTGCGTATCTGGACTGCGATTCTGCTTTCGTCAATGATGATGGTCAGTACACCACTGTCCGCTTCCATGGTCTTCGCTGAAGGAACGGCGATGGAGGAAACAGGCGGCGCTACAGATAATCAGAATGAAAACGGAAGTGAGAGCAATCCGGACACCGCTGCAGCTGCCGAGGTCACTCCGGAGGCAACAGAAGAGACACCTGGTTCTGCCGCTGTGGAGACCATAGGTACATGGGAAGAGATCCCGGACGCAGCTTCTTCTGCAGAAACTTCTATAAATAGTTCCGCAGAAGAAAGCAGCACCGCAGTCGAAGAGGAATCCGATCCGGGAACCGGCACTTCGGAAACGACAGAGACCGGCTCTGCGCAGTCCTCCACCCCGGAGGAAGCTTTTATTGAAGGAACGACGGAAGCTGCCGGGGAAGTGACAGAGGAAACCACGGAGGCGTCAACGGAAGAGATCACCGAAGGAACGACCGGGGAAACCACCGAGGAGACGACCGAAGAGCTCGTGATCGAGGAAGGCGTTGCATACGATGCATCTGCATCAGCAGGGGCATTTACCGTGCACGCCTTGGCAGATGCGGGCGTTGTACCGGCAGATGTCTCTTTGTCTGTGCAGGAAGAAGGCATCGGGGAAACCTGGACAGCGTTTTCCATCTCCCTGAAAGATCCGGAAGGAAACGGGATCACTCCAGACGGCACGGTATCTGTTGATGTAACTTGTGGCCGCTCGATCCTGACGGACAATGCCGACCCTGCAAGTGTCCATCTCGAGAAGGCAGACGGCAGTTACCTCACAGGTGCGGCTGTCGATGATTCGATCCACTGCTCCTTTGACATGACGGAGAATGGCTCCTACAGGATCGTCTGGGACGTCATCGAAGAGGAAGAGACGATCACCTGCCCGGCACAGAGCTTTGAACAGAAGATCGACGGATCACAGATCACGATCCGCGTCGATGCACCGGAAGGAGCTCTGCCGGAGGGAACGGTCCTGAAGGCCTCCCTGATTGCAGAGGATTCCTCCGAGTATTCTAAGGCAGCCGCAGAACTCGATAACGGCGGCGTCTCCTACGACGGATTCCTTGCTCTGGATCTGAGCTTTGAGTGCAACGGCGAAGAGATCGAGCCGAAGAAGGAAGTCCGTGTTTCCTTCGACATGCCGGCAGAGGTTCTCCCGGAAAAAGCCGATACGTCCTCCCTGGAACTGCAGCACCACGATGAGAGCAGCGGCTCTGTCGAGGTTAAAACCGTGGCTGACACCGGAAGTGCAACGGACGGAACGATAGCAGCAACGGACAGCGAGCTGAAGGCGGACTTCAAGGTAGACAGTTTCTCGAAGTTTACGATCACGTGGACATACTGGTTTTGGGATTATGAGCTCGATGTCTATTATGTTGACACCAGTGGAGATCCAATTCCGGGAACGAAGTCTGGCAAGGTCTATGTCGACAACGGGGATACCTATTATTTCACGGACTATGCCGATGAGATCGAAGGATACCGGTATGTGGAAGCTCGTTACAGTTCTCCGGACGGCGAGACAGTAACCAGCTTTACCCCAAATAAAAGTCGCATTTCTTTTAAAAATGGGAATAGTCGTGTGAGCTCTAATGGTTCAACAGATATTTATCTGGTCTACGAGCCGCTCGCATCATACGGCAGTATCACAGTCCATTATGTCAATGAAGACGGCACCCGGATCCAGGGCGCAGACGATGAAATCATCGTTCTGCATAAGAACAGCAATGGAGATCTGACAGGCGACAGTATTGATGGATACACATTCCTTGATACGAAACTTGAAAACCCGACCACCGGAACAAGCATCGCGTCTTACGAGGTGACGGATACAGATGGAAATGTTGTTATCAGTTTCTTCAATAATGATGGCAACACCATTTCTACTGACGAATATAGCGGGACGGATATACTTTACGATGTTTATGAGATTTATCAGGCACGAAAGCTCGGAAGTATCAGCTATGGAACGCTTGAGAACGGAACCTTTGCAGAGCTTGGGACGCAGCCGAAAGTTTCCTTCAACGGGGACGAGGTACTCGCAAAGGAAATAGAAGGATATGTCTATCAGAAGACACAGGTCGTCAGCAAAAATGGGAAAACAAATGAAGTACTTCCGGTTCTGAGAACACAAAATGGCAATTCCTGGTATGTAGAGGATAAAAGTAATTCGTGGACTACATATTCGTTGACAAATTACCAGGTACAGGTCATCTACCGGAAGATCAATTCGACTGCAGGCGGGACAAGCAGTGACAGCACGGCGACGCCGGACTGGAGTGGTCTCAACATTACAGGAGAAAAAACATCCACTGATAACGGGAACGGAACCAATACCATCACTCTTTCTGTCACAGGAGATGAAAAGACCCTGGAGAATGGCAAGGTCAGCGCTGACATCATTGTAGTTTTTGATGTTTCCGGCAGTATGAATGACGGCAGATCAATGAGACTCAGCGAAGCAAAGACAGCTGTTAATCAGATGACCAGCAGCCTGCTGGGCGAAGGCAGCAAGGTTGATGCAAGAATTAACATTATTCCATTCTCCACCAAGGCCATTACCGCATCCGGCTGGATGACAGACACACAGCAGGCCAAAAGTTATGTTAATGGACTTACAGCCACAGGAGGAACGAACTGGGAAGACGCTCTGATTGCAGCAGATGAAACAGAGGCTGATCCGAACAGAAACACATACGTAATCTTTGTCACGGACGGGAATCCAACATTTCGAGCCAGCTGGTATGGAGGCGCATGGTTCACTGCAGAAAGTGATAATTATTCGACAACTGGCTGCTTTGGAACAGGTAACAGTGATCCCTACGGGTATAACTACAACGCTGCTCTGGTTAGAGCAATAAACCTTGTAAGTCATAACAAGACCCTGTATGGCATCTCAATTCAGGACGCAAATCGTCTGAGTGGTTTCATCAGCTCCGCAGGTGGAGCTGCATGCTATGAGGCGAAGAAGGCAGGGGATCTCGCAGAGGCGTTCCAGAAGATTGTCAACAACATCAAGGAAACGCTAGGAGCAGCAGATGTAACGATCCGTGATGGCATTACGGAAGGCATCAGCCTCGATGCAAAGGTTGGAGAAAACCTGACCGGTGGATTTACCTATACCATCAGGAATTCAACAGGCACTTATACCGGGGTGGAACAAAACAATCGGGTTGAGTTCAGCAGCTTAAATCTGACTTTCCCCAGGGCACAGTTCCTGAATGGCAGTGTTGTCTGGAGCCTGGGCTCTGATTATCAGCTCAAAGACGGCTGGACATACCAGGTCTCCTTCACAGTCTGGCCGGATCAGAACGTGTACGACACGGTTGCAAAGCTGAATGCCGGAACCATAACGGAAATCCCGGACCGGTACAGCGGCATTCTGATCAATGACAATGGCACCTATAAGATCAAAACCAACGTTGAGAACGTTGACGTCACAAAGTACTCCTGGCACTGGAGTGAGGCGTCCGGCTCGAAGGTATCGCTTCAGGATGGAACGCAGTCAGATGCAGGCGGAACCCAGAATTAGCTCCCCTTCGGAAGGCAAAATGACGCGGCACTGGAAGGAAAAATGATCGTGTCTCCAGAAGTTATCGTCGAGGCGGCTGGGCCCCTCGGCGATGCTCCCAGCCGCCCGATCAAGGCATTCTATAACCTCTGTGGGTATGATCCTTCTGAGGAATCGCCAATTTTGCTTTCCTGGATAGGTGATTTTTTCCTTTCCGGGGGCTTACCCAAGATGGCTACCTGCAGTGAGTCAAAACAATTTACCGTTTGCAAGTCAGAAGGATACAACCTGGTAGATCCGATGCCGCTTGTTTCCCGGACTGTTCTGGTACAGAAAACCTGGCAGAACAGCAAAGGGGAATCTTATACAGATGACAGGATTACAGCACTGGGCATTACCTCTGTAGATATCACAGTTACAGGTGATGGGGTACCGTTCGGCAAAGCAACGTTAACTGCGGATAACTCCTGGTTCGCCGGCAGTCTGTACATCGCACCGGGATTGATCATTCAGAAAAACGGATCCTATACGGTGCTTGACAAAGGACACAGCTATACGGCAGCAGAGACCATGAATGGCGGTACTCCTGATGAATGGGAGATGACATCTGCTTCTGTCAGGCCAATGCGTCTGGGAAGCAGTACAGGTGTCCAGAACGTTCTTCTGGTTGAAGATCCCCAGGGATCCATAACAGCAGACGGAATAACATACAGCATTTCGGAGAATAACATCGCAGGCATCACGGTGAACAACAGGAAGACAACACCGGATGAGGCAACGATCACCATCAAAAAGGAGCTGGCCGGTGAGGGCGCGGAAACAGACCGCGAATTTAACTTCACCATGCAGCTTACGCTTCCGGAAGGCACTGCCTGGAATGGCGGCGATGGATTTGCAAAGAATGCAGATGGTACATGGTCATTCAATCTGAAAGGCGGCGAGAGTATTACCGCAACACTCCCGATCGGAGCAGGTTATCAGATCAGGGAGGAGAGCCTTACCGCTTATCAGACATCGTACACGATCGGCACGGATACTCAGGTCGGAAATAGCACAGGAAACAGAACGGTCAGCGGGGAAGAGACGATTACCTTCACCAATACGCATCAGCTGGTGGAACTGACGGTAACAAAAACGGTTGACAGTTCGAAGAACAATGCTGATCCAACCGGTGATGAGGTCTTCACAATGGTGCTGTCCTTCACCGATGAAGCGGGTGCCGCTGTAGATCCGGCTACTGTACCGGAGGCTGCAGAAAAAACGAAAACCGGTACCTATGAGATCAGGCTTAAGGCAGACGAGAGCGTGAGCTTTGAGGTCGCGAAGGGAACGCATTACAGCCTGACAGAGACCGATTTGCCGACCTGTTTCCGTCAGGAGTCCGGCAATGTCGAGGACGTTGTCCTGACAGAGGATACTACGGCAAAAGTTGTCAACTATTTCTACATTCCGGTACCGACAGGAGTCCGCAGAAGCAGCATTCCTGCAGTCATGATGATTTTTCTTGCGGGGACGATCGGCATTCTGATGCTGGGTGTCCGCAGGAGAACGGGGAAAGATGAAGAAGATTAAGAGGCAGACGGCAGCTCCGGCCCTGGAAACAGGGTCTGGACAGATGCCGGAGGTGCTGGAAACCCTGCCAAAGGCGGAGTCTCCGGCTAAGGAAGAGAAAAAAGAGAAGAAGAAAGAGAGCAGGAAGATGACCAGAGCGCAGGCTCTGGAAGAGATCAAGACCTTTCTGATCCGTCTCGTACTAGTCATCGGCGTTCTCTACGTCATGTTCGGCATGATCTTCGGGTTTACCCAGATGCCAAATGACGCCATGGCGCCAAGCATCGGCGCGGGAGACCTGCTTCTCTACTATCGAATGCAGCAGACGTACGCAAACAGCGATGTCGTCGTCTGTGAAGTGGACGGACAGACGTTTGTCGGACGGATTGTTGCGGCAGGCGGCGACACCGTGGAAATCACGGAAGATGCGCAGCTTAAAGTGAATGGTAGTGTCGTTTATGAAGACGACATTTACTATAGCACCCCGATTTATGACACAGAGGTAACGTATCCTCTGACTCTGGGGAGCGATGAGTTCTTCGTACTCGGTGATCACAGAGAAAATGCGAAGGACAGCAGGTGGTTTGGTCCTGTGGCCAGGGACCAGATCACAGGCAAAGTAATAACAGTGATCAGAAGAAATGACATTTAGCAGTACAGCAGCGAATCACACAATATGGAAACCCTACAGGAAAACAGGAGGAGAACAATAATGAAAAGAAATGCATGGATGACCACACTGACCACCGCTGCACTGGCAGTGGCGATGACTGTGACACCGGCGATGGGGGTCTTTGCAGAGAATGCAGCAGAGCCTGAAACAACTAAGGCCGAGTATACGCTGACCCCGACGATTAAGAAGACACTGGTAAAGGATGCAAATGATTACATTCCTGCTGAAACCTATACCTTTCAGGTAACACCTGCTGCAGTGACAGAAGGAACCATGAAGGATACCGTGCCGGTGAGGGCAGGAGATCTTGCATACCTTTCGAATGACATTGATGATTCCGGAAAATACACGATCACCGGTAAGCCGAGTGCTTCTGATACCGGCGAAGGCAAGACCAGTGTCCTGGTAGGTACGCAGGAAATCACCTTCAGCTTCCCGGAAGCTGCAACGCCCGGCATTTACCGCTATGAGATTTCGGAGGTAGCCGGGGGAGATACGGAAGAGACGTATGATAGCTCGACCTACACGATGGACGTCTACTACTACAAGGGAGCAGAAGACACAAAGGTTACCCTGAGCAAGGGCGGCACGAAGTTTGAAAATGCGGAGTTTACAAACGACATCTCCGGCGGCGGTGATGATGAGCAGGGTCACAAGGATCTGACGGTCACCAAGACGGTCACCGGCAACATGGGCGACACGACCAAAGACTTCGAGTTCAAGATTACGGGAACCAATCTTACTGCCGGCAATCAGTATCTTGTTACGAAGGTCGATTCGGCAAAGAAGGAAACCGCAGTTACCGATGTTCTTACAAACGGTGCACAGATCACAATTAACCTGAAAAGCGGCGAGTCCCTGAAGGTCTACGGCCTGACCGCAACAGATGTTGTGACGGTCAACGAGACGGATTACACCGCAGACGGATATACGACAAAGATTGATAACGTGGCTGGCCGCGAGGTGGAAAAGCAGATCGCTGTTGATACGACTGTGGCTGTTGAAAACCACAAGGAAGTCACCACTCCCACCGGCATCGCACGCGAGTTCGGACCCTACATCGCAATGCTCAGCCTTGCAGCTGCTCTGATCGCTGTCTTCGCAAGAAGAAAGAGAAACGCATAAGCAATACAGGGAATCCGGATTACCCTTTGTACGGAATAACGAACCCGCAGTCAGCACACGGACAGAAAGGAGGCGGCACAGCAGATGATCTTCGCCGGAAAGCTCGCCCGGATCGGAAACAGAATACTTGGCATCTTCGCAGCTCTTCTGATTCTGGCCCTCGGATCATATGGCGGATATTCCCTCTGGGATACCTTCCGGCTGTATCAGGGTGCCTATGCCTCCTCTGATCTGATCCGCTACAAGCCATCGGCCGATAAATCGCCGGATGATCCGACACTCGCCGATCTTGCAGCACTCAATGATGAGGTCATCGGGTGGATCACCCTCGATGGCACGCACATTGATTACCCGATCGTCCAGAGCAGTGATGATCAGCTCGAGTACGTCAACAAGGACGTCTACGGGGAATTCTCCCTCTCGGGTGCGATTTTCCTGGACGTGAACAACAGTCCGGATTTCACGGACCGGTACAGCCTCCTGTATGGCCACCACATGGACAACGGAGCGATGTTCGGAGACATCACAGAGTTCGAAGACGAGAGTTATTTTGACAGCCATCGGACGGGTACGCTGTACCTGCTGGACGGAACAACTTACAAGATCACGATCTTTGCCTGTGTCGAAACCGATGCGATGGATGCGGTTGTCTTCAACCCGACCGCGCAGAAGGACAGTGTTCAGGAACTCCTGGACCACATCGAAGGGCTCACCGTACAGGAACGGGATATCGGCCTGACAGACAGCGATCGGATCATCGGCTTCTCCACCTGTGAGGATGCCGAGACAAACGGCAGAACAATAGTTTACGGAAGATTGGAGTGATACAGCACATGCGTAAAGAAATGAGACGATGGGTTTTTAAGATCGTTACCACGCTGCTGGCATGCTTCGTGTTCCTTGGAATGATGCCGGGACCCGGGAGATACGCTGAAGCTGCTGCCGGAGGTGCCTTTACTCTCCCGGTATCCGTTACCGAAAACGGGGAGAAGGCTCCGGGCGAGGCGCATGAGGTGATCCTCAAAGCCGAGGACGGGACAGAACAGACCCTGGAAATCCAGGGAAGCGGTGAAGGCGGGTTTACCCTTACCTTTACCAATGTCGGAGACTACTACTACACGGTCCGACAGAGCGCAGGCTCCGTGGAGGGCGCGACGTATGATGACACGATCTTCTACGTACACTGCCAGGTAACCCACGGGACAGAAGGGCTCGATGTCGTGGCGGTTGCGTACACGGATCCGGCCTGCAGCGGCGGCAAGAGCGATATCGCTTTTACCAACACCTATATCGATACGACGGTCTACAGTCCGGTGGTCATTGATCCGCCGGTCATGAAGACCATCACCGGGGACACGCCGGAAAGTGCAGCACAGTTCCAGTTCGTGCTGGACGCGGATGATGACAGCTATCCGATGCCGGCGGGCAGCACCAGCGGAATCCGGATCGTGACGATCACGGGATCCGGCAGCGCGGAATTCGGCAACATCAGCTACACAAAACCCGGCACCTACAGCTACATCTGCTATGAGCTGAACGGCGGCATCTTAGGTTACACCTACGATACGACGGTCTACACGCTCACGGTGGAAGTTACCGCAGAGAATGACAGACTCTCTGCCCGCAGCACCTATGGTGTCCGGGGCGGCGGTGCAGCCGGCGGGTTCCAGTTCACCAACACCTACAAGGCGTCCGGAAATCCGGGCGGAGGTGGCGGCGGCAGCACACCGCAGCCGTCCGGTACCCCGACTCCCGCCTCAACAACGACCACAACCACGACCGTTGACGAGGAGAACGCCAACACCGCTCTGCAGGCGGAAACCCCCGACTTTGTGGACGATACCGAGGGCGACGATGTCGCAGATGATGCGGCAGAGGAAGATCCCTTCACCGTCGTTGATGAGGGCGACGAGAACGCCGGGGAGCGGTCCACACCGCTGACCGGGGATGAGTCCAACATCATCCTCTACCTGATCCTCATCGGACTTGCCCTTGCGGCCATCGTGGGAACGGGTGTGTACCGCAGAAAGAACCGCAGGTAACAGACAACTTTATATGGAACAAAAAGGGCGCTTCGCTTTCGCGGGGCGCCTCTTCTGTGTGCTGTGTTTATGGCAGCATCTGTCTTCGGATCCACTCCATGAGGACCGAGACGATATAGGACTGCTCGTCTTTCGTAAGTTCCCGTCCCTGCGGGATGCCGTGCCACTTCTCGAGGCAGGATCTGCAGCAGCAGGCGGTGGCGTGCTGTGCCGGGAACACGGGATGGCCCCGCATCGGGGTCTGCTTCCCGTCGTTTGCGGGGTCCTTTGGGGCAAGCCGCTTTGCGACAAAGTCCTCTGCGTGGGACCTTATGGTATCCAGACCCTTCTCCCGAACGTAGACTTTATCCTTGTCGGAGAGGGAAAATCCTGCCCGGAACCCCGAGCAGGACAGGCGCTCGAACAGGCGGTTCATCTTCGGACTGTCCGAGAACATCTCAAGGACAGGATCGAGGCTGGTGTCATCTGAGTTCAGCCCGGCCTTTTTTGCCTGGGTGATGCGGTTTTCCCCTCCGATGTGGTAGACCTTACCGTTTACGCGAAGGGCAGCTCCGGTCTCGACAAAGGCAAAGGGAATCTCTGGATTTGCTTTCCCGCACGCCTCTTTGAGACTTCGGACAAGGTCAAAGTCACAGACTCCGCCGCCCTGATCTCCTGTTACAAGGACCTGCCGGATCCCGGTCAGGGGAGGGGTGATCTTCTCCTCCTTCTGCCGGATGAGGTATCCATACGGAGCGGCATCTTTCTTCTCCAGCTCCTGCAGCTGTGCCCCGAGCCTTTTTGCATCGTCTTCTGTCTGCAGAACCGCATAGTACCTTACATTGGACGGGAGCTTTTGCTCTGTGTCTTTCAGGACCTGCCAGTACTCTGTAAAGAACACGAAGGTCAGGTCCTTTCGCTCTGCCATCATCAGGAGGGCAGGGCCCCGGAAGGGATCGGATTCCGGAGAGAGGAAATCCGCCTCTGTGCAGGTCAGAACCGGGGTGGAGCAGGAGGGGAGCTTACAGCCTCCCTGCCGGTTTTTCCGTACCGGAAGGTTTTCGGCACTGGTCTTTCCCGCCTTTGTCCACGGGTTCCAGAGGGGCATTATTCAGCAGCCCCGGCCGCTGTGGCGCGGATGCGGCGTTTTGCCTTTGCGGGGACCGCATCGATATCGGGGATCAGATCCACGCCGAAGTCCTCGAAGTAGCCGTCAAGCCCCTTTCGAATGGCTTCGTTCACTTTGGTCAGCTCCCTCAGGGAGATGGTATCCTCCGCATCCTGGATGTAGATCTCAATCCAGGTCTTTCGGCCGGTCGTCACGACCTCCAGGAACGTGATCCTTGCCCCGTAGGGCTGTAAGGCTTTCTCGGCAATGCCGCGCACGTGATCCACCTGTTCCTTCGGAGCGGAGAAGAGCAGAAGCTCCTTCACGTTGTCGCGGATCTCCACCACGGGCTCCCGAAGGAGCAGGCAGGTGAGGACAATGGCGACCGAAGGGTCGACATAGGGAGCAAGAAAGGCAAGACCCGTGTGCTCGATTCCGATCTGGACGAGGAATGCAATGGCGATGCCGCAGCTTGTCACGGTATCGAGCTTCCAGGCGTAGAGCTCGGAGCGTATGATCTCGGATTCGTACTTTCTGGAGAGGGATCTCAGGATCAGGAACACGGCAAAGCAGCCGGCCATGACGGCCAGCTCAAAGGCTGCCACATCTCCTGCATTGACGAGATGTCCGCCGGAGAGGATCAGCTGCACGTTGTCGAAGATGGTGCCCGCGCAGACAACGAGCAGGGCAGAATACTTGATGACGACAAACAGGCATTCAAACTGATGATAGCCGTAGGGGAGACGCTCGGTCTCCGGGCGGTACAGGAACGGGATCAGGACCAGGAACGGTCCGATGAGAATAAGATCCATGCCGTCGAAGATACAGTCCATGAGGATTGTGTGCGCGCCCGTGACAAAGAACGAGGCGAACTCCGCGGCGACAAAGGCGAGTGACCCGAGCATGGAAAAGCGCATGGCTTTTCTTTCGATGAGCATCTTTCGTTGGTTGACTTCCGTCATAGATCATCCGTCCGGCCCCGGATTAAAAACTCCTTTCGTGCGTCGGTGTGATTCAACAGCAAAAAGGGCCGCCATGCCGGACGTGCCCGGGACAAATCACCTGACAGGGTTATTGTAAACCGGAAGGGCGGGGTTTGGGAACCGGGAATTGTGCGGATTTGGCCGATGATAGCCCAAATCTTTGCATCGCCCTGCTACAATACAGGGGATTCTATTTCCGGGAGGCGTTTCATGGAATACCACAATGGCACAGAACAGATCGGAAGCATTGTCGACTGCTCGTTTCTTGGCGGTGCAATGGAGGTCGGCGCAAGCTGCATTCTTCTGGAGCTTGCAGGTTTTCGGATTCTTCTTGACTGCGGGATCCGGCAGAAGGCGGGACAGGACTCTCTTCCCGATCTTCGGCGCATCCAGGAGGCGGGCGGCATCGATGCGATCGTGGTAAGCCATGCCCACATGGACCACACGGGATCCCTTCCCGTCATCGCCTCGGAATATCCCCTCGTCCCGATCTACATGACCCCGATGACCGCGGACCTTGCCCGGGTCCTGCTCTACGACTCCATCAAGCTGATGGAGCGGAACGAGGACGGCATCCCGCTGTATGCCGAAAAGCAGGTCCTGCAGATGCTGAGCCAGGTGCACCCCGTAAGGTTCAATGAGCCGAATGAGATCCTCCCCGGGATCACGCTGACCCTCTACCCTGCGGGGCACATCGCGGGGGCGGCGTGTATCTATCTTCAGAGCAAAGACGGCTCCGTGTTCTACTCCGGGGACTTCTCCGCCTTTCCGCAGAACACCATCGAGGGGGCGATGGTCCCGAACCTTCGGCCGGACGTCGCGATCGTGGAATCAACCTACGGCGACAAACTCCATGCCAACCGGCAGATCGAGGAGGACCGCCTGCTCGATATCGTGCGGGAGTGCATTGAGAAAAAGGGAAAGATGCTGATCCCCGCCTTTGCCCTGGGACGCGCTCAGGAGGTGCTTCTCATCTTAAAGCGCGGGATGGCAAGAAAGGCCATCCCGCACGTCCGGGTCTGGGCAGACGGCATGGTGCGGCAGATCACGCAGGTCTATGCCTCCTACCCGGAATACCTCCGCTCTTCCCTTGCCCGGCAGGCGCAGAAGGGAAAGGACCTCTTCTGGACGGACGACATCCAGCCCGTGCCTCTTACGGCAAAGCGGGAGGATCTCCTGAACACGTCGGATCCCGTCATCTTCGTCTCGAGCTCCGGCATGCTGACGGGGGGACCGAGCGTCGACTACGCCGCAAAGATCGCGCCGATGGAAAACGGGTATCTTGTGATCACCGGCTATCAGGACGAGGAGGCGCCGGGCCGGCAGGTGACAAACCTCCTGGAGCACCCGGAGACGGAGGATCGAACCCTTCGCCTTGCAGGGCGAAGCGTCCCCGTGAAGTGCCATCTTTCCCTTGTCGGGCTCTCCGCCCACGGCGACCGCTCCGAGATCCAGGGCCTTGTCCAGCGCCTGACGCCGAGGGACCTGTTCCTCGTCCACGGCGATGCGGCGGTCATCGAGACGCTCGGGAAAAGCCTTGAGGTCGACTACCGGACGCGGATCTACACGCCAAAGGACGGGGAGAAGGTCGAGGTTGTCTTAAGAAGTCCCCGGAAACAGCTGAAGCGCACCCTCCCCGTCACCCTGCAGAAGACGGAAAACCTCTGGGAGCAGGATGAGGCACAGCGCACAGCCCTCGAGAAGGAGTTTCGAGCCTTTCTTCTGGACAACTACCCGGAGCGGCGCTTTACCCTCCCGGAACTTGCCTTCCTCTGGTATGGGAAGCTGCAGGACGAGGAGACTCTGACCTCGTTTCAGGCGGCCCTGCAGGGATCGATCTACATCACAAGAGATCCGAGGCGCCTGTTCCTGTACCTGCCCGCCCGCGATGAAGACGTTGCAGAGGCGGAGAAGGAACAGGAACTCACCCAGCAGGACATCAAGGACATCGCAGTGGAAATGTTTCAGAACTTCCCCGTCCGGAAGATCGGCCTCTTCATGGACCGGAAGGAGGTAAGTCTTACCCTGGACTTTCCAAAGCCGTATCTGCAGGATCTGCAGGAGAAGATCCGGGCGTATGAGGAGCGGACCGGGTTTCATGTCACGGTACCTTCAAGGCCGAATGATCAGGCACTCCAGGACCTGATCCGTGAGGCTTTTCCCGGGAATGTGCGGAAGATCTCCATCAACCTGTCTCAGAGTTTAGTCGGGGTCAGGGTGCAGGAGAAGATCCCGGAGGACGAAGAAAAGGCATTCCGCGAAAAGTGGGATGCGCTCACCGGGTATCAGATCAGCTTCTTTACCGAGGGCGAGGCCACGGCTCTCGGCTCGAAGGTAGCCGGGAAGGGACTGGACTTTAGACCGGGCCCCCAAAGCGCCATGGAGCAGAACGCGGCGATGCAGGTGATCAAGGAGTCCTTTGCGGGAGTTCCCGCCGCTCCCTACAAGGTGGGTACGGCAAGCGATTCACAGGGAAAGTTCCTGAAACTTACCTTCCTCTCACCGGCCCTCGGGAACCGCGAAAAGGAGCGCATTCAGATGCTCGCCGAAAAGACCGGCTGGCGGCTGCAGATCGCGGACGCGGTAAACCAGAACGCCATCATGAGCTGCGCTGTTCTCGAGGCAAAGAATGCCGGGATCACTCTGTTGAAGAACCCGTCCTACCTTCCGGGAGAGCGATCCCTCGAGGTGCAGGTGCCGGCAGATACCACAGAAGAGACTTTTGCGGCCTTTTCCGGGGCCGTCGAGGAGAAGACCGGCGTCCCGGTGAGAAGGAAGCTGTAGGGGAGACTTCTTTGACTGACCGGAAATAATGAGGGCACTAACGGGAAAAGTCCAAAGATCTTTGCACGATTTCTGTCAGAGGAGCCCTAATCGGTGATGGACTGCAGGATCTTCGGGAAGCGGTTCAGAAACAGGAGCGTACAGATGGTGGCCGCGGTGGCATCGGCGACGGACTCCGCAAGGAAGACGCCGTTATAGCCGGGCGTCACGAAGTGCGGCAGGAGATACGCCAGCGGAACGAGGAGGAAGATCTTCCGAAGAAACGCGATAAAGAGCGAGATCTTTGCCTGTCCCGTTGCGACAAAGGTGTTCTGCGAAGCTCTCTGCAGCCCGAAGATGATCATGCCGGAAAGAAAGACCGGGGCGGCCTTTGAGACCGCCGCGATGAGCTCCGGATCCTGTGTGAACAGATGGGCCACGGGAGAGGGGCAGAGGACAAAGAACAGGAAGAAGGCCGCATTCCAGGTGACAAGGACCAGAGAGAGCACCCGGAAGGCGGCCTTCAGGCGCTCAGGGCTCCTGTGACCGTACTGGTAGGAGAGGACCGGGATGCAGCCCTGGGAAAAGCCCTGGAGCGGGACGGTCACGAACTGCATGCCGGACTGCAGGATGGTAAGAGCCGAGACGTAGAGATCCCCGAACTTTGCGAGCTGTCCGTTCAGGACAAAGCCGATGACCGACTCCGTGGCGGTCATGACAAAGGGAGAGACGCCGAGGGAGAGCATGCGCCGGACAACGGCAGGGTCCGGGAAGAGACGGGTGCGGTGGAGTTTTAAGACCGCCCGGGGACTCCGGATCAGAAAACAAAGGATCAGAGCAGCACTGACGATCTGCGAGATCACGGTGGCAAGCGAGGCGCCGGCGACCCCCATGTGGAACACGAAGAGAAAGACAGGGTCGAGGATAATGTTCAGGACAGCTCCTGTCGTGGTTGCAAGGAAGGCAAAGCGGGGCGCACCCTCGGCGTTGATAAACGGAGAGAGTCCCAGAGAGAAGAGGACCGCCGGCGTCCCGGCAAGATAGATCGAGAGATAGGACACCGCGTAGGGGAGCGTCACAGGGCTTCCCCCGCAGAGGGTAAGGAGAGGGCGCATCAGAGGATAGAGGATCGCCATGAGGGCGATGGAGAAGAAAACGAGGAGGTGAAAGCCGCTGTTCAGGATTTTGTCCGCCTCATCGGCATCTTCCCTTCCAAGTGCCATGGAAAAGAGGGGCGAGCCGCCTCCCCCGACAAGGGATGCGAAGGCGGAGATCAGGATGACAACGGTATTGCAGAGACCCACACCTGCAAGGGATGCGGTGCCGACACCCTCGATGTGGCCGATGTAGACCCGGTCCACGATGGAATAGAGGAGGTTTACGAGCTGCGCCGCGACCTGGGGCAGGGCCATCGAGAACATGAGCCGGGCAACGGGCTCTTTCTGGTAGCGCTCTTCCAGGGAGTGCATGGAGTTGTTTTCTTCGGGATCGTGGGTCATTGCGGCGTCTTCCTCCGGCATTGTTCTTTCCGTTCTTTCACACAGCTGCGAATCTCCATGATACAACGCTTTGCGGGCAGGAAGCATGAAAAAAAGAGGGACGGGAAACCGGACAATCGGCGGGATTTATAGGAAAAAGCTGACATGAATGATACGATAATTGTATGAAAGAAAAATTCCGGACAGAATTTCCCCAATTTACACTAACCTCTTCACATTGACGAGAAAAATTGTACAATAATCGGGCTTAAGATTTGTGACTAAATTCGAAACCAAAAATCAAGATATTTCGGTCAAAGTGCTATAATACATCCATCAAAAAGTTTTTAGGTTTCTGAAGGGTCTGCTTCTGAAACTAAGGAAATGGGGTGATTGTGTATGGTGAGTTTCTTTCTGTGTCTGGCGATATTGATCATAGGCTACTTTACCTATGGCAAGGTCGTTGACAACATCTTCTCTCCGGACGACCGGGAAACCCCGGCTGTTGCCATCAACGACGGTGTTGACTACGTCGTGATGCCGGAGTGGAAGCTGTTCCTGATTCAGCTGCTGAACATCGCAGGCCTCGGCCCGATCTTCGGTGCCATTACCGGTGCCGAGTGGGGACCGTGCGTATATCTGTGGATCACGTTCGGCACGATCTTCGCCGGCGGCGTTCACGACTACTTCTCCGGCATGCTCTCCGAGAGAAACAACGGTGCTTCGATCTCTGAGGTCACCGGCACGTATCTCGGGCCTGTCATGAAGAACGTCATGCGTGTCTTCTCCGTCGTCCTGCTGATCATGGTCGGCACGGTCTTTGCCGTCGGCCCTGCAGGGCTCCTGAAGGTCCTGTTCGTCAACAACGGTGTGAGCAAGGATTCGATCCTCGCACAGTCTGCATTCTGGCTGGCCATCATCCTGATCTACTACTTCATCGCAACCTTCGTCTCCGTCGATAAGATCATCGGCAAGATCTACCCGATCTTCGGTATCTGCCTGATCGTCATGGCAGTCGGTGTTGCCATCGGCACGATCCGCATCAGCGCAACCGGCGCTTCCCTGCCGCCTCTTACCGTCACGGCATCGGACGGCACGGAAACCCAGATCCAGATGGCTGCTTCGGCAATGCCGGAAATCTGGAACAACTTCCGCAACATGCATCCGCAGGGAACGCCCATGTGGTCGTTCATGTTCATCTCGGTTGCCTGCGGCGCTATCTCCGGATTCCATTCCACACAGTCCCCTCTGATGGCACGCTGCCTGAAGAGTGAGCGTCAGGGCCACTTCGTTTTCTACGGCGCCATGGTCGCCGAGGGCATTATCGCCCTCATCTGGGCTGCAGCCGGTGTCACGATCTTCGGTGAGGACGGACTCGTAGCCGTCAGCGGAGGCAACTCCACGTCGGTCTACTACATCTGCCAGCACACGATGGGCGGTATCGGTATCGTCCTCGCCATGCTCGGCGTCATTGCCTGCCCGATCACGTCCGGCGATACGGCCTTCCGTTCCGCAAGACTGACCATTGCCGACTGGTTCAAGATCGACATGGACGACTGGAAGAAGAGACTGGTTCTCTGCATCCCGGTCCTTGGTGTCGGCGCACTGCTCGGCTTTGGCAACACGCTCGGCTTCATCGATTACAGTGTCATCTGGAGATACTTCTCCTGGACGAACCAGACGCTGGCCATGATCGTTCTGTGGGCAGCTTCGATGTACCTGGTTGAGAACAAGCGCAACTACTGGATCACCGCGGTTCCGGCAACCTTCATGAGCGCCGTCTCCGCAACCTACTTCTGCATGGCTCCCGAGTGCCTGGGTGCCATCCCGTCGCTGAAGAACAACACGGCGGTTTCGTATCCGGCAGGCATCATCGTCGCCATTCTCTTCCTGTGCATCTTCCTGCATGCGGCAAACAAGAGTAAGGCAGCAAAGGCTTAAAAAACCAAAAGCAGATCAAACGTAATAACGTTTGATCTCGCTTTTGCTTGCAGACCATCAGAAAACATCAGAACAAAAGACAGGCAGCTGCGGGGGAGCTTCCCTGTATCTGCCTGTTTTTTATGGAGAAGGATATTTCATATGAAATGCATCGGCAGTACGGTGCTGGATCCCGAAGCCCTCAAGGAGGACAGAAAATCCATGCACAAGATCGGCCCCTGCGGGGTCGGAAGAAAAGCGATCTATCTCAACAGCTTTTACTTTTCAAGGCGCTACTACATCTGCTGGCAGGACATCGCGAGGGTGTTCAAGCGGGTTGCGCTCTCGAAGGGCGGCTATTCCGGAAAGGGCGTCTTTGCATCCATCCCCTACCTTGTCGTCGAGAAAAAGGACGGCAGTGTCAAGCAGTGCAACTTCAAGTTTGAGGAGCAGGTGGACAAGATCCTTGCGAAGGTTGAGGAAGAGCACCCGAATATCCCCACCCACAGCAGGGCCTCCGAGGAAAAGCTCGAGAAGGCAGCCCATGCCCTGGAAAAGACCTATGTCGACAGCCTGACCCCCGAGGCGGAGCAGACGATCGCGATCCTCTCCGATGCCAAACGCATGCTGGAGAGGGGGAGCACCTGGAAGGAGCTCACCTTTGCGGCAAAGAACAAGAGGGTGCAGGACAACATCCGGCCCACCTGGCGGATCACGGCGATCCTTCTCTTTGGTGGCGCAGCGCTTCTTGCCCTCTACGGCATCTATTCCTTTACACAGCACGGAAGCTACTCACTGGAATTTCTCCTGGCGGGCCTTGCCATCCTGGCGGTGGTCCTGGCAGCCAGGGTGCTCCCCACGGGGACGCAGAACCGGAAGGCCGCTGAAAAGGACTGGCAGACGGCCCTTGCCGACATGGAGCGGTACCTGAAGAATCAGCAGCGGGGGCAGGGAACCTTTCCGGTTCCCGTGCAGTACGCCCATCCGATCGTCCTCGAGCGGATGATCCGGATCGTGCGGCAGGGGAAGGCACAGACGCCTGAGGAAGCCCTGGACGTCCTGAAGAGCGAACTGAGAGCCCTGAACCGGTCGGTCACGGTGTCCCAGTCGGAGTATGATGAGATCACGGCGATCAAGCCGATGTTCCTGGTGTGCAACTATGAATGAAACGATGACGGATCCCATGTCCATCCTCCGGGAGGAGGGCCTGGACGAAACCCTGATTTCGGACGCTGCGGCGTTTCGAAAGGAACACGGAGCAGCCGATGCGGACCGGATTCCGGTGCCGCGCTTCTTCTACTATGGAAAGGATATCTGGCGGAAGGCCCTTGCGGCCCTTCTTGAGGGCGAAAACCTGCTCCTTGCAGGACCCAAGGCGACGGGTAAAAACGTGCTTGCCGAGAACCTTGCCTATGTCCTCGGGCGGCCCTGCTATACGGTCTCCTTCCATCTGAATGTCGATGCCGCAACCCTCATCGGTGCGGACACCTACAACGGCCGCGAGGTGGTCTTCCGGGACGGCCCGGTGACGCGCTGCGCAAAGGAAGGGGGATTCTGTGTCCTCGATGAGATCAACATGGCAAAGAACGAGGCCCTCGCCGTGCTCCACTCGGTGCTGGACTACCGCCGCGTCATCGACCTTCCGGGGTATGAGCGCATCGAGGTGGACCCTGCCTGCCGCTTCATCGGGACGATGAACTACGGCTACGCCGGAACGAGGGAGCTGAACGAGGCGCTCTGCTCCCGCTTTGCCCTGCTGCAGATGCCCGTCATCGGGCAGGAGGAGCTGACAAAGCTCTTCGACCACACGTTCCCGGACATGAACAGGGACGTCCGGGATCAGTTCGGGGCGCTGTTCCTGGACCTCGAGAAGAAGGCGGAGCACGCGGACATCTCCGAGAAGGCCGTGGACCTTCGGGGACTGCTCGATGCCATCCGCATGATCCGGAGAGGTCTCACCGCCGGAGAGGCACTGGAGATGACGATCACCGACAAGACCTTTGACAGCTATGAGCGAAAGCTCGTCCACGACGTCATCGCGGCGAGAATTCCCGAAGACATGACGGCAAAAGAGGTCTTTCCGAACGCATGATCACACGGCAGTACACAACGGCACAGAAGCGGGCGCTCTCCCAGGTCGGCAACGGCGCGGGACGCTATGACATCAATCCGCCCTTCCTTGCCCTCACTCCGGCGGGGGAGCCGGAGCTGTACCTGAACACCCTGATCGGCCTCTCCATCCGGTGGCTGGATCAGACGGCTCTTTCGGCCTTCTTTGCATCCTACGGGGACGATCCCAGGCAGCAGGACCTCGATGTCATCGTCTGGCTGGGACTCGAGAACTGTCTCTATGAGAAGGAGCTGCCGCATCGCCCCATTCTTTCAAAGATGCGAAGGGACTATGCCGCAAAGTTTCGGGGATCTGCAAACAACCTCTCCCGCCAGCAGATGATGGCGATGAGCGCGCAGGTCTTCACGCAGAGAAAGGCAAGATGGGAACATGTCCTCGGGAAGGAGAGCACGCTTCTTCCCGGGGAGAGGAAGCTCTTCGGGGAGCTCATGGTCCCGGGATCCTTTACGACGGATGAAGTGATCGAACGGCTGAGGAACGTCCTTGCCACCTCCTTCCACGTGCGCTTCCATGACGGAACGGACGATGGCAAACGGAGGATCACGCCCCGCATGGCGGACGTTCTCTCGAAGATCCTCTACCGGGAGACGAGGCAGAGGGATTCTCTGCTGGTTCGAAACGGGGACAGCAATGCCCCTGCAGGAAAGTCGAGAGTCCTCGAGAGAGGGCGCCGGGTCCAGGTGCAGGACGAGAGGGACGGCGCGTATATCCGGGGGATCTTCGGAAAGCCCCTGTATACGGATCACGAGATGGACATCCTGAACAATGAGCTCTGCCAGGGCGATGATGCCTACTGCCATCTGTACATCGCGGGAAGCCGGCCGGGGGAAGGATCTGAGAGCGACCGGGAGGTCGCAAAGGTCCTTGCCGACATGGAGGCGCAGGAGAAGAAGAACAAAGCCTTCTATGAAAAGAACGCCTTAGCCGCAGCCTCCGGGATCCGCTCCCTTGCGGCGCAGCTTGACACGATTCTTGCAACGTACGCCTCGCCCCTTCCGGAGAGATCCGTGTCCGGGCGCCTTGAGGCGCCCCTTGCGTACCGCCTTGCTCTGTTTCAGGACCCGATGGTGTTCACAAGGCCGGGGGATGAGACGGAAAAGCACATCCGGATCGATCTTCTGCTCGACGCCTCGGCATCCCGCCTTCGCGCGCAGGAGATGATCGCGGCGCAGACGGTGGTGCTTGCAAAGAGCCTCCTGTCCGTCCACGTGCCGGTCCGGGTCCTTGCCTTCCGCTCCCTTCGGGGGTACACGGTGCTGCAGTGCCTGAAGGGCTATGAGGAGAAGGACACCTCCGGGATCTTCCGCTACTTTGCATCCGGCTGGAACCGGGATTCCCTTGCCCTGAAGACAGTGGGACGGCTGATTCTCTCGGATGATCCGTCGGAGGAGGACGCCCATGTCCTGTTTGTCTTAACGGACGCAAATCCCGATGACAGCACGCACATCCCGGGAGAGGGGACGCACCTCGACGAAGAGTACGAGGGGGCGGCAGCGGTCCGGGATACGGCCGATGCGGTGCACGATCTTCGAAAGAAGAAGATCCGGACTCTTGCCCTGTACCTCGGGTCCACCGCCCATGTCGACAACCTTCACCTGATCTACGGAAATACGGACACGGCGGTCAGAAACCTCGAGACGTTATCGTCCCGGGTTGCGGACCTTTTGTCCGGGGCACTCACACAGGCGGACGGGACCTGATAAAGGAGAGATTCATGTTTGATGAGATGATCGATTTCTACCGGAAGAAGGATAAAGACACCTGGGAGAAGATTCGAAAAGCCCTGAAGGATGCGGGAGTGCGGCACGTGCGCGCCGGCCACTACTTCGGAGATGCCGTTTCCCCGAACGGGATCGGGGGACAGCTCGATCCCCGGAACTTCGGCCCCGCGGGACGAATCGACCGGGACATCTATTACATCCGGATCCGGAAGGCGGACGAGGAGGCGGCGCGAAATGCCATCCGCTCCCACGGCCTTACGGCCCAGGTGGTGGACTATCGCGACAGCAATGAGCAGAACGACTGAACGATACAGAGAAATGCAATGCGCCAAAAGAGGCGGAAATCTCCCCCTTTCCGGCTATGGTCCGAGTGACCATGGACGGGAAGGGGGAGTTGTGGTATCTGGTAATCAGGTAAGCAGCGTAAAGTGATTCTTCCGGCAGTCGATGAGGCCGTCCTTTTTCATCTTTGAGAGCTCAAAGGACAGACCGCTCCGGTCGACGTTCAGGTAGTCGGCAAGGCCCTGGCGGTCGAAGGGAATGTCAAAGGAGCGCTTTCCGGTTCTGGCCGCGATGGCGGTGAGGTAGGAGAGGACCTTGTCCCGCGTCGTCTTCTGGCTGACATGGACGAGCTTTTCATTGAGGGAGAGGTTCTTCCGTGCAAGGAGCCTGACGGCGTTGTCGACAAGCCCTGCATGGAAGGAACAGGCCTTCCCGCACGTGTGGAAGATTCCGGAGGGGGACAGGAAGAGGACCGCACAGTCCTGTCCCGCCATGATGTCGACATCCGACGGGGCATCCGGAAGAACAGCCCGGGCCAGGCCGAAGGAGTCGCCCGGAAGGAAAGCCTGGACGATGCTGCGGTCCCCGTAGAGGGAGAGCCGCTCGGCGAGGAGCTCCCCGGAAAGGACGATCCCGACGAAGGCCACCTTTTCGCCGGCAGAAAGGACGGTTTCGTCCTTTGCATACGTTCGCTTTTTTGCCGAAAGACAGGGGAGAAGCGTTTCGATCTCCTTTCCCGTAATCCCCGAAAAAAGCCCTGCGCCGTTCAGAACCTCCTGCTCCTTTGCCGTGAGTGTCATGCTGCCTCCTGAAACTGAAATGATTGTTGAAAAATCAACAGATATACCTGTTGTACCCCTTTCCGGATGACTTCGCAAGTCTTCTGTATTCGTTGTAAAATGGTTCTCCGGGGGACATACAAAGGAGATCGGATATGGAACTGACAGCTGAGGAACTTGCGGAAAATCTTGCTCTGGTGCAGGAAAAGGTAAAACAGGCGGCAGAGCGCGCCGGAAGAGACGAAAAGGACGTGATGCTTCTTCCGGTGAGCAAGACAAAGCCCGTTGAGGACATGAGAGTTCTCATGGAGAAGGGGATTCACGCCTTTGGTGAGAACTACGTGCAGGAGATCAGGGAGAAGTACGAGACCCTTGGAGATTCCGTTGAGTGGCACATGATCGGCCATCTGCAGCGCAACAAGGTCAAGTACATCATCGACAAGGTCGCGATGATCCACTCGGTGGATACGATCGAGCTTGCCGAGCAGATCGAAAAGGAAGCGGTCAAGCACGGCACGCAGATGGACGTTCTCATGGAGGTGAACATCGCGGCGGAGGAGACGAAATGGGGCTTTACCGCGGACGAGGCGATGACTGCTGCGGCAAAGATCGGAGAGCTGCCGCATGTTCATCTGAAGGGTCTCATGACCTCCGCGCCGATCACGGAGGATCCGGAGACGAACCGGAAGTACTTTGCAGCGCTCCGGGAGCTTGCCGGGAAGATCGGCGATCAGCATTTTGACAACGTCTCGATGGATACGCTGTCCATGGGCATGACACAGGACTATGAGACGGCCATCGAGGAGGGCGCGACGATCGTCCGTGTCGGCACGGCGATCTTCGGAAAGCGCGATTATCACCAGTAGACAACACACGGCATGCGAACAGGGCATGCATACGGAGCATACATGGCGAGAGGACAGACAGAAACAAACAGAAACCGGATCCTGCTCTGGATCCTGGTGGGTCTTCTTTCGGTGATTCTGCTTGTCCGGAACGGCTCGGCGAATGCGGACGTTCTGAAGGCGGACTATCCGGCGCAGAGTCTTGCGGGCACCTGGAGTGAGGACGGGGATACCTGCAAGGCCACGCTGCCAAAGAGCTACCCCTCCCGCAGTGTCCTGGAGCTCTCGAGCATTCAGGGCGACTTTGAGGTCAGCGTCGGCGATGAGGTGATCTACCGCACGCGGGATACCGGGGCCGCGACGGCCATCCTCTGGATACCGCTCCCGGATGACGGCGGCGGGAAGGAGCTTCAGGTCACGGGAGAGGGCGGGAGTCTCTCGCTCTTAAATGCCCTGAACGGCTCCTCTGCCCTCGGAACAAGGGCTGCCCTGCAGGAGAGACTGTTCCGGTCGTATTTCTATGCGCTTCTCTTCTTTATCTTCTCGGTGATCGCGTCCGTCTTCGTGTTCTACATCTCGATCAGGCAGCGTCACCTCGATGCAAACTCGCCCGTCCATGCGATGGGCGTCCTCGGAGCGTTCATCCTCTGCTCCGGCATCTGGGCCATTACGGACGCACAGTTTCTGCAGTTTCTGACCGGGCGCACGGGCTTCTGCGCGATGGTGAGCGTCGTCGCCTTTTTTCTCATGCCCGTGTTCTTTCTGCAGTTCCTCGAGGTTCTTTTGCCGAAGGCAAGGGTCCTCGTCTGGCTGGAGCGGTGCGCTCTGACTCTGGCGGCACTTGCTCTGTTTCTGCAGTTTACGGGGATTCTGTCGGCCTACTATTTTGTCCGCGTGCTCCATCTGTTCCTCGTCGTGATGTTCATCGTCACGGTCGATGTGTTCTCGAAGAACCGGACAAAGGACAATCAGGGGATCCTTGTCGGGTGTGTTGCCTACTTCTTCTGCGAGATCACGACACTGGTGGTCTATTATCTCAACCCCACATCCCGCCTGTACTCGGCCATTCTCTGTCTTGGCGTCGTACTGCTTGTGATCTCCTGCCTCGGGGTCTGGTTTGACTGGTATCTCAGGGAACTCGGGAGGGTTGCAAAGGACGATGCCTACCGGGACATGGCGTACCGGGACTTCCTGACGGGACTTGGAAACCGGGCGGCGTATGAGAGGGACTGCGAGAGGGTCGATACGGCCCCGAACGTGACCCTCGTGATGTTCGACATCAACGGCCTGAAGCAGACCAATGATACCTTCGGCCATGCGATGGGCGATGACCTGATCAAAGCCTCGGCAGATGGCATCCGGGAGACTTTTGCGCCGTACGGGACGATCTACCGGATCGGAGGCGATGAGTTCCTCGCTCTCCTGAACGGTGTGACCCGGGAGGAAGCACAGCACCTCCAGGCTGCCTTTGCGGAGCGGATGAGGGATAAGGAATCGCGCGTAAATAATTTAAGCAATATATTGTCATTTCATCACTCATTTCGTATTATGGAGGTATGAGTGATGAAGAGGTCCTTAAAAAACGAATAACTGGTGTCATGTCTCTCCTCAACG
>Ga0256406_1000922_pt1 | contig 50037 bp, 37 predicted proteins | sample RumenRJG_03DNA_FD_185986 | JGI IMG/M metagenome (GOLD analysis project Ga0256406, IMG submission 185986) | Bovine rumen microbial communities from Lethbridge, Alberta, Canada - RJG_03 | ecosystem: Host-associated > Mammals > Digestive system > Stomach > Rumen | place: Canada: Alberta | collected...
TCATATTTCTTGTCGTTTATGTTGCTAAGTTACTAAAAATAAATGACTTACGCAAATAAATACGAAAGAAATATTGGAAAAAGTGCCCCCATATAGCCCCCCTATTTGGGGTTTTGTTACAGCCTCTACAAAGGGAGGGGAGAAGTAAGCGGGGTAGATGGTAGGGGCGAATAGGAGGGCCGTCATTCCTGACGGCCAAGAAAGAAGGACCGCTTGCTCATCGCAATTAAATCCTTGGTCGTCAGGAATGACGACCCTACTATCGACGAAAGATTTGCTTGTGATTCGCAATTAGAGTACGGGCTTGGTCGTCAGGAATGACGACCCTCCTTCCATGCGGATTCCTACATTTGCGTTCCCCTCCCTCTGTAGGGAGGGGATGGGGGTGGGTCTAGCTGGGGTGGGTCTAGCCGGGGGCGTGTCTAGCTGGTTTGGGTCTTCCCCCCTTCTTGCTTGGTCGTCAGAGCAGATATTTTCTCCTCACGTCCGTGTTCTGCGTCAGATCAACATTATCGTCGGTCTTAATCTTTCTTAATTTACGCCGATAAACTTATGTTTTTAATATTATTTAGAAGCCACGTTTGTGTGGGGTGGCTATAAAATTGTAATTTTGCAGTTAAAAAGACAAGTGAAATAATTATTCGGGCAAAGAGGCTGGGCTTAGGCCTTCCTCTCATCTGTGGACTATCACCCGCTGAAAATTGAATATGATACAGAAATTTCTACACGACTCAACGGGAAAGCTGTCATTGCTTTTCTTGATATTGCTACTCTCATTGGATACTGCTGATTCCTTGGCGCAGCGGATCTCTGTGTCTGTACCCCAGCATGTATCGACGGGAGAAAATTTCCGCTTGAGTTATACCATCTCTACCAACGACGTAGAGGATTTCCGTGTTGGCGGTTTCCCCAATGGCTTGGAACTCATCGCCGGTCCCTATACGTCGCGACAATCCAGTTTTATGATGGTCAATGGTCACATGAGCAGCTCCTCATCGCTCACAGTGACCTTTACGCTCTATGCCGAGAAGGCAGGAAGCTATTCGTTGCCGGCTCTGAAGGCAATGGTGAATGGCCGTTGGATCAGTTCCAATGGCGCTCGGGTGACCGTCTCTGGCGCCACAAGAGCCAATGGCAGTGCACCGCGCAACCATCAGAGCAACAGTGCGCCCATGGAGCAGGCTGGCACGCCGATCAATGGCAACGAGCTCTTCATCAAGGTCAGCGCCAACAAGAAGCGCGTGCACGAGCAGGAACCGGTGCTGTTGACCTATAAGGTCTATACCACCGTCGATCTGACCCAACTCGAGGGCAAGATGCCCGATCTGACGGGCTTCCACGTGCAGGAGGTGCCATTGCCCCAGCAGAAGAGCTTCCACTTGGAACGCGTGGGAGGCAAGAACTATCAGACCGTCACCTGGAGCCAGTATGTGATGTATCCCCAGATGACGGGTAAACTCCAGATACCACCCATCACCTACCGCGGCATCGTGGTGCAGCAGAACCGCACCGTCGACCCCATGGAGGCCTTCCTCAATGGCGGTTCGGGCTATGTGGAGGTGAAGAAGAGCATCGTCGCTCCTGGAGTCACCATTCAGGTGGATCCCCTGCCTGACAAGCCTGCCGGCTTCTCGGGTGGAGTGGGGCGGTTCAACATCTCGGCCCAGCTCGACAAACAGTCGGTGAAGGCCGGCAATCCCATCACCCTGCGCATCGTCATTGGCGGTACGGGCAACCTGAAACTGCTGAAGCTGCCCGTCGTCAACTTCCCCAAGGACTTTGATAAGTACGACGCCAAGGTGACAGACAAGACCAAACTCACAGCCAATGGCGTGGAAGGCAACATGATCTATGACTTCCTGGCTGTGCCGCGCAATGAGGGCAAGTTCACCATTCCGGCCGTAGAGTTCACCTATTACGACACCCAGCTGAATCAATACCGCACGCTGCGCACGCAGCCCTTCACGGTAGAGGTGGGCAAGGGCGCCGGTTCGGGCTCATCGGAGAGCTTCGACGACATGAAGAACAAGGACATTCATCCCATCAAGCAGGGAGCTGCCGACCAGCATCCTATCGACGAGTTCTTCTTTGGCAGCGCCAGCTACTGGGTGGACCTGCTCATCCCTCTGATCGCCTTCATCGTGCTGCTTGTCATCTTCCGCCAGCGCGCCATCGACAATGCCGACGTGGTGAAGATGCGTGGAAAGAAGGCCAACCGCGTAGCCTTCAAGCATCTGCGCCATGCCCGCGACCTGATGTTCGCCAGCAAGCGCAGCGAGTTCTACGATGAGGTGCTGCGCGCTCTGTGGGGCTACGTGGGCGACAAGCTCAATATGCCGGTAGAGAAACTTTCGCGCGAGAACATCTCCGACATGCTGCGGTCGCACGGCGTAGACGATCAGACCATCGACAAGTTTATCAAGGCCCTCGACGAGTGCGAGTATGAGCGCTTTGCCCCCGGCGACAGTGAGGGCAACATGAGTAAGACTTTCGAGACGGCTATGACCGCAATAGAGAATATTGAGAATGTGATGAAACAGAATAAAAAGTCAGGCCGGCGCACGATGTCGATGCTGTTGCTGGTGATGCTTCTGCTTCCGCTGAGTGCAGGAGCCATCACTAAGGAAAATGCCGACAACGAATATCTGAAGGGCAACTACCATCAGGCCATCAAGGACTATGAGGAGTTGCTCAAGAAGGGTGCCAGTGCCGACCTCTACTACAATTTGGGCAATGCCTACTTCCGTTCGCAGGACGTCACCCACGCCGTGCTCAACTATGAGCGTGCGCTGATGCTCTCGCCTGGCGACAAGGACATTCGGTTCAACCTTGAGTTTGCCCGCTCGCGCACCATCGACCAGATCTCGCCCAAGAGCGAGATGTTCTTCGTCACGTGGTATAAGTCGCTGGTCAACTTCACGAGCGTCGACAACTGGGCCGTGACAGCCATCGTGTGCATCATCGCCTCGCTGCTGCTCGTTCTGGTCTACTTGTTCGGCCCCACTGTGCTTTCGCGCAAGATTGGCTTCTTTGGCGGAGCGGCCTTCTTTGTGGTCTTCCTCCTGAGCAATCTTTTCGCCTATCAGCAGAAGGAGCAGTTCATCAACCGCAAGGGCGCCATCATTATGTCGAGTTCGGTGAACGTCAAGAAGACGCCCGCCCGCAATTCCGGCGAGTCCTTCATCCTGCACGAGGGCACGCGCGTCGACATCATCGACAAGAGCCTGCCCAACTGGCGGGGCATAAAACTCGCCGACGGGAGGGAAGGCTGGGTGCTGACCAATCAATTGGAAGAGATTTAATATTTTAGTGCGGATTTGCGAGGAGTCCCGTCGGGAGCCCGGCTTCCGGAGGACTGCTTCGGCAGATCTCTGAAAAAATGGATATTCAGTCATTATTGGATTTAGACCGCGAGATGTTTTTCCTTCTCAATGGAGGTGGCTCGCTCTTCATGGACGAATTCATGTCGGTCCTGACCTCAGGGCTTACATGGATTCCGTTGTATATAGCATTGGTGTGTCTTGTTGTGAAAAACGACGAGACCATGCAGCAGATCATACTTGTCGTGGGTTCGGCGGCGCTGTGCATTTTCCTTTCCGACGTGATGGCCGATCTGATCATGAAACCGCTGGTGGGACGGTTCCGCCCCAGCAACGACCCGGAGATAAAATATCTGGTTCACATTGCCAATTCGGTCAGGGGCAGCGACTATGGCTTCTTCTCGGCCCATGCTGCCAACACGATGTCGCTGGCTGTGTTCCTATGCCTGCTCGTGCGCAATAAGACGTTCAACATCTTCATGGTCTGCTGGTCGCTCGTGAATTGCTACACGCGCATCTATCTGGGCCTTCACTATCCGCTCGACATCCTCTGTGGCCTTGCATGGGGCACGCTTGTGGGCCTGGGTGTCTACTATCTGTTCTATTCCCGCATCTACAGGCGGGTCAGCGTGAAGATCAACTACGTCTCTTCTCAATACACATCAACAGGATATTCACTTCTCGACATAAATATCGTGCTCAGCGTCTTGGTGCTCACCTTCGTTGTGGCCCTTATCTTGTCGCTTATTTGATAACGCAATGGATACAAAACATATACAAATCAGTGATTTCAACTATCCTCTTCCCGACGAGCGCATCGCCAAGTTCCCGGTGACGCCCCGTGACCATAGCAAGTTGCTCATTTATCGTCATGGTGAGGTGAGTGAGGATGTCTTCTACAATCTGCCCAAGCATCTGCATCCCGGCTTGCTGATGGTGGCCAACAATACGCGCGTCATCCAGGCACGCCTTCATTTCCATAAGGACACGGGAGCGCTCATCGAGGTGTTCCTGATGGAGCCTGCCGCTCCTACCGACTACGAGCAGATCTTCCAGACCATGGGCCATTGCTCCTGGCTCTGCATGATCGGCAATCTGAAGAAATGGAAGGAAGGCTCGCTGGAGCGTGAGTTCACCGTCAAGGGCAAGCCCGTCATGCTGAAGGCTACGCTCGACCGCGACCGCAGCGCCCACAGTGCCACCGGCACAAACTATTGGGTGGACTTCGACTGGGACGATACTTCGGCCTCCTTTGCCGAGATTCTGGAGTCGGTGGGCGAACTGCCTATTCCTCCCTACCTGAACCGGGCTACGGAGGAGAGCGACAAGACAACCTATCAGACCGTATACTCCAAGATCGACGGCAGTGTGGCTGCTCCTACGGCCGGACTCCACTTCACCAAAGGGGTCCTTCAGGCTGTCGAGGCCATGGGCGTTGAGCGCGAGGAGGTCACCCTGCACGTAGGGGCCGGAACCTTCAAACCCGTCAAAAGCAAGGAGATTGAAGGCCACGAGATGCACTCAGAGTTCATCTGCGTTCATCGTCACACCCTGGAACACCTGATCCAGCATGATGTGCAGGCCTTCGCCATCGGCACGACGAGCGTGCGCACGCTGGAGAGCCTCTACTATATCGGCGTCACTTTGGCCACGAATCCTGAAGCCAGTGAGGATCAGCTCCATGTAGAGCAGTGGGCACCATACGACCTGCCCCACAACGACGAGGGACTGGTGCTGGTGGATGGCAAACCTATCACCCCGGTTCAGGCCATCCAGAACATCATCGACTGGCTCGACCGCGACCAGGTGGAGGCCCTGCATACCAGCACGCAGATCATCATTGCTCCGGGCTACAAGTATAAGATCGTGAAGATGCTGCTGACCAATTTCCATCAGCCGCAGTCGACATTGCTGTTGCTCGTCAGCGCCTTCGTCAATGGCGACTGGAGAAAAATCTATGATTATGCGCTCAGCCATGACTTCCGGTTCCTGAGCTACGGCGACAGTTCCTTGCTTATTCCTTGATCCGGAACAGTATAACGATAAGAAAATTTATAGTAATAAAATGAAGATAGGAGACAAAGTGAGATTCCTGAATGATATCGGTGGCGGTGTCGTTGCCGGCTTTCAGGGCAAAGATATAGTATTGGTGGAGGATTCCGACGGTTTCCAGATACCTACGGCCATCAGCGACGTGGTGGTGGAAGAGGACAATGACTATTCCACTACGCGGGTGGTGAGCAAGAAGGGGGAGAAAAAGCCCCAGACCTTCGACCACGACGGACGCTCGATCTCGTCGATGCTTCGCGACGGTCAGGACTCCGCTGAGCCAGAGGAGGATGAGGATCCTGCCGACGGCGACATCACCTACCAGAGAAAGCCCGAGGAACGCAAGGAGGGAAACCGGCTGAACGTCATTCTTGCCTTTGTACCCCTCGACATCAAGAACCTCTCGAATACCCGCTTCGAAGTGTATCTCGTCAACGACTGCAACTACGACATGGCCTATGTCTACAGTGTGGCCGAAGGAAACAACTGGAAATTGAGACAGCGCGGATTTGTTGAGCCCAATACGAAGCTCTTTCTCGAGGAAGTAGGCTTTGAGGATTTGGACGAGATGCAGCACATCGGCATTCAGCTATTGGCTTTCAAGTCATCGAAGCCTTACGTGCCTAAGTCGCCCGTTGATCTCCGCTTCCGCCTCAATCCGGTGAGATTCTACAAATATCATTGCTTCGAGAAGAGCATCTACTTCGAGACGCCCGTGCTGATGTTTAAGCTGGTTGAGGAAGACAAGCCTATGATCACCTCTACAATCGACGCTCAGGAGTTGAAGCGCCAGATGTATACCTCCAACGATAAGAATGAGGAGACCGCCGACAAAAAGCCTTTCAATGCACAGTCTGCGGATGGGCCGCATCGCTCGGAGCCCGTCAGCCGTTACGACGACCGGCAGAGCAAAGGCAACAAGAAGCATTCGCCCTACTACCGCTATCGCTCCATGGACAATACCGTCGTCGTAGACCTTCATGCCGACGAGATTCTGGAGTCGACGAACGGTATGAGCAATGTGGATATCTTGAATTTCCAGTTGAAGGTGTTCCGCGACACCTTGGCCGAGTTTGCCAAGGCTAAGGGGACGAAGATCGTCTTCATCCATGGCAAGGGTGAGGGCGTGCTGCGTCGTGCCCTCATTAACGACCTTCAGTATCGCTATAAGCGCTATACCTATCAAGACGCCTCCTTCCAAGAATACGGGTATGGAGCCACACAAGTAACCATCAGATAATTTTTTAAGACTACAGCTATGGACTATGGATTCATAAAGATTGCTGCTGCTGTGCCTACGGTAAGAGTGGCCGACTGTGAATACAATCGCAACGAAATAGAGAAACTCATCCAGCAGGCCGAGAACGAAGGCGTTGCTATTGTGGTTTTTCCGGAACTCTCCGTCACAGGTTATACTTGTCAGGACTTGTTCCGCCAGTCTGTCTTGCTCTCTGAAGCAGAGACTGCCGTCGGGAAGCTGGTCATATTCACTGCCGACAAGGATATCATAGTCATTGTTGGAGCGCCGATTGTGGCCGGTGACTTGATGCTCAATGCCGCTGTCGTCATACAGAAGGGTAATATCCTGGGCATCGTGCCGAAGACCTACTTGCCCAATTATGCCGAGTTCTACGAGAAGCGTTGGTTCGCCTCCTCCCAGGACTTGCGCCCCACGATGGTCGACTATGCCGGAGCGCATCTCTCGGTGCACGCTTCGCCCATGGTGTTCACTACCGATGATGGCGTCCGCTTTGGCATTGAGATTTGTGAGGACGTCTGGGCACCTACGCCGCCCAGCAATCATTTGGCCCTCGCCGGAGCAGACCTGATTTTTAATCTCTCGGCCAGCGACGAGCTCATCGGCAAGCATGCCTATCTCGAAAGTCTGCTCTGCCAGCAGAGTGCCCGTACCATCACGGGCTATGTCTATAGCGGATGTGGATTCGGCGAGAGTACGCAGGACGTAGTCTATGGAGGCAATGCCATCATCTACGAGAACGGTCAGCTGCTGGCCGAAGGTCCGCGGTTCGCTATGGAGTCGTTCTTGCAGACGGCACAGATTGACGTGGAAAGACTTCGTGCTGAGCGTCGGACAAATACAACCTTCATCAATGCCCAGCGCCGGATGATCAACGAGTCGGTATGTGTCGTGCCCTGCTTGGCTGTGCGTGAGCGGCCGTTTGAACTCGAGCGCAGTTTTGATCCGCTGCCTTTCGTCCCGACCGAGGAGAAGCGTGAGGCTACTTGCAGGGATATCTTCACCATTCAGGCTATGGGTCTGGCCAAACGCCTGCAGCATACGCACTGCCGGAATGTGGTGGTTGGCATCAGTGGTGGCCTGGATTCTACGCTGGCCCTGCTAGTATGTGTGCGCGCCTTCCAGTTGTTGGGCCTCGATCGCAAGGGCATCTATGGTGTGACTATGCCCGGATTCGGCACTACCGACCGCACTTATCACAATGCCATGCACCTTATGGAGAGCCTTGGCATCAGTATCCGTGAAATTTCCATTGCCAAGAGCGTTACCCAGCACTTTGAGGATATCGGTCACGACATCAACGTGCACGATATAACCTACGAGAACGGTCAGGCGCGCGAACGTACGCAAATCCTTATGGACTTGAGCAATCAGGTCGGTGGATTGGTCGTGGGCACGGGCGATTTGTCCGAGTTGGCCTTGGGTTGGGCCACCTACAACGGTGACCACATGAGCATGTATGGCGTGAACTGTTCCATTCCCAAGACGCTGATTAAGACACTTGTCGCTTATGCCGCCTCCCATCTCGACAGCACGTCAAGGGACATTCTCCTCGACATCATCGATACGCCCATCTCTCCCGAATTGATTCCGGCCGACGAGAAAGGCAATATCAAGCAGAAGACGGAAGACCTTGTGGGTCCCTATGAGCTTCACGATTTCTTCCTCTATTATTTCTTGCGCTTTGGCTTCTCGCCCAAAAAGATCTTCCTCATGGCCAGGAAGGCTTTCGATCATCCCCAGCGTGCCTTTGCTTCGCATCATGACGACGAGGAAATCAAAAAGTGGCTTCGCACGTTCTTGCGCCGTTTCTTCGCCCAGCAGTTCAAGCGGAGTTGTCTGCCCGACGGTCCCAAGGTGGGTAGTGTAAGCCTGAGTCCGCGTGGCGATTGGCGTATGCCTTCTGATGCTATGTCGACGCAGTGGCTTGATGAAGTTGATAAGCTGTGATTGCCCCGGAAAACTTCGTAATTAGGTGATTAATGATAAAGATAAAGAAGAAAAATTTCCTTCTCGGCTTTCTGGCTGTGACCTTCTTCCTGGCTCTTGTAAGGCTCATCTTTCCTAGCATAGCCGAAGACCGCAAGCCTTCATCTGAGCCTGAGTCTGCGAGTAAGACGGAGGGAAAGGATGCGGTGTCGGTGCCCGAGGAAGAGACCACGCAGATGGTTTGGCGCTACGACAGTTGCACGAATATACCTCTGCCCAAGAGCATCGCCTTCTTCAAAGGCGATGGCGGTCTCGTTAAGGAGAGAATATATAGCGTTCCTAATTTCGGTAATACCTTTCCCGACCTTAACGATGTGCAGTTGCAGTCGGCCCAGCGCTGGGGAGTCAAACCGTCGGACAATCTGTCGGATATGGACCGTCGTAAGGATCGGCTTGTCTACGTCGGGAGTAATCCTTATTTCTACATCGATCGTCTGCGCAACAGCCAGCCCTATCTCGTTCCCCGTGCTTCCGTCCTGCTGCAGGACATCGGCCGCAACTTCTTCGACAGTCTTCAGCATAAGGGAATCCCGCTTCATAAGGTGATTGTCACCAGTGTGATGCGCAGCGAGGACGACATGCAGAAGCTTCGTGGTCATAATTCCAACGCCTCCCAGAACAGTTGCCATCGCTATGGCACCACTTTCGACCTTTGCTACAATCGCTATAAAACGATAGAAGATCCCAATGGACCCAGTCGGCGGGCGGTGCGGAATGATACGCTGAAATGGGTACTGGCTGAGGTACTTAATGATCTTAGGCAAGACAACCGCTGTCTGGTGAAGTATGAGGTCAACCAAGGATGCTTCCATATCACAGTAAAATAATTCTTACGGAAATGAAAACGGCAATTATTATAGGAGCAAGTTCGGGTATTGGCTATGAGATAGCAACTAGATTCATCGCCAAAGGGTGGCGTGTGGCTTTGGCTGCACGGCGTAAGCAACTGCTTGAGCCCTTGGTCGCCAAAGCTGTAGAAGGTTCGATGGCCGTGCAGCTCGATGTCTTGGAAGATTCAGCCGTAGACAAGCTTAGCCAAATCTTCCAGCAATTGGGGCATGTAGATTTGTACTTTCATGTCTCCGGCATCGGCAAGACCAATCCCAAACTTCTTCCTGGTATAGAGGAACCAACCGTCCTGACCAATGCCTATGGCTTCACGCGCTTGGTGGGTGAGGCTTATCGACAGATGGTAGCTCAAGGAGGGGGACATATAGCTGTGATCTCCAGCATTGCCGGAGTCCGTGGTTTGGGAGCCGCTCCAAGCTACAGTGCCACTAAGGCATTCCAACATAACTATATCCAAGCTTTGGAACAACAGGCTTGTGTCAACAGAACAAATGTCCGATTTACAGAGATCCGACCAGGCTTCATAGACACTCCTTTGTTGAAAGGAAGCCATTTCCCGATGACCATGCCGGTGAAGTATGCCGTCGATAGAATCATGAGGGCTGTAGAATCTAATCGTCATGTGTCGATTATCGATTGGCGCTATCGTATTCTTGTCTTCCTTTGGAGATTGGTGCCAATCTGCTTGTGGAGACAAATGAACATCGCCATCCGTAGGAAAGAATAAATTGTTCCTTCATTCAGAGATCAGAGATTATTGGCTGAAAGTTTGCAAATCTGAGAATATCAGTGGCTGACATCCTTTTGCCAAGCTAAAGCCCATCGGATATAAAAATAAGGCCCGCCTCTCATTTGAGAAGCGGGCCTTGATTATCATTGTCTCATAGGACGATTATTCAACCTCAGACCAGTCTTCCTTGCTCTTGCGAACGTAGGACTGATAGCGGCGCTTAGCAGCCTTCTCGGTCTCCTGAAGCAGTTCGTCGGCCTGGTCGGGAAGAGCCTTCTTCAAAGAAGAGAAGCGAACCTCACCGAGGAGGTAATCCTGGAACTTATCCCACTGCGGAGCCTTAGAGTCAAGCTGGAACGGATTCTTGCCTTCCTTAGCCAAATCCGGGTTGAAACGCCACAGATGCCAGTATCCGCACTCAACGGCGAGAGCTTCCTCATGCTGTGAGCGGCCCATGCTACGACGGTCAGCCTTAGAACCCTTGATACCATGGTTGATACAGGGAGCGTAAGCGATGACGAGTGAAGGTCCGTGATAAGCCTCAGCTTCGCGGATGGCCTTCAGTGTTTGGGCATTGTCTGCACCCATAGCAATCTGTGCTACGTAGATATAGCCGTATGTGGTCTGCATCAGACCCAGGTCTTTCTTCGTGACACGCTTGCCTGAAGCTGCAAACTGAGCAATTGCACCTAAAGGAGTAGACTTAGAGCTCTGACCACCCGTGTTGGAGTAGACCTCGGTATCAAGAACGAGGATATTGACATCCTCGCCAGATGCGAGCACGTGGTCGAGACCGCCGTAACCGATATCGTAAGAAGCACCGTCGCCACCGATGATCCACTGGCTGCGCTTTACAAGATAATGGTCGAGGGTCTTCAGTTCCTTGCACTTCGGGCAACCAGCCTCAGCACCCTGAGCGATCAGAGGCTTCAGTGCGGCTGCTGCAGCCTTGGAACCGTCGGCATCGTCTTTGTTCTCAATCCAGTTCTTAGCTGCTTCCTTGAAGTCGGCAGGAGTAGTGTCGTCGGCGATAAGCTCGTTGAGGATCACTGTGATGCGCTCCTTCATCTTCTTGTTGCCCAGAGCCATACCAAGACCAAACTCGCAGAAGTCCTCGAACAGAGAGTTGTCGAAGGCAGGACCTTGACCCTTAGCATTGGTTGTGTAAGGAGAAGAGGGGATAGAAGCTGAATAGATTGAAGAGCAACCTGTGGCGTTGGCAATCATCTCGCGGTCGCCAAAGAGCTGAGAAATGAGCTTCACGTAAGGAGTCTCACCGCAACCAGAGCAAGCGCCAGAGAATTCGAACAGAGGCTGTGCGAACTGAGAGTTCTTCGGGCTCTGCTTGATGTCGACGAGGTCTTGCTTGCTGGTCACCTTGTTCACCAGGAATTCCCAGTTCTCGGCCTCTTTCTTCATGTCGGGAGCATCCACGTTGAAGGGCACCATCTTCAGAGCCTTCTTCACTTCGCCGGTCTCGCGATCCTTCTTGCCGGGACATACATCAGCGCAGTTGCCGCAGCCCAGACAGTCGAGAACAGAAACCTCCTGACGGAAGTGCATGCCCTTGAGGGCCTTAGGAGCAAGTACAGGCAGGGTGACCAGGTCGCCGGCAGCCTTGAGTTCATCGTCGGTCAGAACGAATGGACGAATAGCAGCGTGAGGACAAACGAAGTCGCACTTGTTGCACTGGATGCAGTTCTCAGAATCCCAAACAGGAACGAAAGCTTCTACACCGCGCTTCTCCCAAGCTGCAGTGCCATTCTGCCATGTACCATCAACGGTATCGTGCTTTACAAAGTCGCTGACCTTGAGCAGATCGCCAGCCTGAGCGTTGATAGGACGAACGAGTTCCTTAACGAATGCGGGTGCATTGTCGTACTTCTCCTCGTCGTCGGGCAGATTAGCCCATGCGGGATCAACGGTAAGTTCCTTGTATTCGCCACCACGGTCAACGGCAGCGTAGTTCTTGTCGACCACGTCCTGTCCCTTCTTGCCGTAAGACTTCACGATGAATGCCTTCATCTGTTCTACAGCGAGATCGATAGGAATAACCTTCGTGATGCGGAAGAATGCAGACTGCAGGATAGTGTTGGTGCGGTTGCCCAAACCGATCTCCTGACCAATCTTTGTGGCATTGATATAGTAGACCTTAATGTTGTGCTTAGCAAAGTATCTCTTCACCTTGTTGGGGATGAAGTTTACGAGTTCTTTACCGTCGAAGATGGTGTTGAGCAGGAAGGTACCATTGTCGCGCAGACCACGTGTCACGTCGTACATGTGCAGGTAAGCCTGAACGTGGCAAGCCACGAAGTTAGGCGTGTTCACCTGATAAGCGCTATGGATGGGCTCGTCGCCGAAGCGGAGGTGAGAGCAGGTGAAGCCACCCGACTTCTTAGAGTCGTAAGAGAAGTAAGCCTGGCAGTACTTGTTGGTGTTGTTACCAATGATCTGAACGGAGTTCTTGTTGGCACCGACAGTACCATCAGATCCCAAACCGTAGAACTTAGCCTCGAAGAGAGAGTCGCCACCCATTGGAATCTCCTCAACCTCAGGCAGAGAAGTGAAGGTCACATCGTCAACGATGCCCACGGTGAAGTGATTCTTGGGCTCGGGAAGTTCGAGATTGTTGAATACGGAGATGATCTTAGCGGGAGTTGTATCAGAAGATCCCAGTCCGTAACGGCCACCAACGATGAGCGGCTTGCGAGGATCATCATAGAGAGCCGACTTAACGTCGAGATACAGAGGCTCACCCTCAGCTCCAGGCTCCTTGGTGCGGTCGAGCACGGCAATGCGCTTCACTGTAGCAGGGATGGCCTTGCGGATAGCTTCTACAGAGAAGGGACGATAGAGGTGAACGGCAACCATACCAACCTTCTTTCCTTGCTTGGTCAGGTAGTCGATAGCCTCACGTGCGGGCTCAGTAGCCGAACCCATCAGAACGAGGATGTTCTCAGCATCAGCAGCGCCATAGTAATTGAAGAGGTGATATTCGCGGCCAGTAATCTTTGAGATCTCGCCCAAATATTTCTCAACAGCTGCAGGCACCTTCTCATAGTACTCGTTGCAGGCCTCGCGGTGTGTGAAGAATGTCTCGGGGTTCTCTGCCGTACCACGTGTGACAGGACGCTCAGGAGAGAGTGCACGGTCGCGGAAACGCTTGATATAGTCGGGATTGACCAGCGGGCGGATATCCTCCATGTCCATAGCCTCGATCTTGTGGTACTCATGTGATGTACGGAATCCATCGAAGAAGTTGATGAAAGGTACAGACGTTTCAAGAGTAGCCAGATAAGGTACGGCAGTGAGGTCCATCACCTCCTGTACAGAACCCGAGCAGAACATGGCGAAGCCTGTCTGACGGCAAGCCATGACATCCTGGTGGTCACCGAAGATACAAAGAGAGTGGCTGGCCAGTGTACGTGCGGATACGTTGAATACGCAGGGAAGCAGCTCACCGGCGATCTTGTACATGTTAGGGATCATCAGCAGCAGACCTTGAGATGCAGTGTAGGTCGAAGTCAAGGCACCTGCCTGCAAAGAACCATGGACGGCACCGGCGGCACCACCCTCAGATTCCATCTCCTGGATAGTCACTGTCTGACCAAAGAGATTCTTGCGGCCCTTGGCAGCCCACTCGTCTACGTGCTCAGCCATGGGTGATGAAGGTGTGATAGGGTAGATAGCAGCAACCTCAGTAAACATGTAGCTTACGTGAGCGGCAGCTGTGTTACCATCACAAGTCATAAATTTTTTTTCTTTTGCCATAATTATAAAATTATAAAGAATTTGGATATTATAGTTTCTTTATCAATAGAGAAAGCCGAACAGCCAGATAGGAATCTTGTTGCCACTTCCTTCCTCGCACCCGTAGCGGGCGTAAATAAGGTCTGTGTTATGGCGCATCCGGTTCATGCTCTTCGCGTCAGTCACACGGAATTTCCAACGGTCGTCTACTATATAGGTAGAGTCGTGTCCGCTTTGATTCAATACGTGGTCTTTCCATAAAGAATTGATGAAGAACGCCTCCATCACATCCTGCGTGTCGGCTTTTATAGGATAGAAAGAGTACATCAAGTTGGGATTATGCATGATGACCTTAGCGGGCTTCTTCGGAAACTCCTCTCCTGTTGGATAAATGATGTTGATAAGACGGGCCTCAGAGAGATACTTGATGTAGTTCATCACCGTGGCGCGGCTAGTCTCGATATCTTTGGCCAACTGACTGATATTAGGTGATTTTGGCCCGTTAACGGCAAGGAGATAAAATAGTTTCTTTATCTTGGTGAGATATTTCAACTCGATCTGCTTGATGAGTAGAATGTCCACTTCTATCATCATGTTCATCGTCTTCAGCAGGTTTTCCTCATAGTTTCTATGTTCCAAGAAGAAGGGGTAGTAACCATGATGGAGATAATCTTTGAAAAGCGTGGTAGGATTGACGGCTTTTGTTATCTCATGGGCGATCTCTTCATGATGGTCTATGATGTCTTCCAAAGAATATGCGGGAAGATTAAGTTGCTGCAGAAGATTGAGAAACTCGCGGAATGAGAATCCGCGCAGATTATAACTCTTACAGATGCCATTGAGTTCGGGATTCTCTTGCTTCAGACGCATCACACTGCTACCCGTAAAGACAATGTGGAGATTGGGGTAGAGGTCGTAGCATTTCTTGAGCTCCTGACTCCAATAAGGCTGTTTGAATACTTGATCGATAAGAAGTACTTTACCACCTCTTCTTACGAATTCGCCCGCAAAGTCGGCAATTCCCCTTCCTTGAAAATAGAAGTTGTTCATGTTGACATAAAGACAACGGGGATCATGGGAACCAAAGTATTCTTTAGCGTACTGCAGTAGGAATGTAGTTTTACCGACGCCACGTGTACCCTTGATTCCAATAAGCCTGTCACTCCAGTCTATCTCATCGATGAGAGAACGCCGGAGAGGCGATATCGTATGCTCCACCAAGTAGGTATGTGTGCGGTAAAAAGCTTCCATTATTGTTGTTTCAGATAATCTGTCTCCTTATATGATGCAAAGATAGTGATTATTTTGAGATTTGCAAACTCTGCTTGGCAAAATCTTTATTTCATTAGCGTTTTTTGAGAAAATATTTGCTACCTTTGCTGCATGAAACTTCATATTTTTAATCCAGAACACGATATAGCATTAGGCGCTAACGACGTTCATTTTACAGCTCCGCATGCAGGTCGTAAGCTCAGGTGTGATTTGGGCTTTCTGCCTGCTCTATGGGCGGACGATGGAGATTGCGTGTTGGTAGAAGACATCAGCAGAGCTCAGAAGTGCGTTCGATACTATTCTAAGTATGCCGCCAAGGTGTTGTTTGTCACGCCAGACGTGATTCGCAATCTTCAGTTTTCCTCGGTTGAGCCTTGGGGATGGGATTTGTCGATCTATGGAGAATTGCTTCGAAATGGAGTGGGAGAGAGCTCGCTGCCCTCTATGGAGCAGTTGAGCCGGATACGCGATATCAGCAACCGTCGATGGGCCTCGATGTCACTCTTGCCTGAGCTTCAAACGAAAGGCACCGTAGGAAAGGCTTTCTTTGTCCAGTCGGCAGCTTACGTAAAAGAACTCTTGGACATCCGGGGCAGCATTGTGTTGAAATCTCCATGGAGCAGTAGTGGCCGAGGAGTAAGATACGTTGAAGCGAAGGACTGGAACGAAAAACTAGAAGGATGGGTCAACAATGTGGTCAAACGTCAGCATGGTATTGAAGTTGAGCCTAAATATAATAAGGTAAGGGATTTCGGTATGGAATTCCTATCGGGCGCTGACGGCGTCAGCTACACCGGCCTCTCGATTTTCAGAACAGAGAAAGGATTTTATACAGGCAATATCCTTGCTCAAGAGTCTGCAAAGCGGGAGATGATCTCCAAATATATTTCGCTTGACTTGCTGGAAAGCGTGAAGGAGAAGATCTGCAATTTGTTGACCATTGCTCTGCGGAATGTTTACCGGGGGCCATTAGGCGTAGACATGATGATCGTTGCAGGTGGAGAATCTGGTCGTGAGCTTTTGCTTCATCCTTGTGTGGAACTCAATCTCAGGAGAACAATGGGGCATGTTGCCCTCGCTTTGTCGCCGTCGGATAAGGAACCCCAGCGGCTTATGCGTATCACCATGGAGGATGGACGCTATCACTTTCGTATTGCCGATACCAATGAGAACGTGCTCGACAGAGATATCTTTTAGCGAAAAAGGTCACATAACTACGAAGAATTTTGTGCTTTTCATATTTTTGTTGTACTTTTGTGCGAAAATAACAACATACAATATTTCCAATGTATAGAACGAATACATGCGGAGAGCTTCGGCTTTCCGATTGCGGTAAAAAAGTGACGTTGGCCGGATGGGTGCAGCGTACGCGTAAGATGGGAGGTATGACGTTCGTTGACCTTCGCGACCGTTACGGAATAACACAGTTGGTGTTTGATGAGGCCTCTGATAAGGAGCTGTGCGACAAAGCCAACAATTTAGGACGTGAATTCTGTATTCAGGCCAAAGGTGAAGTCCGTGAACGTCAGAGTAAGAATTCCAAGATGGATACTGGCGATATTGAAATCATTGTCAGTGAACTACAGATTCTCAGTCCATCTCTGACACCTCCATTCAAGATTGAAGATGAAACTGATGGCGGAGACGACCTGCGCATGAAATACCGCTATCTGGACTTGCGTCGTCCGGTGGTGAGAAAGAATTTGGAATTGCGCCACAGAATGACGATATTGATTCGCAACTTCCTTGACGCACGCAACTTTATTGAAGTGGAGACACCTGTTCTTATTGGTTCTACTCCCGAAGGTGCCCGCGACTTCGTGGTTCCTTCGCGTATGAATCCCGGACAGTTCTATGCCCTTCCACAGAGTCCTCAGACCTTGAAGCAATTGCTGATGGTAGCTGGATTCGACCGCTATTTCCAAATTGCCAAGTGCTTCCGAGATGAAGACCTGCGTGCCGATCGTCAGCCAGAGTTTACGCAAATCGACTGCGAGATGAGCTTCGTAGACCAAGAGGACGTCTTGGAAATCTTTGAGGATATGGCCCGTCATTTGTTCAAGGAAATCAGAGGCGTGGAATTGCCTCCCTTGCAGCGTATGACATGGAAAGAGGCCATGCGTCTTTATGGTTCCGACAAGCCAGATTTGCGCTTCGGCATGACTTTCGTCGAACTGATGGACGAGTTGAAGGGCACAGGTAGCTTCTCGGTGTTCAATGAGGCAAATTATATTGGAGCCATCTGTGTGCCAGGCTGTGCCGATTATTCTCGCAAGCAACTCGATCAACTTACAGAATTCGTTAAGAAACCGCAGATAGGTGCTAAAGGCTTGGTTTACATCAAGTATAATGCCGACGGAACGGTAAAGAGTTCAATTGATAAGTTCTATAGTGCTGAGCAGCTCCAGACCGTCAAAGAGAAGATGGGTGCAAAGGATGGAGATTTGGTGCTCATTCTTAGTGGCAGTAATGCCAATAAGACACGCATTCAGTTATGCTCGCTCCGTTTGGAGATGGGCGATCGCTTGAAACTTCGCGATAAGAATGTATTCAAATGTTTGTGGATCATCGACTTCCCGCTGTTTGAATGGAGCGATGAGGAGCAGCGATTGATGGCTACACACCATCCTTTCACGATGCCGAATCCTGACGATATCCCACTTCTCGACGAGCATCCCGAGTTGGTGCGTGCCAAAGCTTACGACTTTGTCTGCAACGGCATCGAGGTCGGCGGTGGTTCACTTCGTATTCACGACACGCAGCTTCAGGAGAAGATGTTTAAGATTCTAGGCTTTACCCAGGAGCGTGCAGAGGCTCAGTTCGGCTTCTTGATGAATGCCTTCAAGTATGGAGCACCGCCTCATGCTGGTTTGGCTTTCGGATTGGACCGCTTTGTAAGCATCTTGGCAGGTTTGGACTCCATTCGCGACTGCATCGCCTTCCCGAAGAACAACAGTGGACGCGACGTCATGCTCGACGCTCCTTCTGAGCTTGAACCTGGACAGTTGGATGAATTGCATATCAAATTGGACTTGAAGAAATAATTCGCAAACGATACAATCTAGTTTTTTTACGATTGTTAATTAGCTAATAAAATGGTGGTTTTCATTGATTTAAGTCAAGAAAATCACCATTTTTTTATTCCGCGTTTCCTTGCCGATTTTATTTTAGCTTATTTTTTTGTTTTCATTGGATAAAATTGTTAACTTTGCAATGAAATAATAATAAATAGACACTATTTCATAATTAATAGACTCTGTAAATATTACATTATGGCAGAAAAGAAAACAACAAAACGCGCAGCCACAAAGACTACAACAGCTGCAAAAAAGACAACCGCAAAGAAAGTAGAGCTTCTTATCAACGCTGAGAACGTTGGTTTTCGTGCAGGTGATGTTTATCAAACATTGGCAGCAGCTGGCGAGCCTCTTACTGCAGCAGAAATTGCTAAGCAGGCTAAGATTTCAGAGGAAGAGGCTTTCCTGGGTATCGGTTGGTTGTTCAAAGAGGGTAAGATTAAGGATGTCGAAGGTAAGATTGCCCTCGCTTAATTCTTCTTTACATACTCTGTAAAATTAGAAAGTGTTGTTCCTGTTTCTACGGAATTAGGAACAACGCTTTTTTTTGTATCCATCCATTCCGTAGAAGGGGGCGTTTTATAGTTCTGTCCTTCTGGTTTTCCTTCTTATTGCAGTCGGATTTCCGCAATTTGACAAGCGTTTTTACGTGTTGGCGTTTCTGTTTTTCGCTTTTCTGTTTTCTGATTCATCATTGTGAAGACGCCGTATTTCTGATATCCGTCTTCATGATGATGCTGTCGTTTGTGACATTATGCGAGCAGGGGTGATGCATTATGCGTAGAGTCTCACCGTCCGACGAACGTCAGACGCTATCACCAATCAGATATTTTCTTTTGAGTTGAGCAGTGTGAAAAATCAACGGCCATTGAAGAGGTTTGTAATTCATTACTGCAACCCCTTTGACGATGTGATTAATGCTGTTGTATGAGTCACTTGCTACAACGATTCTAGTCGAAGGACACTACCGTTTTTAAGATCATCAAATCGCTTTTTTCTGAAAAGGTTTGCTTATTACATATTTAATCCTTATCTTTGCCAATAAAACATACAACATCAACTTATGGCTGTCAACAATAATCATTTAGTAATTATGGCAGGCGGAGTCGGTAGCCGATTCTGGCCTATGAGTACAGAGGAAAAACCAAAACAGTTTATAGATGTTCTCGGTTCTGGAAGAACACTTCTTCAATCCACATACGACCGTTTTAAAGGTATCATCCCGCCAGAGAATGTCTGGGTGGTTACCAATCGCAGATATTTTGAGCTCGTGAAAGAACAACTGGCTGATATTCCTGTGGGCAATATTCTTTTGGAGCCTTGTCGTAGGAACACTGCACCTTGTGTTTGCTATGTGAGTTGGCGTATTAAAGAGAAGGATCCTAAAGCCAATATCGTTGTTGCTCCAAGCGACCATCTCATTACCGATGTCGTGGAGTTCCAACGCGTCATCAAGGAATGCCTCAAATTTACAAGTGAGACGGATGCTATCGTAACTCTCGGCATGAAGCCCAATGAACCTCACACGGGATACGGATATATCGAGGCTGATCTTAGCTCAAATTCGGCACGTAATAAAGAGCTCTACCGTGTAGACAGCTTCCATGAGAAACCAAAACTAGAGTTGGCCAAACAGTATGTAGCTCAGAATAATTATTTCTGGAATGCCGGAATTTTCATCTGGAGTGTTGAGACTATCGTTAATGCATTCAGAGTCTATGCCCCAGCTATGAATAAGATTTTCGAGTCCATGCTTCCTATTTATGGGACGGAAAAAGAGCAAGAAGAGATTGACCGACGTTATCCTGAATGTGAGAAGATTTCTGTCGACTATGCCATTCTCGAGAAAGCGGAGGAGATATTTGTATGCCCCGCAGACTTTGGTTGGTCCGACTTGGGCAGTTGGGATTCACTTCATGACCATACGGAGCACGATTTGTATAAGAATTCTTGCATCGGGCCTAACATCAAGATGTTTGACTCACGCAATTGCATCGTGCATACTACTGAGGAGAAGCAAGTTATTGTGCAGGGACTTGACGGCTATATTGTGGCCGAGAGTAATCATACCCTTTTGGTTTGCAAGATTTCAGAAGGTCAGAATATCAAGAAATATTTAGGCGAAGAATGAGATCAACAATCAACGGTAAACTTCTCCTAGTATCGATTGTCCTGCTTCTTCTGACTTCTGCACAGGTCTTTGCGGGAAAAAAACGTGAGTTCCGGGGAGCGTGGATTCAATGTGTCAATGGGCAGTTTGAGGGATTGGGTACGCAAGCTATGCAACAGAACCTCCTTCATCAATTGGACGAGCTTCAGAAGGACGGCATCAATGCTATTATCTTCCAGGTGCGTCCCGAGTGCGATGCCCTTTACCAGAGTAAGTTGGAACCTTGGAGCCGTTTTCTCACAGGTCGACAGGGTGTGGCTCCGTCTCCGTATTGGGACCCGCTTCAATGGATGATAGACCAATGTCATAAGCGCGGGATGGAACTCCATGCATGGATAAATCCTTTCAGAGCCAAAACAAAAGGTACGTCTGAGTTGGCCATCAATCACGTGGCCCTGCTTCATCCTGATCGTGTGATTCCTTACGACGGACAATTCATCTTGAATCCAGCGTTGAAAGAGAATAGAGATTATGTTTGCGAGGTAGTGAAGGATATTGTCTCGCGCTATGATGTCGATGGAATTCATATCGATGATTACTTCTACCCGTATCCCGTTGCAGGACAGCAATTTGACGATGATCGCTTATACGAAAAGGATAAGCAAGGATTGAGCAAGAGCGATTGGAGACGGCATAATGTAGATGTATTCATCCAGCAACTGTCCAATACGATTCATCAAACCAAGCCTTGGGTGAAATTTGGTGTGTCTCCGTTCGGTATCTATCGCAACAAGTCTACGGATGCCAACGTGGGCAGCAATACGCGGGGATTACAAAACTACGATGATCTGTATGCTGATATTCTGCTATGGGTAAATAATGGCTGGGTGGATTATTGCGTGCCCCAATTGTATTGGCAGATTGGACATAAGACAGCCGATTATGCTGAGCTGATTAAGTGGTGGAACCGCTATGCTTCTGCCCGTCCGTTGTTTATCGGTGAGGATGTGGAGCGTACGGTGAAGTATCCTGATCTGCAGAATCCGCAGACCAATCAGATGGCAGCCAAGTATAGACTTCACGACGAGATGCCGCATGTTGACGGAACTGTTTTGTGGTACAGTAGGGTTGTGGTCGACAATCTTGGCTGCTATGGTTCTTTGCTTAGATCATACTATTGGAAGAAGCCTGCTCTTCAGCCTCTGATGCCATTCATCGACAACAAGGCACCCAAGAAACCCAAAAAGTTAAAAGTCATTCAGACAAGCGACGGCCCTGTTCTTTTCTGGACAAAACCCAAAGGCTGTGGCTGGAAGGATGAAGCCCGGCAATATGTTGTTTATCGGTTTGAAGAGAAAGAGAAGGTCGATTTTGAGGATGCTTCTCACATTGTTGGCATAACTTCAGATACATTTGTGAAGCTTCCCGTCGTCGATGGGACACATACCTATTATTATTATGTGACGTCTCTCGACCGAATGTCAAACGAGAGTAAGGGCGCCAAGAAGAAGGCAAAACTCTGAAAGAGAAGAAAACTTTGATATATAACGAAACATCCGTAATGCCCGATCGCATTGCGGATGTTTCGTATAGTATTTGTAGGCTGCTATATTTCGGCCGTTAAAAACCGAAATGGTCTGACACAGAGTTTGGATTATTTTTCCTTCATCAGTTGATCGAAGAAATCATCCAATTCTTTGTCCAATCCGTCCATTAAATCTCCGCCAAGGATTCTTGTTTCGTCATCTGCAACGTAGAGCTCGCCAAGCGAATGCTTCTCGTCGTCCTCCAGTACGAAACTGTAGGGCTTTAGGATACCCATATTGTCAACAATGGGGGAGAGACGTTTTAAGGTGTTGCGAAAATCCAACTTCACCTCGTCATAAAAATTCTTATCTTTATTGTCAATCCATTGTTCTACCACGCAACGCGTGATTTCCTTATCATCATCATCGAAGGCGAGCACCTCGCCGGACTCTTGATTGACACAGAAATGTATATCGGTAATAAGCGAGACGTCGTCTGTAGTAGGGAATTTTTGAGCCACTTTCTTGATGAAGCGCTCAAGTTGTTGATTGGTCTGATCTGTTGCCGTCATAGTTGCTTGTTTTGTTGTTTGTTGTCACAAAGATAATCAAAATATCGGACTTATTAGTTATTGATTTTAATATTCATCCTTCTTAATCATGAAGCAGGCTTTTTCTCACTATCGTTTGGGCTGTCCCCTTCGGTTGCATCAGAAGGCTTGGCTCTGTAGACAGGAAGCCGTGCGATTCTAACGAGATTGTCGTTGTGGACGATTACTCTGTCGGTAGTTGTTTCCTCGATCGCACACGAAATTCTGTTTTCTCCACTCTCCCAATAGGTCATGTTCTGTGTCTCGTCGTTGATGATGACATACTTATATTGGAAGGGGAAATGCGCGATCATGTCGGCATTGATGCTCACCGTCCAGGAGTTGTCGCCAATCTTTTTCATTGGCAAATAGCGGTTTATACGCCATCTGCCCATCGTTGGTGTATCTCCGAGCACAGCTATTTGTTCGTGTGGCAACAGGCCGTAGGCGCGGACATTCAGAATAACCAAGATATGGGAAAATGGAACGGGAACTATGGATGTTTTATCAGAATGCAGGCTAACCTGGAATCCGTTTTCTACTTTGGTGCTTTGCCAGTGGAGCGGTAAGTCCATCCAAGAATCGTAGAACTCATATTCCCGGTCTTGATTCAAGGCTATCGAACGTGGAACAGGGTTGCACTCTCTACGCTCTATGGTGCCGTCGCCACCTCTTAGCTGATATGAGTAGAACATGGCAACGTACGTGCGGTACCAAGAATGCATGACATTGTAATCGATGGTCCAATTGAAACCGTCGGCAGTGTGCATGGGGATATATTCTACCTTAACCCTGCCTTGCGCATTGATTAAGTGGAGTGCCACTTCAAGGGTCTCACCCCATTTGGCCCTATATGGAAGATGAAAAGTCAGTTTCATTGGTGAATCTTTCTTTGCCTACAAATTTAGCAAATTATTTTTAATCCGTTAATCTTAATGATGAAAAAATGATGTCGAAATAATATTTTTTCTGTTTACCTTTCTAGGTTCAAATGAATTTCTGTAACTTTGCATCCCGAAATTAAGAGGGTCTATATGCCCTGAAATATAAGATTATGAATACAATATCGAAGAAAAGAAGTCTGGTCTCAGCTGCAATAGTTGTAGTTGCCATGTTTGCTTTCGGTTATTATTATTTTTTCTCAAGTTTTGCCAAAACCGGTGAGTCACAATATGTTTATATAGATACAGATGACAATCTGGATTCGGTCTTGACTAAGCTTCGCCCTATGGCCACAGACCACGGTATGAATGCTCTGGGGTGTCTCGCCAGACATTTCAAATATGGTGATCATATTCGTACTGGTCGCTACGAAGTTGGAGAGAACATCGGTGCTCTTCAGCTCTTCCGCCATCTTCGCAATGGACTACAGTCACCTGTGAAACTGACTGTTCCCAGTGTCAGAACGATGGATCGTTTGGCCGGAGAGGTGTCTTCCAAACTGATGATGGACTCTCTGCAACTCTATAAAATGCTGACTGACGAGAATGTCTGCCGTAGTTTTGGCTTGGATACAACCACTATAGCTTGTCTTTTCATACCCAACACTTACGATATCTACTGGAACATCAGCCCAGAGAAGTTCCTGAAGCGCATGAAGAAAGAAGCTGACACCTTTTGGAACGACAGCCGCAGAGCTAAGGCCCGTCAGGAAGGACTTACTCCCGTTGAGGTTACCACTCTAGCCAGTATTGTGGACGAAGAAACAGCCAACAACGCAGAGAAGCCTATGATTGCCGGCATGTACTTGAACCGACTCAAACTGCGCGATGCCAAATATCCTGATGGAATGCCTCTCCAGGCCGACCCAACTATAAAATTCGCCTGGAAGAAGTTTGATCTGAAACGTATCTACAACAGTCTTCTTTATATCAACAGCCCCTACAATACTTACAAGAATCCCGGACTTCCCCCTGGTCCTATCCGTATTCCAAGTGTAGAGGGTATTGATGCTGTGCTTAACGCTGTCCATCACAACTATCTTTATATGTGTGCCAAGGAAGACTTCAGCGGTACTCACAATTTTGCCCGCACCTATGAGGAGCATCTTCGCAATGCGGCACGTTATAGCGAGGCGCTAAATAGAAGAGGCATCAAGTGATGAAAGACTATCAAACTTACATCTTTGATCTTGACGGGACGCTAATTGACAGTATCAACGATTTGGCTACGAGTTGCAACTATGCCCTGCGTCAGTATGGGATGAAGCAATACGCGGTAGACGAAGTGAGGATGATGGTCGGCAATGGAGTGAAGAAACTCATGGAAAGGGCCACCCCAGGAGGACTTGACAATCCTCATTTCGATGAGGTCTATTCGATTTTTCGCAAGCATTATATGCAGCACAATCTTGACACTACGCGTCCTTATCCTGGCATCATGGAGACCTTGGCAGAGTTGCAATCGCGCCACAAGAAGATGGCCGTAGTGAGCAATAAATTCTATGCTGCTACACAGGAGATTGTGAATCACTTCTTTGGCGACTTAATACATGTGGCAATCGGTGAACGCGAGGATATTCGAAAGAAGCCTGCTCCCGACACTGTCTTTGAAGCCATAAGACAACTTGGTGTTAAGAAAGAAGGTTGCGTCTATGTAGGCGACAGCGATGTGGATATAGATACGGCCATCAATAGCGGAATGCCCTGTATCAGTGTGCTTTGGGGATTCAGAAGTAAAGAGTTCCTTCTTGCCCATGGGGCAATGCAATTGATCAGCCAGCCAAGCGAACTCCTTGCTTAAGAGGATTTCCTTTCCGCTTGATAGAGGACAAGGCTTTTTCGTCTTTCCATCAAGTCTTTGTACAAAAATAACTTTATATCTGCTACATTGTGACTGAAAATGACTACCTTTGCTAAAAAATAACAAATGACAGAGGAAATCCAATTATCAGTGAGGCCCGATATTGCGGCAGATAGTCAGCGCTTGGCAAAGCATATAGCTCATTTGAAAGCCATAGATGTACGCACAATAACGCATATTAGAGTGTTGCGTCGAAGTATTGACGCAAGGCAGAAGCACATCTTGGTAAATCTCTTTGTCAGGATTTATATCAATGAGGAACCCGAAGACGATGAGTTTACAAAGATAGACTACCACGATGTGAGCAATTGCCCCGTGGTAATCGTCGTTGGAGAGGGACCGGGTGGACTCTTTGCATCATTGCGCCTTATAGAATTAGGCTTTCGCCCTGTTGTTCTGGAGCGGGGCAAAGATGTTCATGAGAGAAAGAAAGACCTCTCCAATATCACCCGTACTCAGAGGGTTGATCCCGAAAGCAATTACAGTTTTGGTGAGGGCGGTGCTGGAGCCTATTCCGACGGAAAACTCTATACGCGCAGCAAGAAGCGTGGTAATGTTGATAGGATCCTGAACATCTTCTGTCAGTTTGGTGCGCCATTATCCATTTTGGCTGATGCTCACCCCCACATTGGTACCGATAAGTTGCCCCGTGTGATCGAGAACATGCGCCAGCAAATCTTGCGCTGTGGTGGTGAAGTACATTTTCAGACCTTAATGAAAAGATTCATCCTTCGCAATGATACGATTGTCGGCGTTGAGGCTGAGGAACTTAATACTGGAAAGGAGGTAGAGTTTCGCGGTCCGGTGATTCTCGCTACAGGACATTCCGCCCGTGATGTTTATCGCTACTTGGCTTCTGCCCGCATAGAGATTGAACCCAAGGGCATTGCCGTTGGCGTACGTTTGGAGCATCCTTCTCATCTTATCGACCAAATCATGTATCACAATCCGGAGGGGCGTGGAGCATATCTTCCCACCGCAGAATATAATATGGTGGCACAGGTCGACGGCCGTGGCGTTTATAGCTTCTGTATGTGTCCGGGTGGTTTTGTCGTTCCGGCCGCCACAGGACCAAGACAGATCGTTGTCAATGGCATGAGCCCATCAAACCGTGGAACCCGTTGGAGTAACAGTGGCATGGTCGTGGAGATTCGTCCCGAGGATATTCCCGGCGATGAAGTTCTACGCGTGATGACTTTTCAGGAGCAAATCGAGGAGAGATGTTGGGAGGAGGGACATCGTCTGCAGACAGCACCAGCCCAGCGTATGAAGGATTTTGTGGAAGGTCGCCAGAGTGTCTCTTTGCCGAAAACGTCATACGCACCGGGTGTCGTCTCCAGTCGTCTTGATGAATGGTTGCCTGAATTCGTTTCCCATCGTCTCGCCGAAGGGTTCAAAATATTCGGACGACGCTATAGAGGATTCCTCACCAACGAAGCTGTGCTCATCGCCGCAGAGACTAGAACGAGTTCGCCTGTAAGAATAGTTCGTTCACGCGACACATTGCAGCATATTCGAATCCAAGGGTTGTTTCCCTGTGGAGAAGGTGCCGGATATGCCGGAGGCATCGTTTCGGCAGGTATTGATGGTGAGCGGTGTGCAGAGAGTGCTGCGGCTTACTTGCAGAAGTAAAAATAGAATAGTTTGAAGTAACAATTATAAATTTTGTCGATATGAAGTTGGGCTTCTCTTTCAAGATAGCTATTGTTTGTGTATTGTTCTCTAGCTTATCGGTGGGCTCTGTTCAAGCTCAGCGCAGGGGTTATGAGAGTTATCTCTCCAAACTCATAACGGCCTATTCTGATAGTTTGTTGCATCACTCCGCGGACACTTCTCTTCATACTCTCAAATCGCCGGTCAATGGCTATTATCGTCTTTTCACTCCTTTGTCCCTTTATGATTCTCCTCTTCGTCACTATTTGAAGCCGGGCGAGAGCCCCGACGAGGTTGACAAGGCATTGCTCCACATTTATCTTACTTCTCCTGAGCTCGTGAAAACTACAGAGCAGCACCTTCATGCCGTTGGTTCGCCTGAGGAAACCAAGCAAGTGAGGGTCCAGCCTGATATTGTAGATATCATTGCGCCCAAAGCCGAAGAGCCTGAGGCTTATCCTATCGACTTGGTCATCAGCAAACCCAATTTTTGGACTTTCGCGGGAGAATATTACATGCAGTTTCTGCAGAATTACGTTTCGTCCAATTGGTACAAAGGTGGACAGAGCAACTATTCTATGGTGGGTGGATTGACCATACAAGCCAACTACAACAATAAACAGAAGGTGCGCTTCGACAACAAACTTGAATTGAAGCTCGGCTTTCAGGCTACGCGCGATGACAGTCTTCACAATGTGAAGACCTCAGAAGACCTCATACGCTATACCGGAAAATTGGGTTTGCAGGCTACAAAACGCTGGTACTATACGCTGCAGACCATCGCGCAGACCCAGTTTATGCGTTCTTACAAGAGTAATGACCCTACGGTCTACTCTGATTTCCTTTCGCCTTTTGTCTTGAATGTCTCTCTCGGTATGGACTACAACGTGGACTGGCTGAAAAAGCGTCTCACGGGTTCTATCCATTTGGCTCCCATTGCTTACAACTTTAAGTATGTAGACCGTTTGTCCTTGGCCACGCGTTATGGCCTGGACGAGGGAAAACATCAGTTGAATGATTTTGGTTCGGAAATCAATATAGACCTCACTTATAAGTTCGCTACAAACATGAAATGGAGCTCAAGGCTCTATTTCTATACTACCTATGAGCGAACTGAATTGGAGTGGGAAAATACCGTCGTGTTGCAAATCAATCGCTTCCTAACGACAAACATCTTGCTTTATCCTCGCTTCGATGATGGCTCCACGAAGGACAACCATCATGGCTACTGGCAACTCAAGGAATATTGTTCTCTGGGCTTTACGTTCCAATTTTAGTTTTGGGGCATCATGTTGTTTGCTAAAGGATTCTGGCAGTTTTATCCTTACTTGAGGCTTGCCTTGTTTTTCGTTGTAGGCATCCTCGTTGGTTATTATTTTGCCATTCCATCCATAGCATATCCTTTCGGCTTAGCGATAATCTCCGTCTTGTTGGCATTGGTCTTTCTCCGCAGACGATACGTTTCTACCTTTTTCATCTACTTGTCGACATTCTTCTTAGGTGCTACTCTTATGATGCGGTCTGCCAGCGAATTGTCTAGAGAAAACACGTCTATAACAGGTAATGAGAAAGAATATCAGGCTATCGTTGTCAGTCAGCCTCAACCGCGCGGCAAGACGATGGCGATGGATTTATACCTTTTACGCGAGCAGTTCAAAGTCAAAGCCCATCTTTATAAAGACGACGCTGGCAAAGCTGAGAGACTGAGAATAGGGCAGGGGATTGTCTTCTACGGAACAATTGAGAAGCCATTGAACCAGGACGGAAAGTTCGATTACGTCAGGTGGCTTAATACACATGGATTCATCGCAACCGTATTTTTATTGCCAGCTGAATGGCATACAGCAGTTTTGGATATTAGGAGCGTGAGCCGCTTTCAAAGAGCCAGATGGCGGCTGTTGGCATTCCGGCAGCAGCTTGTTGACCGAATAGATGCATCTTCAGGAGGCGGTCCTTCAACAGCTTTGCTTTTAGCGTTGACTTTGGGTGATAGGAGTTACCTGACCCAACAACAAAAAAGTTCTTTCAGCGATGCAGGTGTAGCTCACTTGCTGGCCCTTAGCGGATTGCATCTATCCATTGTCTATGGCTTCCTTGCCTTCTTGTTGTCTGGCTTCCGTCGCCGTTGGCTCTCCACAATCGTGTGTGTCTTTTCTATTTGGATTTATGTGATGCTTGTTGGAATGCCGGTGAGCGTAGTGAGATCAGCTCTAATGTTGTCTGTCTATAGCATCACATCCGTTGGCTATCGCGAGCGGACAGGATTGAATGTCTTGGCACTTACAGCCATTCTGCTGTTGGCCTTTAACCCGCTACTGCTTTGGGATAGTGGTTTCCAATTTTCTTTTCTGTCAGTCTTTTCTATTGGTGTCTACTTTAGGCCTCTGTATGAAATAGGTGCACGTTGGCCGTCACTGCTCAAGAAAGTATGGGGCTTTCTCATCGTGTCCATAGCTGCACAGATAGGAACGTCACCTCTCGTGCTCTATGATTTTGGACAACTGAACCTTTACGTAGCATTCACCTCGCTTGTTCTCATTCCCCTGACAATGGTTATTCTGTACGTCGGCTTCAGCGGACTTTTGCTGTTGGCAATTGGTTTTAATAGTGCTTTTCTTGTGAATTTAGGGACTAAGCTGGCTAATTTGTTGATGACTGCTACTCAATGGGCTGCTCAGTTGCCCGGAGCTGTTGTGCATGCAGAGCCTTGGAGTTTGGAACTGACATTCCTGACTTATCTATTGATCATCTTGTTGACATTGCTGTTGTTCAAGTTTCGGCAAATATTATTGGGTGGACGTGTTTATCTGAATTGATAAACAGAAGATGCAACAAAAAAGCCCATGAATAATGATTCACAGGCTTTTTTGTTGGTTATTGAGGATTAAGCACCATGGAATAGGTACTCTTTTTGGATGTCGGAAGTGAGGCGGGTGAATATCTCGTTCTGCAATTCACGGGCTACATCCAAAGCGTGCAGTAACAGGCTGTCAGAGAATTTCTGAAGCATGTCCTGAGCTTTCATAGGTGCGTCCTTGTAGACAGCAAGATAGTCAGACTCAAACTCACGCTGACGTTCTTCATTTTCTTTCTCAAGTTTTGCATAGGCTTCCTTAACGATTGGTGCATAAGCATTGTAGTTGGTCATGACGAGTGTCATCACCTTACGGAATGCCCAGTAGGCTGACAGTTCATCAGCATGTCCATTGCCAAGAGTGTAGGGCTTCGGTACGGACTGTACGCCCTGATACAAGGGGAGGAAGACACTCAGGTCAGCCATACCCAAGGCGATATAAGTGATGTGGCCTATGGCTTGAGGAAGATTGGGACGAACTTGAATGATGTGAGTCTGTGTGGTACGGAAGATACTTACTGGTCGCCAGGGCTCCTTTCCATTATTGTGCAGATAGGGGTCGTGCTGCGTGCCGTTGTAATGGAAACGGAAAGCTGTACGCAGAGTCTGCAGATCGATGGGCTTCTCCGATTTTGCAAACACTGGGAATGTATTCTTTGTCACGTCGTTATGGATGCTGGGTGAGAACATGGCCTGCAATCCCCAAACGCGAGGGTAGTTATAGGTGAAGTCGTCGTGGCCTGGTTCCTTACAGTCGTGGGCGTAGGCTTTATGGAAGTCGAACTTTCCCTCGGCAGGATTGTAGAGCCCGTTTTTCTCTGCAAACTCAATGAGATTGGGAGCGGCAAGGAAATTCTCTTTGTCCTCAGGATCATAATCGCGCAGTCTGCTCTGATTGCCGGTAACGTAGTACTTGTTAGCGGGAATCTTAGCTGCAAGCCAAAGGTGACCACAGGCGTTCTCCAGATACCATACCTCTTTGTCGTCGATGAATCCAATGCCAAAACCTTCGGCCGAACCGTATTTCTCGATAAGCGCTCCCAAACGTTCCACACCTTCGCGAGCGGTATGAATGTATGGAAGTACAATATTGTAGGTGCAATTTTCGGCCAATCCGTCGGCTACATATGGGTCGAAGGCAAGGGCTTCCTTACTGCTGAAGATGGTTTCGGTGGAACTCATGCCAACGCCAGCCGTATTAAATCCAGCACTTCCCCATTCTCCAGGGAACTGATAGTCGGGCAGTCCAGTATAGCCTAAGGCTACTTCTGGCAGCGGGCACCGAAAGGCACTGTCCTTTGCGATGAACTCACGTGGTCCGTGATTGGTATCGGCATGAAACTCATAGTTAATGGCCATCATGGCATCGAAATCGCTGGAACGACAAAGAAAACGCGACCCGTCGGGCGTCATTTTGTCTCCGACGATGATGGTTGTGCACTCAGAAGGTAAGTTGCTTGCACGTTGATTTGTTTTTTTCATCATATTTTCCTATTTATTAGTTGGCGCTAAATTAATCAATTTATCCTGAAGAGAAAAATAAATTTGATTAAAAAACAAGTCGAACCGGATATTTTCCAGGTAGGAGAAAGATTTTGTTGAGTTTCTGTCTCTTGCAGACACGCTTTTAAAAAAACGAGTTTGCTTGACAATTGAGAATAGACGTGCTGACAATTGAGAGCAGACGTGCTGACAATTGAGAGCAGACGTGCTGACAATTGAGAGCAGATGTGCTGATAATTGAGAGACACCATGCAGAAAACAATGAGCAACCATGCAGATAACAAAGAACAACCATGCTGAAAACAGAGAGTAACTTTGCTGAGAATAGTCAGACAATATCAACATTTTGTATACGATCAACGTAGAACGCTCATACAGACTGAATTGATACAATCGTGTACATCGGGCTATTTCTTCACAAAGATGAAAGCCTCTGAAGCCCTGTGCCAAGTCGTCGCTGAACTTTGATTGCAACGGAAGTTATCTGCTGGGCTGAAAGATCCTAAAGTATCAACTTGGCAATAAATACAGCATTTGTATTTTGGTTGATAGAATCTAATTTATTAATTTTGCAGCCGTCAATTGAGCCGCTAATCAGTAGCTCTAACAATCCACACGATAATAATATACTCCTCTATTATGATTAAATTCAACGATGTGCTTTTGACCGACCGTGAGCTAATACAAAGTTATACGCTGCACGGGGATTCCCAAAATTGTGATCTCTCGTTCGCTAATATTATCAGTTGGAGATTCCTATACGACACTCAGTATGCCGTGATAGACGGTTTTCTCGTGTTCCGTTTCTATTCGGGCCATCATTTGGCGTATATGGGTCCTTTGGCAAAACCAGACTCGGAAGGAAGATTGCCTGATGTATTGCGAGCTGTCGACGTAGTGAAAGTCTTGAGGCAGGATGCCATAGCCATGGGACATCCTTTCTTGATGATTGGCGCAGGCAAGGAGTTGGTACAGCGGATGGAGGCAGCTATGCCCGGTGTGTTCAAGATGAAGCAGGAACGCGACTTCTTTGACTATATCTATTCGCGTGAGAAATTGGAGACCCTCTCCGGAAAACACCTTCAAAGTAAACGCAATCACTGCAATAAGTTTCGTGCCCTCTATCCTCAATATGAATATCGACCGCTGCAACCTGAGATGATTCCCCAATGCTTGAAGCTGGAGGAAGAGTGGCGTCTTAAAACAAAGGATAGCGCTACAGACAGCGAGAAGCAGAATCTTTTTGAGGAACTGAGGTCGATGACTCGCGCGTTCCTTTATTGGAATCAACTTGACTGTCTGGGAGGTACAATATTTGTTGACAACAAACTTGTGGCCTTCACCTATGGATGCGCTATCAATTTAGATACCTTCGATGTATGTGTAGAAAAGGCTGATGTAGATTACGAAGGAGCTTTCTCCATTATCAATCAGGAATTCTTAAAGCATCTGCCACAGCAGTACATCCACATCAACCGAGAGGAAGATCTGGGTGAGAATGGGTTGCGTAGAGCAAAGTTGTCTTATAAACCCGAACTATTGCTCGAGAAGTACAGCATTATGGAGAAAGAGCCTTTGGCTGACTTTGCCGACACGGAGCGTATTAAGACAGAAACCATGAATCTGTGGCGTGATACCTTCCACGATAGTGAAGATTTCATGAAATTGTATTTTGAGGAAGTTTATCACCCGGAGATTAATGTGGTCTGTCAGATAGACGGTCATGTGGTTGGAGCTTTGCAGACCATTCCCATGCGCTTGAAGATGGGCGATGAAGAGGCTTCCGCAGCCTACATCAGCGGTGTGAGCGTGCAGGCTGAAATGAGACGGCAGAATATAGGATCGAGCCTCATGCGTCAGGCACACAATACACTCTACGCCAAACATACAGTGTTTGCCAGCCTGATACCGGCTGAACCGTGGCTCTTCGATTGGTATGCACAATGTGGGTATTCTCAGAGCATCAATGCCATCGCCGGACCTGATGGAGTAGGAGAGATGGACTTTGCTACGTTTGACGCTTGGCAGCGCTCCCAGCAAAGTATTCTCCTCCATAGTGAAAAGGATTTCAAAACGGCCATTAAGGACTTGCACACATCCGGAGAAACTCTCCCAGTGGCTGCTTCAGGAATGGTCAGGGTTATTGATGCAGAGGCAGCACTGCGGCTTTATGCTCACCGCCACCCGGAAGAGAAGTTCAATCTTCGCATCTTCGCTGACAAGGATATTGCTAATAACAATACTTATTATGCCATTGCTAACGGAGAAGTACAGAAGACCGACCGTCCTTTGCCTCAAGCATCGGCTCTTACTATCGGACAGCTTTCTCTCTTCATCTTTAAAGACTTGAAGACAGTGATGACCTTGATGATGAACTGATAGCGAATAATACTTCGGGGGTACATTCACGATTCATGTGGATGTACCCCCGAAATGGAAAGAATAGTTCTGTATTAAAAGGAATTATTCGGCTTTTAGTTTGATTTCTCCTGAAAGGCTAGGATTTGTAATATCCTTCACTTTCAGAATGATATCCCCCTTCTGCTTAGTAGCTTGGAGAGTAACTACAAGCTTTCCGCTGAATAGCTTCATCTGTGGCTTGGCGAAGGATTCCAGACTCGTGGCATCTCCATTGCAGGCTGCGCGGAATATTCCGGCGCCCCTCACTTCGAACTGCAATTCATCATCGTCTGTAGGAAGCTCATAGCCATTTTGGTCGGTCAGGGAGACGGTGATGTAGGCCAAGTCGTTCCCATCAGCTTTTATGGCGTCGCGGTCTGCCTCTAACTTGATGGCACAGGCCTTGTCTGCGGTGTGCTCTGATGTCTCAGCCACTGGATTGCCTGCTGAGTCGTAGCAAACGACGCGCAGTTCACCGGGCTCATACTTGACGTTGTCCCACATCAGTCGGTAGCGGGCTGCACGGCGCTGGGCATCAGCTAGTGTGGAGGGACGCCCCGTATTGAATTCTCCATCGGTGATGTTTGATTTTGTGCGTCGGCCCTGACTCTTGCCATTGATGAAGAGTTCGGCTGATGGGTAGTTGGTATAGACAAATACCGGAGTGCTCTGTCCCTCCCGGCCTGGCCAAGTCCAATGCGGAAGTACGTGAACCGTATTGTCTTTAGTGTTCCAAACCGAACGGTAAAGATAATACCGGTCTTTGGGAAGGCCGGCAAGGTCGCAGATGCCGAAGTAGCTGCTGCGCGAAGGCCAATAGCTATCGTAGGGCGTGGGCTCACCAAGATAGTCGAAGCCCGTCCAAACGAACTGACCGATGGTATAAGGTGCGTCGCTTTGGGCCATGAAATCTTCCTCCGGGAGATTGCTCCAGGAGCACCATTGCGTATCGTAGCCATTGCACTGGCCGTCGGGGTAGGTGATGTCCGAACCCCAGACTACGGGAAACTTGTATACTCCACGCGAACTGACCGTGCTGGCTGTCTCCGATCCAAGCAGGAAACCGCAGGGGAGCTGCTTGATGTCAGCAGGGTACTTCCAAACGCGATAGTTGAAGCCTGGCACATCCATGACCTGTGCGAATCCTGACTTCAAGGCATCTTCGGCGCGGTCCATGCCCTGGGTGACGGTTCGCGTTGAGTCGTATTGGTGACAGATATCCTGAAGGTGGCGGGCTATCTCACGTCCTTCCTCGCTCCACTGCTCAGGAATCTCATTGCCGATGCTGTACATGATGAGTGAGGGATGATTGCGGTTGGCAAGTACAAGGTTCTTGATATCCTTGTCGGCCCAGTCCTTAAAGAAGCGGGCATAGCCGTTCTGGCATTTGGGATAGACCCACATGTCGAAACTCTCTGCCATCACCACCATTCCCAATGAGTCGTAGACTTGCATCTGCGTCTGGGAAGGCATATTGTGAGAGGTTCGGATAGCATTTGCTCCCATGTCCTTCAGTATCTTCACTTGACGGATGATGGCGGCCTTGTTGACCGCAGCTCCCAATGGGCCGAGGTCATGGTGCAGACATACTCCCTTGATTTCGAAGGGCTTACCATTGAGCCAAACGCCATTCCTTCCGATGGTCAATGTGCGGATACCGGTCTTGAGCGAATAAGAGTCGACGATACGGTCCTTTTCTTTATATTCCACTGTGAGTGTATAAAGGTAGGGATGATCGGGCGACCACAATTGGGGATTGGACACATGCAGGCTAACGTCGCCTTCTCCTTTGGCAGAGGCTACGACATGTCCCTTACTATCGGTGAGCTTATAGCTTAACGACCGTCGGCTTCCATCGGTGAGAGAGGCTGAGACTCCAACAACTGCCTCTTTATCGTTCGCTGAAAGCGTCCGGCAAAAGACGGACCAGTCGTCGATGGCAGTGGGAGAAGTGGCGATGAGATGGACGGGACGGTAGATACCGCCGCCCGGATACCATCGGCTACTCTCCTCCAAGTTGTTGAGATTCACTTCAATGAGATTGTCGCCGGGCTGGACGAATCTGGTAATGTCGATATTGAAAGCATTATAGCCATAGGCCCACCAGCCAGCTTCCTTACCATTGACGAAGACGTGAGGCTCCGACATAGCACCGTCGAAAGCCAAGACTACGCGTTTGCCTTTCAACTTACTGCCATTGATATGAGTGCGGTAATAGCCATGGCCAATCCAAGGCAATGCTCCTGACCGGCCAGACTTCTCACTCTTCTCCGTCTCACCGTTCTGCGTGATGGCCACGTATTGCAGGTCCCACTTCTTGTCGAACGGCCCCGCAATGGCCCAGTCGTGGGGAACGGAGACCTGTTGCCAATGCTGCTGATCACGGGAGAATTCCCAAGAGTCTATATTTACAGACAGTCGCTGTGCCGTCACCCACATGGGAAACAGCACAGCGACCAGACTTAAAGATCTGAAAGTCATATCGCTTAGAGGTGTGATTTTAGATACTCGAGAAACAGTTTCAACACTTGGTTGGTGGCGTGGCTCAGGTTCAAGTCGCGGCCATCGTCCTCGGTCAGTTTGTAAGTCTTCACCTCATCTTTTGATCCGTAGCCCAGCCAGATTGTGCCCACAGGGATGGCGGGTGTGCCTCCATCGGGACCGGCAATACCAGTAGCTGAGAGCGCGAAGTCGCAGTTGAGCGCCTCGCAGGCGCCCACCACCATCTCGCGGGCTACTTCCTCGCAGACGGCAGTCTGCTCTTCCAGCACCTGGTGTGAGACGTGGAGCAGGCGTTCTTTCACTTCATTGGTGTAGCAGATGATGCCACCCTTGAAATAGTTGCTTGCTCCGGGAGTGGCGATGATGGCCTCGGCAATACGACCACCCGTGCAGCTCTCCGCTGTGCCCAGTGTCTTGCCATTGTCGTAGAGAACCTGCTGGATCTCCTTACTTAATACTTTAGATTCGAATTCCATATTTCGTGTAATTATCGTTCTCTTAATTCGTTCCGCACATCATGCGGCTATTGCAGATGCTCCCGTCTTACTGGAATGTGACCTTTGAGAAAGCAGGCAGGTCGATGGAAGCAAAGGCTTTGTCGCGATATTTGAATGTGCCCACGCAGGCTATCATGGCCGCGTTGTCGGTGGTATAGCTGAACTTCGGGATATAGATGGTCCAGCCGTACTTGGCAGCATGCTCGCGGAAAGCATTGCGCAGACCGTTGTTGGCACTGACGCCTCCGGCCACAGCCACATGCTTGATGCCGGTTATCTTCACTGCCTCGCGCAGCTTCTTCATGAGGATGTCAACGATGGTGTGTTCCAGGCTTGCGGCAAGGTCTTCCTTGTGATGCTCCACGAAGTCGGGATCCTCGGCCACCCACTTCCGCAGGTTGTAGAGGAAGCTCGTCTTCAGTCCTGAAAACGAATAGTCCAGTCCGGGAATGTGAGGCTCAGAGAACTTGAAGGCCAGAGGGTTGCCTTGGCGGGCGAGCTTGTCGATGATGGGACCGCCGGGATAGCCCAAGCCCATCACCTTCGAGCACTTGTCGATGGCCTCGCCTGCAGCGTCGTCGATGGTCTGCCCCAGTACTTCCATATCATTGTAGGCATTGACCTTCACGATCTGGGAGTTTCCGCCCGAAACCAGCAGGCAGATGAAGGGGAAGGGCGGGTGCGAGTTGTCATCGTCGCTCTCCTTGATGAAATGGGCCATCACATGTCCTTGCAGGTGGTTGACGTCAATGAGTGGGATGTCCAGCGCACGGGCGAATCCCTTGGCGAAAGTAACTCCAACGAGCAAAGAGCCCATCAGTCCTGGACCACGGGTGAAGGCCACGGCCGAAAGATCCTCCTTAGTGATGCCGGCACGCTTGATGGCCTGGTCGACTACGGGGACTACGTTCTGTTGATGGGCGCGGGAAGCCAGTTCGGGCACCACACCTCCATAAGCACGATGAACTTCCTGCGAGGCCGTGACATTGCTGAGAATCACTCCATTGCGGAGAACGGCTGCCGAAGTGTCGTCGCAACTCGACTCAATACCTAAAATATATATATCTTCCATATTCAAATTCTACGATTAATAAGACAGAATTTCCACGCCGTGTTCGGTCATGAGGAACGTGTGCTCCCATTGAGCGCTGGGCTTCTCGTCGCCGGTGATGACTTCCCAACCGTAGGGATCGTCGGCATCGATAAACACCTTCCATGTGCCCATGTTGATCATTGGTTCGATGGTAAACGTCATTCCGGGAACGAGAAGCATGCCCGTGCCCTTATGCCCATAGTGAAGGATGTCGGGCTCTTCGTGCATGGCGAGTCCTACACCGTGTCCGCAAAGGTCGCGCACCACGCCATAGCCGTATTTCTCGGCGTGCTTCTGTATGGCATGTCCGATGTCGCCCACGAAGCAATAGGGCTTTGCGGCCTCGGCACCTATGTCGAGACACTCCTTAGTGACCCTCACCAGCTGTTCCTTCTCGGGAGTGGTCTTGCCGCCGATGATGAACATACGCGAGGCATCGCCATAATATCCGTCTACGCTCAGGGTCATATCCACATTGACGATATCGCCTGGCTGCAGCACGTCTTCCTTCTTGGGAATACCGTGGCACACCACCTCGTTGATGCTCGTGCAGACGCTCTTGGGGAAACCCTCATAGTTGAGGCAGGCAGGAATGGCGTTGTGCTCCTTGCAGTAAGCCATGCAGATATCGTCGATCTCCTGAGTATTCATTCCAACGTGTATGGCCTCGGCCACTGCGTCGAGGCATCCGGTGTTCACGGCACTGGCCTTGCGGATGCCTTCTATCTGCTCGGGTGTGCGGACCATATCACGAGTTGGTACCAATTTTCCTTTACTCTCCCAATACATCACCTTTTCATCGAGTTCGGTCTTGGGTTGGCCTGGAATCATGTGCCATCTTCTCTTTTTCTGAAACATTTTATTATATATCTTTAATTATGAGGCCTCTCATCCCATCGTTTAAGGGATTCGAGGCCGAATGTTGTTTTATTTTGGTTCTTTACAAAAGAAATAAGTCCACTGATAAGGATTGTTGGCAGCGAACATAATCACGCAGAAGCGCATGAGGGGACTCTCAGCATAGAGGTCGCGGTTGAACTTGAAGACATACTCATCGCCTTTCCAGTCCGTGGCGCTGAGCTCCGTGCTCTTTATTGAGTCGGTATTGATCTCGCGGTCGATGCTCTCCACCACATAGCGGGCTGTATCCACGAGCACTTGCCGGCTTCCATCCTTGATGATGTCGAGCGTCAGTGGCTCTGCCTTGCCGTAGTCGGTGGTCTGCATATCCCTTGGAGCCTTGGCAATGGTGCTCCATATCTCTATTTGTGCTTGGGCCATGAGGGCCGTCATGTTGCACAGGAATATCAATAAGAATTTCTTCATACGATGAATTATTTGTCATTAAACAGATTCAACTTGTTGCGTCTGGCCTGCTCGATTCCCATCAACTTCTGCTGCTTGTCGTGATACTCGTTGCGGAGCCGCTCATAGTCTTCATTCAGCTTATTGATGAATGGCCTGCGGGATGACTCGGAGAGCAGGGCATTGGCCACGCCGACAATCTGGGCAGCGTCCTTGATCCATACCACCGGTCCTTCATAGGCCGGCTGGATCTTCAGCGCTGCGTGGGTCTTGTTGGTGGCCGCACCGCCCACGAAGAGAGGAATCCCCAGCCCCGACTCGTTCATCAGCCGGGCCACGTTTACCATCTCGGTCAGTGAGGGAGTGATGAGACCGCTCAGACCTACGAGATCGGCATGTTCCTTGATGGCTGTCTCGACAATCTTCTCGGCTGGGACCATGATGCCCAAATCGGTTATGTCGAAGTTGTTGCAGGCGAGCACTACGCCGACGATGTTCTTCCCGATGTCGTGGACGTCGCCTTTGACGGTGGCAAGGACAATCTTTCCGGCCGATGACTTCTCCTCGGTCTTGTCGGCCTCGATATAGGGCTGGAGGAAGTCCACGGCCTGCCGCATGGTGCGAGCGGTTTTTACCACTTGGGGCAAGAACATCTTACCCTGTCCAAAGAGGTCGCCCACCTCGTTCATGCCATCCATGAGCGGACCCTCAATGATGTCGATGGCCTTGTCGTATTGGCCCAAAGCCTCGTTCAGGTCGGGCTCGAGCCAATCGCCGATGCCTTTCCGGAGGGCGTATTTCAGGCGGTCTTCCAAACTACCGCTTCTCCATTCATCGGCCTGACCGCCTGCTGTGGACGGACCTTTTCCCGACAGCTCCTCCTTCAGTTTCGTGGCAAGCTTGATGAGGTCTTCCGAAGCCCCTTTGCGGCGGTTGAGGATGGCGTCTTCAAGAATGACCAACTGGTCGGACGGAATATCGCTGTAGGTGACTTTGGTAGAGGGATTCACGATGCCGAAGTCCATACCGTGCTGGATGGCATGGTAGAGGAATACGGCGTGCATGGCCTCACGGATATAGTTGTTGCCGCGGAACGAGAAGCTCAGGTTGCTCACTCCGCCGCTGATGTGGCAAAGGGGATAGTGCTTCCTGATCCATTCGGCAGCGCGGATGTAGTCGAGGGCATAGCTGTCGTGCTCCTCCATACCGGTTGCTATCGAGAGAATATTGGGGTCGAAGATGATGTCGCAGTCGGCCATGCCTGCCTGTTGGGTGAGCAGTTCATAGCTTCGCTGGGCAATCTCTATCTTGCGCTCATAGCTCACGGCCTGGCCTTGCTCGTCGAAGAGCATCACCACCACGGCCGCTCCCATGTGCTTGACATCGCGGGCATGGCTGAGAAACACCTCCTCACCTTCCTTGAGCGAGATGGAGTTGACGATGCTCTTGCCCTGACAGCACTTCAGCGCGGCCATGATCACGCCCCAGTCGGAGGAGTCGATCATGATGGGCACTTTGGCAATCTCGGGCTCCGAGGCGATGAGGTTGAGAAATGTCGTCATCTCCTTGCGGGCATCGAGCAGGGCGTCGTCCATATTGATGTCGATGACGAGGGCTCCGTCGGCCACCTGCTTGCGGGCTATGCCCAGGGCCTCGTCGTAGTTCTTCTCATTGATGAGCCGCAGGAATTTGCGCGAACCGGCAACATTGCAGCGCTCACCGACATTGACGAAGTTGATGTCGTCGGTCTTTTCCAGCATGTCCAATCCTGATAGACGCAGACGACCATTGCTCTGCTTCCTCTTTCTGGGAGCCCTGCCTTTGGCCATATCGGCAAAGAGCCGGATGAAGTCCTCGTCGGTTCCACAGCAGCCGCCGATGATGTTCAGCAGTCCCTCGTCGAGGAATTCTTTCATCTCAGCAGCCATGCTCTCGGCCGTCTCGTCGTATTCGCCCATGGCATTGGGCAGTCCGGCGTTGGGATAGGCGCTGACGAGCGTCGTGGCCTTGGCTGCCATCTGTTCCACGTAGGGCTTCATCTGGCGCGCGCCCAGTCCGCAGTTCAGTCCTAAAGACCAAAGCCCCAATGGCTCCATGCTGGTCATGAAGGCATCGAGGTCTTGTCCGCTCAGGGTTCTGCCCGAATTGTCGCTGAAGGTGACGCTCACCATGACCGGCACCTCGCGTCCCACCTTGCTCATGGCCTGGCGGGTTGCGTCGACAGCGCACTTGGCATTGAGCGTGTCGAAGCAGGTCTCGACGAGAAGCGTGTCCACACCTCCCTCGAGCAGTGCAATGGCCTGCTCCCTGAAGGCTGCCAGCAATTCGTCGTAAGTGATGGCACGGGCTGCAGGATTGTTCACGTCGTCGCTCATGGAGAGCATGCGGTTGGTGGGACCCATGCTGCCTGCCACAAAGCGCGGCCACTCGGGCGTAGACCATTCGTCGGCTGCGCGGCGGGCGATCCTGGCTCCCTCGAGGGCCATCTCGGCGGCCACATCCTGCAATCCGTAGTCGGCCTGTGAGATGCGCTGTGATGAGAACGTATTGGTCTCAATCAGGTCGGCACCGGCCTCGAGATACTTATGATGGATTTCGGCCACAACGTCGGGGCGGGTCAGACAGAGCATATCGTTGTTGCCTTTCATCTGTCCCGGCAGGTCCTTGAACCGTTCTCCGCGGAAGTCGGCTTCCGTGAGCCCATAGCGCTGGATTCGTGTGCCCAGAGCGCCGTCAAGTACGATGATTTTATGTTCGGCAGTTTCCTGAATTGTCATAATGGTGTTCAAAAGTTCTTTCTTGCCCGGTCCATCTCGCGCCGGTCCTCTTTCTCGCGCAGCGTCTGGCGCTTGTCGTAGAGCTTCTTACCTCTGGCGAGAGCGATGTCCATCTTGGCTCTTCCGTGCTCGTCGATGAAGACAAGGGTGGGGACGATGGTCAGACCGGGCGTCTTCTCGGCCTCCTGCAGCTTCTTGATCTCATGCTTGGTGAGCAGCAGCTTACGGTCGCGGCGCACGGAGGGATTGGCAAAGCTACCATAGAAGTAGGGGGCTACGTACATGTTCTTTACCCATATCTCGCCGTTGTATATCGTGCAGTAGGTATCGACGAGCGAGGCCTTGCCGTTGCGGATGCTCTTGATTTCCGTTCCGGTGAGCACGATTCCCGCCGTATAGGTGTCGACAAAGAAGTATTCAAACGAAGCCTTCTTGTTCTTGATCTGAATCGGACTTTTCTTTCTTATTTCTTGTTCTTGCTTGTTCATACGATTGTTACGAAATTGGACAAATGGTCGTCCACATAGTGAGCGGCCTGATCGGTGAGTTCCTCCTCATTTTCCACGAATGCATCGTCGAGGTCGTCAAACTCGGGGAACTTTTCAAAGAGAGCCATGAACTCCTCGCCGGTGCAGTCGCGCTCTATCTCCTTATGGTATTTGGAATACAGCTTATGACCCTTGTTGACCATCGTGGCGAGTTGGTCGACGCCCCAGAGCCGCATGGCCTTGGCAAACGGGTTGAGGAAGATGAAGCCTCCCCAGCCATTGTGGATGAGCTGTACGAATCCTCCGTCCATCACCTCGTCGTGGAGGGCCATAAAACCAATCAGGGTGATCTGGTCGGCGTTGAGTTCCTGCATGTTTTCGGCGGTCAACTCTCCGCCGATGGCTTCGTGGAGGGCGTCAGCTACAGCCTTGATGAAGGAATAAGTGCCTTCCTGGGCTGCCTTGCGCAGAGCATCATCCGTTATCGTTGCTTTGATCATAACTTCTGTTATTGTGTTGTCTTATATCCCAATACCGTTTTCTACCGTGCAAAATTAAGAAATATATTCTGTAATGCAAAAAATAAAATGCTTAATACATTATGTATAAAGCATATTTTGGCCCTAGCCGGCATCATCGGGCCTTGCTGCCCATCATTCTTTGCCCTTGCACCGCGCAGCCCATAATGAATAATTCACCGCGCAGCCAATTATGAATTATGAATTATGAATTACCCTCACTTTCCTCGCTCTTCAGTATGGGCAGGGAGATGTGGTATTTAACAGCCAGGAAGCGGATGATGCAGATCAGCAGGAAGACGGTGATCACGGTCACGGGAAGGCTTATGCCCATCTTGAACATGGCCCAGTAGAGCAGTCCTCCGGCCACGCTGGCCATGGCGTAGATCTCTTTGTGGAAGATCACCGGTACCTTGTTGAGCAGGATGTCTCTGATCACGCCTCCTGCGGCACCCGTGATGCAGCCCATGATGATAGCCACCCAGAAGGGATGACCGCACGAGAGCGTCTTCTGTATACCGGCAATCGTGAAGAGGGCCAGTCCCAGGGTGTCGAAGGCAAACCATGCATTGTCGAGTCGCTTCAGATAGTGGGCGAAGAGCACCACGAACACCTGGGCCAGCGCCGTACAGAGGATATACATGGGCGAGGTCATCCAGAACGGGGTTTGGCCAAGCATCACATCCCGGATGGTACCTCCGCCAATGGCCACCGCAATGCCGCACACGAACCCTCCGAACCAGTCGAAGTGTTGGGCAGCGGCATGGCGGATGCCTGAGATGGCGAAGGCGAAAGTTCCGAGAAACTCAATGATTCGTTGCAGACTGTGAACAAGCTCGGGGTCTGCAAAATGTACTATCATACGTTGTGCTTTATCCCACTACGTTAGTTGGTGCTCCCTCAACAAACGCTTTAACGTTGCCCAGCGCGATGTCCATCAGTCGGGTTCTAGCCTCAAAGGTGGCCCAGGCCACGTGGGGCGTGAGGAAGGCATGAGGTTGAGCGAGCAGGGGATTATCCTTCGATGGGGGCTCGGAGCACATCACGTCGGCTCCGTAGGCGGCCAGCTTACCGCTCTTCAGGGCTTCGGCCACGTCGGCCTCATTGACCAGCGGACCGCGTCCGGTATTGATGATAATGGCTCCCTTGCGCATCTTGGCCAGCGTCTGCTTGTTGACCAGCTCGCGCGTCTCGGGCGTCAAGGGGCAGTGGAGCGTGAGAATGTCGCTCACGGCAAAGAGTCCGTCTATCGTGGTCTTCTGAATCCACTCGGGCAGGTCGGATGAGTTCTTGCTCGTGTAGGCAGAGATGTACATGCCGAAGCAGTGGGCGATTTGAGCAACGGTTTTGCCGATATGGCCTAAGCCAACGATTCCCAGCGTCTTACCAGCCAACTCTGGCAGTGGCGTATCCCAATAGCAGAAGTCGGGCTTACTGCTCCATACGCCCTGGCGTGTGGCATCGGCATAGTGGGCCACGTGGTTGGTGATGTTGAGGATATGGGCGAACACCATCTGCGCCACCGACATGGTGCTGTATGACGGAATGTTGGTCACTACGATACCGCGCTTCTTGGCGGCTGCAGTATCGATGATGTTGTAGCCCGTGGCCAGCACGCCGATATATTTCAGTTTGGGCAACTGGCTCATCAGCTCATCGTCGAATCCCACCTTGTTGGTCAGAACGACTTCAGCGTCTTTGGCACGCTCCACAACTTCCTCGCGTTTTGAGCGGGGATACACGGTCAGTTCTCCTAACTCCTTGAATCCATCCCATGACAGGTCACCTGGATTGGCGGCATATCCGTCGAGTACTACTATTTTCATTGTCTTTATATCTAATGTTTTTAATGTTTCAAAATTGAATGTTCCTGACTCTCTGTCGCCTCAAGTACTGAACGAACTTAAAGCTCGAAAACTACAGTAAATCATTGACTTAAGCAGTTTAAAATTGTTCAATACTTCAGCCCCTCGCTCTCTTCCTTCACCTCACAAACTAAAGGCTCACAAACTCAAGAACTTAAAAGAAAGAGACTCACTTGAACCTTTCTCCCCAGCAATTCAGCATTTGCTGATAGAGCTTCTCTTCCATCGGTGAGTGCTGGGCGTGCCAGATGCGCTCGTCCTTTACGCCGTCTGGGAGGTACTGCTGCACCACAAAGTTTCCCGGGTAGTCGTGGGCATACTTGTAGCCGTCGTGATAGCCGAGCTGTTCCATGAGCTTCGTCGGGGCATTGCGCAGATGGAGGGGCACAGGCAGGTTGCCCGTTCGGCGTACCAGCTGCAGGGCGGCGTCGATGCCCAGATAGGCTGAGTTGCTCTTGCGCGACGTGGCGAGGTACACGGTAGCCTCGGCCAGCGGAATTCTGCCCTCGGGCCAGCCTATCTTGTCCACGGCGTCGAAGGCGGCATTGGCCAGGAGCAGCGCGTTGGGATTGGCCAGACCGATATCCTCCGAGGCACTGATCACCAGCCGGCGGGCGATGAACTTCGGGTCCTCGCCGCCCTCAATCATTCGGGCCAGATAGTAGAGCGCCGCATCGGGATCGCTGCCGCGGATGCTCTTGATGAAAGCCGAGATGATGTCGTAGTGCATGTCGCCCTGCTTGTCGTAGGCCAGGGGATTGGTCTGCAGGCGCTGCTCCACCATCTCGTCGGTGATGACGATGTCGTCCGCTTCGGCCGCGTCGACAACGAGCTCCAGAATGTTGAGCAGCTTGCGGGCGTCTCCTCCGCTGTAGCGCATGATGGCGCCCGTCTCCTTCAGTTCGATGTGCTTCTGCTTCAGTTCCACGTCCTGCGTGATGGCCCTGTTGAGCAAGGTCATGAGGTCGTCCTTCTCCAGCGGCTTCAGCACGTAGAGCTGGCAGCGCGAGAGCAGGGGGCGGATGACTTCAAAGCTGGGGTTCTCGGTCGTGGCGCCGATGAGGGTCACCGTACCGCGCTCCACAGCGCCCAGCAGGGTGTCCTGCTGCGACTTCGAGAAGCGATGGATCTCGTCGATGAAGAGGATGGGGGAGACCGTGTTGAAGAACGTGCTGTTCTTGGCTCTGTCGATCACCTCTCTCACCTCCTTTACTCCGCTCGTCACGGCCGACAGCGTATAGAAGGGTACCTTCAGCTGATGGGCGATGATCCGTGCCAGAGTTGTCTTGCCGACTCCCGGCGGACCCCAAAGGATGAACGAATGGATGCGTCCGGAATCAATCATTTTCCGGAGCACTGCACCCTGGCCAACAAGGTGCTGCTGGCCTACGTAGTCGTCCAATGTTTGTGGTCGCATTCTCTCTGCTAAAGGTTCACTCATGTCTTTTTTCTGCCGTTATTCGATTTGTTTAAATGCAAATTTAATAATAAATCGCTAATTCGGATAGTGGTAGTTGAAATTTAATTTTTGTTTAACATCAAAAGCATGATGCATAGTGCATAGTAGGCTGCAGAGCCTTACTTCTCATGCACTATGCATCAGCACTAGGGAAGATTATGAATCCTGGATTTCCGACAGTTCCAGCCACCTCATCTCTTTCTCGTCGAGCAGGTCTTTGATCTCAGGCAGGCGCTTGCTCTTCTCGGTCAGCTCATCGATGCTGAGCGTGCCAGAGCACAGCTTCTCCTCAATCTCTTTCTGCTCTTTCTCCAATTGCTCAATCTCCGTGGTCAGTTGCTCCAGCTCCCGCTTTTCCTTATAGCTCAGCCGGCGGGACGAATTATGATGGACAGGCTTCGACGGATGTGAATTCACCGTCTTAGCGCTCTTCTTCTTCTGTTCCTCCTCTTCCTTGCTCTTCAGCTGCTGCCACTCACGGTACTGCGTGTAGTTGCCGGGGAAGTCCTTGATGACGCCTTCTCCCTTGAATACGAGGATGTGGTCCACCACCTTGTCCATGAAATACCGGTCGTGGCTCACCACGATCACGCATCCCGGGAAATCCTGCAAGTATTCTTCCAGCACCTGGAGCGTCTGGATGTCGAGGTCGTTGGTGGGCTCGTCGAGCACGAGGAAGTTGGGGTTCTTCATCAGTACGGTGCAGAGGTAGAGTTTTCTGCGTTCGCCGCCACTCAGCTTATACACGTAATTGTGCTGTTGCTCGGGAGTGAACAGGAAGTACTGCAGAAACTGCGAGGCGGTTATACGGCGGTCGCCCAAGTCGATATAGTCGGCAATGTCGGTGATGACGTCGATCACCTTCTGCTGTTCGTTGAATTTCAATCCCTCCTGCGAGAAGTAGCCGAAGCGTACGGTCTCACCGACGTCAAACCGTCCGCTGTCGGGCGGGATGATGCCGAGCAGCATCTTGATGAAGGTGGACTTTCCCGTACCGTTGTTGCCCACGATACCCATCTTCTCGAAGCGGGCAAAGTTGTAGTAGAAGTCCTTCAGGATGACTTTCTCCGGCTGACCGTCGCGGGCGGGAAAGGCTTTCGAGACGTATTGGCATTCAAACACCTTGCTTCCGATATACACCTTGCTGGCCTTCAGTCTCACTTGCCGTTCCTCAATACGCTGATGGGCGCGGTTCTCCAGCTCGTAGAAGGCATCCTCACGATAGCGGGCCTTGTGGCCACGCGCCTGGGGCTGGCGGCGCATCCATTCCAGCTCTTTCCTATAGAGGTTGTTGGCCCGCTGAATGCTGGCCCGCGTGTTGTCGATGCGCTCCTGGCGCTTTTCCAGATAATAGCTGAAGTTGCCCCGATAGGTGTATATCGTCTGGTCGTCGAGTTCCATGATGATGTTGCATACGCGGTCGAGGAAGAATCTGTCGTGGGTCACCATGAACAGCGTCTTGTTGCCCCGCTTCAGATAGCCCTCGAGCCATTCTATCATCTCCAGGTCGAGATGGTTGGTGGGCTCATCCAGCATCAGGAAGTCGGGTTCCGTGATCAGCACGTTGGCCAGAGCGACGCGCTTCTGCTGTCCGCCGCTGAGCTGCTTCATAGGCTGTTCGAGGTCGGGGATGTGCAGCTGTGTGAGGATCTGCTTTGCCTTGAGCACGCGCTCCGGGTCGCCGTGATGATTGAAGCAGGCATCCAGCACGCTGTCGTCGGGATTGAAGTGGGGAGTCTGTTCCAGATAGCCCAGCTTGATGTCGTTGCGATAGATGATGCTGCCCTCCTCGTATCCCTCTTTGCCATTCAGAATCGACATGAGGGTAGATTTGCCAGTGCCATTTTTGGCTATGAGTCCCACTTTCTGTCCTTCACTGATCGAGAACGACAGGTCGTGGAAGATAATTTGTGAGCCGAAACGCTTGCTCAGATGCTGTACGTCTAAATAGGGATTCATTCTTACGATGAGAAAGTAAATTTAGCCTGACTGCGTTATTCTTCGCTGTTGATTTCCTTGTTGATATTCTCTATATAGTTGAGGATGTCGTCCTTGCCGATGTCCTTAGTGCTGCTCGTCACGAAGTAGGGCGGCAGCTCTTCCCAAGTATCTTTCAGGGCGTTCATCCATTTCATCACGTTCGACTGGGCTTTCGACTTGCTCAGCTTGTCGGCTTTGGTGAAGACGATGGTGAAGGGCACCTGCGACTGCCCCAGCCAGTCGATGAATTCGCGGTCGATCTTCTGCTGTTCCAGTCTTATGTCGACGAGTACGAAGAGGTTGGTCAGCTGCTGGCGCTGAAGGATATAGCTCTCTATCATCTGCCGCAGTTTCTGCTGCGTGGTCTTCGAGCGCTGGGCGTAGCCGTAGCCGGGGAGGTCAACCAGATACCACTCGTTGTTGATGATGAAATAGTTGATCAGAAGAGTCTTTCCCGGTGTGGCTGAAGTCTTGGCCAGTCCCTTGTGGTTGCAGAGCATGTTGATCAGGCTGGATTTGCCCACGTTGCTACGGCCGATGAAAGCATATTCGGGCTTGTTGTCCTCGGGACATTTTGTCACCGTTGGGGAGGATATGGTAAACTGAGCTTGTTTGATAATCATAATCTCATTTCTTTTTTCTGCAAAAATACAAAAAACTTTTTGTAACTTTGCACAAAAGCTAAAAAGAATATGAAACAGATCAGTTGGGGTTTTATTGGCTGTGGCGAGGTCACGGAGAAGAAGTCTGGCCCGGCTTTCAATGAAGTCGAAGCCTCTCACGTAGAGGCGGTGATGAGCCGTTCTGAGGCAAAGGCCCGCTCCTATGCCGAACGTCACGGGGTCAGGAAATGGTATACCGACGCTCAGTCGCTCATCGACGATCCCGACGTCAACGCCGTCTATATCGCCACGCCTCCTAGCTCGCATGCCACCTTTGCCATCATGGCCATGAGGGCGGGGAAACCGGTCTATGTGGAGAAACCCTTGGCATCCAGCTACGACGACTGCATACGCATCAACCGCATATCAGAGGAGACCGGCGTGCCCTGTTTCGTTGCCTACTATCGCCGTTATCTTCCATATTTCAAGCAGGTGAAGCAGATCCTCGACGACCGTGTGCTGGGCGAGATCTTCAACGTGAGCATCCGATTCAGCGTTCCGCCGCGCGAACTCGACTATCAACGCAATGGCAGCCTGCCCTGGCGCCTGCAGCCCGACATCGCTGGTGGCGGAGGCTACTTCTACGACCTCTCGCCCCACCAGCTCGACCTGATACAACTCTTCTTCGGTCCCATTGTCAAGGCCCATGGCTATTGCGCCAACCGGATGCATCTCTATGAGACCGAAGACACTGTGGCAGCCTGCTTCCGGTTCCAGTCTGGACTGGTGGGCAGTGGCTCCTGGTGTTTCGTAGGCCATCCCAGTGCACGTCAGGATCTCATCGTCATCACGGGCGAGCGGGGTAAGATGTCGTTCCCGGTCTATAGCTATGATCCCATACGGTTGTCCACTTCCGAGGGCGAGAAGTCGATCACGGTGCCCAATCCGCCCCATGTCCAGTTGCCCATCATCAAGCAGGTTGTAGAGAACCTCCAGGGCACGGCCGTTTGCGATTGCACCTCGCAAAGCGCCACCCTCACCAACTGGGTCATGGATCGCATATTAGGCAAATTCTGACCCCTCTCTTATTTCGGACCAGTTGAATTTTTCCGTGGATGATGATTAAAAGGAAAATCTCATCCTCAGCGCTTAGGCTAAAGCCTATTGTTGCCCTACGGACTCAGCGCTGAGGATGAGAGAAAATTGCCAATGGCATAAA